>Ga0326597_10002206_pt1 | contig 29399 bp, 26 predicted proteins | sample RVTome_12_FD_203789 | JGI IMG/M metagenome (GOLD analysis project Ga0326597, IMG submission 203789) | Soil microbial communities from uranium-contaminated site in the Upper Colorado River Basin, Wyoming, United States - RVT100D185 | ecosystem: Environmental > Terrestrial > Soil > Contaminated >... | reverse complement strand
CCTATCGCCAGCCAGATCTTAATGCCGTTTTTTGGCAGGATACGCTGCAGATTCATGGTAAATAAATTCCTCAGATACAGGGTTATTTTTATATTGACTATTGATTACTGACCAGTCAGTCAGTATTGTATAACCGTAGATATTAATCGCAACTCCTATTTTCAGGCAAATTGATGACAAATAAAGCACAGGCAGTAAAAAAAATTGCGTAATGCCAGGCGTAAAGTACATCGTCCGGGAGAAATTCTCAGTGCAGCACTGGAAGTGTTTTCCATCAACGGATATGCGGGTACCCGTCTGGATGATGTGGCGGAACGCGCGGGTATCAGTAAAGGAACGATATATCTGTATTTCAATTCCAAGGAAGTGTTGTTTCACGAAATGGTTCGGCACTGGATCCTGCCGCAACTGGAAAAGATAGAACAAATCGGCAAGCAGCCGGCAGGTTCGTCTGAAGACATTCTGCGTAAGCAGCTCAAGATCATTTATGAGGACCTGGTTTCCACCGATGCCAGCAGAATTCCCAAACTCATCATCAGTGAAGGCACGCGTTTCCCGGAACTGGCCGAGTTTTATTATCAGGAGATCATTATACGTGCTCACGAAGCCATGCATGAGATTGTGAAGCGGGGAGTGGCCACCGGTGAGTTCCGGCCAAGTGCACTGAATTGGCAAATGCAGGCCATACTGAGTCCTGCATTGACTGCTGCGTTATGGAAAACTGTTTTTAACCGGTTTTCCCCACTGGATCTCAAGGCTTATTTTCAAACCCATATTGACCTGCTGTTGCATGGGTTGAAAGAAAAGTCCTGAATCCGCTTGACGGGGTAGTTAATCACTTGTCTACAAACGATACACATCTGCAAGATAATAATTTTATAACAGGTTTGTGAACATAACTATATGATAAATATAGATTAAATAATGTTAATAACATTGTGCGTGAATTTCATAAACAGGATATTGCTTGACTGGGCAGTACAATCATTAATAAAGTCCATAGATGCATTTTCCAGCCCATGATTGTATTTAAGGAATCGATATCACCATGACTTATTGTGTTGCCATATCACTAGAAGCCGGGCTGGTTTTTATTTCTGACTCACGCACAAATGCCGGCGTAGACAACGTCAGCACCTATAGCAAAATGTATGGTTTTGGCATACCCGGCGAGCGCCAGTTTGTATTGCTCTGTTCCGGGAATCTGGCAACTACCCAGGGAGTGGTCTCTCAGATAAAACGTGATATTAAACAAACCATGCCGGTTAATTTAATGACCGTTGGTCATATGAGTGATGCGGCGGACTACATTGGTGAGATTAGCCGCATACAACAGGAAAAAAATACGGGTGGTGGTACACATTACGAAGCAAGTTTTATAATCGGTGGCCAGATATCTGGCAGTCACGCAAAAACTTACCTGGTCTATCCGCAAGGCAACCATATCACTACTTCACATGGGACCCCCTATCTGCAGATAGGGGAAAGCAAATACGGGAAACCGATCCTGGATCGGATACTGAACACAAAATCCAGTCTGGAGACAGCGACACTGTGCGGTCTGGTTTCGATGGATTCAACCATGCGTAGCAATCTGACGGTTGGTCCGCCCATTGAAGTCACCATTTATGAAGCAGATAGTCTTGTCCCGGGACGTTATCACCGTTTTGAAGAAGACAGCGAATATCTCAGGGAACTGAAACGTACCTGGGATAAAAGCCTGAAAGCAGCTTTCAAGAAATTACCGCCGGTGTCCTGGAGCAGCAACTGGGACATGAAACAGGACGACGAATCCTCAGAAGTATCAAATTAATAACCTGTACGGTTATTATTTACATTTCTTGCTTCAGCCATGTGCGGGCAAGATATCCTGTCTTACCAATCACGGTAAGTTTAAGTAAATTATAAAAGGTGTGACCACGTGGCAATACGGGTTGTATTAAAACATTACACAGAATATCAATATGACCGGCTGGTCTCGTTGACGCCTCATGTGATTCGTCTACGACCGGCGCCACATTGCCGCACGCCGATTACCGCCTATTCCCTGAAAGTTGAACCTGATAATTATTTTGTGAACTGGCAACAGGATCCATTCGGGAACTACCTTGCGCGTTTTGTTTTCCCGGAAAAAATGCGTGCACTCAAGATCGATGTTGAATTGATTGCGGAAATGTCTGTTATCAATCCATTTGATTTCTTTATGGAAGAATCGGTGGAAAAGTTCCCGTTTGAATATGAAGAACAATTGAAAAGAGACCTGGCACCCTATCTGCAAATCAGGGAACAAGGACCTGGCTTAAAAAACTGGATCGCATCAATAGACAAGCAGGAAAAGAATACGGTTGATTTTCTGGTGATGCTGAACCAGCAACTGCAAAAAGATATAAATTATCTTATTCGTATGGAACCGGGTGTCCAGACCTGTGAAGAAACACTGGAGAAAAAAATCGGCTCATGTCGTGATACGGCCTGGTTACTGGTGCAGATCTGCCGTCACCTGGGTTTGGCTGCAAGGTTCGTTTCCGGTTATCTGGTCCAGTTAACTGCTGATTTGAAAGCATTGGATGGTCCTTCCGGTACCGAAAAAGATTTTACAGATCTGCATGCCTGGGCAGAAGTTTATATGCCGGGAGCGGGGTGGGTCGGGCTGGATCCGACCTCCGGCTTATTTGCTGGAGAAGGTCATATCCCGTTGGCCTGTACGCCCGATCCTTCAAGTGCGGCCCCGGTATTAGGTTCTACCAGCCCATGCGAGGTTAAATTCAATTATATAAATCAGTTAACACGCATACATGAAGATCCACGGGTTACCAAACCATACACTGACCCCCAGTGGGAAAATATTCTGGCCTTGGGTGAAAAAACAGATATTCAATTAAATAAATCAGACGTGCGTTTGACCATGGGGGGTGAACCCACCTTTGTTTCTATAGATGATATGGAAGGCGCCGAATGGAACAACGCTGCATTTGGCAAGAAAAAAAGAGAGTTGGCGATTGAATTATTATTAAAGCTTAAAAGGAAATATGCGCCCCAGGGACTATTGCATATCGGCCAGGGCAAGTGGTATCCCGGTGAACCATTGCCCAGGTGGGCGTTATCTGCCATATGGCGGAAAGACGGACAACCCATATGGGAAAACGAGAATTTGTATGCTGATGAAAAGCAGGACTACAAGCATGGCACTGAAGAAGCTGAAAAATTCATCAATTTATTAGCTGGTTCACTGGGTATTGATGAATGCCGGGTCATTCCTGGTTATGAAGATACCGCGCATTATTTATTGAAAGAGGGGAATCTTCCCGAAAATGTGGACCCACTGGATAATAAATTATCTGATCCCATGGAACGTGAGCGATTGGTTCGATTATTCAGGCAGGGACTACAGACAGTGGTTGGTTATGTCCTGCCTGTTAAATGGAAAGAAGAAAAGAAAAACAAGGGATACTGGCAAAGCAGTCCGTGGCCGTTCAGATCAAAAGATATGTTTTTGATCCCCGGGAATTCACCCATGGGGTATCGACTTCCGCTTGCAGCGTTACCCTGGAAGATGCCTGATCCGGAGGATATCGAGCATGAAAAAGATCCATTTGACGATAGAGATGAATTACCAAAACATGTAAAGAAAGGAAGAAATAAAAAAACCGGTAAATCTTCCGACGATAGTGATCTGGAGATAGTACATACTGCACTGTGTGTTCAACCGCGTGATGGCCGGTTGTATATCTTCATGCCACCCTTGACCCAAATCGAAAATTATCTCGAACTGATATCAATAGTTGAATTTATAGCACAGAAACTTGACATGCCTGTCATCATTGAAGGTTATGAGCCGCCGTGGGATCCGCGTGTGCAGAAACTGCAAATCACGCCTGACCCGGGTGTAATTGAAGTTAACATTCATCCGTCTTCAGCCTGGCCAGAACTGGTAAATAATATCCAGACGCTGTACGAGGAAGCGCGACTAAGCCGTTTGGGGACAGAAAAATTCATGCTGGATGGAAGGCATTCAGGTACAGGCGGGGGCAATCATGTGACACTGGGCGGAGCAATCCCCGCTGAGAGTCCATTTTTAAGACGGCCTGATTTATTGAGAAGCCTGGTCACTTATTGGCAACATCATCCGGCATTATCATATTTGTTTTCCGGGATGTTTATAGGCCCCACCAGCCAGGCTCCCCGGGTTGATGAAGCGCGCGATGATAATCTGTATGAACTGGAAATTGCATTCAATCTTTTGCCGGAGGGTGACAGCCATCAGCCATGGCTCGTTGACCGCATATTAAGAAATTTCCTGGTTGATTTGACAGGTAATACGCATCGATCAGAATTTTGTATAGATAAGCTTTATGCGCCGGACAGTCCTACGGGCAGGCTGGGCCTGGTGGAGTTCAGGGCATTCGAGATGCCGCCGCATGCCCGGATGAGCATCGTACAAATGTTGTTATTACGTTGCATGATTGCACATTTCTGGCTCCATCCATACAAACGGCCGCTGATACGCTGGGGCACGGAACTGCACGATCGTTTTATGTTGCCGCATTTTGTCTGGGATGATTTGAAGCTGGTTATTCAGGATCTGCGCCAGGCCGGTTATGAATTTGATCTGGAGTGGTTCGCACCTTTCCGGGAGTTTCGTTTCCCGCATATTGGTTCTATTCAGGTTGCAGGAATTCAACTTGATTTGCATACGGCACTTGAACCCTGGCATGTACTGGGTGAAGAATCAACCGGGCATGGGACCGCCCGTTATGTAGATTCTTCCGTGGAAAGAATGCAGATCAGTGTCCATGGATTGGCCGGCGATCGTTATGCGGTTACTTGTAATGGTCGCAAGGTGCCGTTACGGCCAACCGGAATAAGGGGGAGCTATGTGGCCGGTGTCAGATACAAGGCCTGGCAGCCCCATTCCAGCCTGCACCCCACAATCAAGGCCCATACGCCCCTGGTAATTGATATTGTTGATATCGATAATTGCCGTTCAATTGGTGGATGTACTTACCACGTGTCACACCCGGGCGGGCGAAATTACGAGGTATTTCCGGTTAACGCGAATGAAGCGGAAGCAAGAAGGAATGCGCGTTTCTGGGCATACGGCAATACCCAGGGCAAGATGGGAATTCCCCTGGAAGAACCGCATCCTGAACAACCTTATAGCCTGGATTTACGTTATCCGGTTTGATTCTGAACCTGGGATTGTATCTCGGATTCACTGCCGGAATAATCAAACCAGGTCTGTTTCACCTGGGTATGGATACCGGCCAGGTCGACCTGCAAATCATCGATAAATTCATGCAAATTGCCTTCGAAAAGCCTGGGCACATCTATTTCGCTGATTACCCTTTGTACATGTGTAATGCTTCGCAATGGATGGTCATTCTTAGGCAAGCGCGTTACACAAAGATTCAACTCTGACAGGCAATGTGCAACGGACCGGGGAAATTCCAGGTCTTTCATTAAAAATGTAACAACATCTTCACCATTCACCCTGCCCAGTACATGTTGCCTGTACATTTGATAAGCACTGAGTGATCGTAATACATTCATCCATAATATGTTGTCATATGTTTCCGGTATTTCAAACCGGCGCCGTAATAAATTCATGCAGCCCGCATCCACTATCCTTGTTGTCATGTCAGAACGTTCCAGGTTTCTTCCAATGCGAATAAAATTATATGCTTTACCATGACTCATATTGCCGAATAGCAGTCCGGTAATCTGGTGGCAATAACTTACAATGTTGTCAAGAAATTCATACTGGGCATTACGTTTAAGGGCGCTCTTTACGTGTTGCTTCGCAAACATATGAAATTCGTTAATCTGTTCCCAGGCTTCACTCGGCATGATTTCACGAGTGGTTCGTACATTTTCGCGCAGCATCTGGATTGATGAAACTATTGAGGCAGAATAGGATTCATCCGCCAGCATGAATCTGGAAACATTTTTTTCATCTGCCTTGTCATACTTACTGTAGAACAAATCATTACTGCCACTGATATCAATCAGTCCTCGCCATATATGCTTGACCATCCGCGGCAGATCAAGCAGCAGGTTTGCATTAACGTTAATCAGGCGTGCGGTATTCTCCGTCCGCTCCAGGTAGCGTCCGATCCAGTACATTCTCTCTGCAACTCTTGATAACATTCTGGCTTAACTGTTTGAAGCAATGACCCAGGTGTCTTTACTGCCACCACCCTGTGATGAATTCACGACCAGTGAGCCCCTGACCAGGGCAACACGCGTTAATCCGCCTGCAGTTACATAAGAGCGGTCTCCCTGAAGAGTAAAGGGACGCAAGTCAACATGCCTGGGCTCGATACTTCCATCGCATAGCGTGGGTACAGTAGACAATGTAATAACCGGTTGGGCGATATAGTTTCTCGGCGTGGCTTTTACAAGGCGGGCCATGTCCTGTTGTTGCTTTTTGGTTGAATGCGGGCCGACCAGCATGCCATAACCACCGGATTCATTGGCCGGTTTGACGACCAGGTTTTCCAGATTGGCCAGCACATGTTTACGTTCTTTTACATTATCACAGGAAAAGCTCGGTACATTGGGGAGTATTGGTTTTTCATCAAGATAATAATGGATCATTTCCGGGACATAGGTATACACAACTTTATCATCAGCAACACCGGCTCCCGGGGCATTAGCAAGGGCGACATTTCCTTTTTCCCAGGCACGCATTAATCCGGGAACCCCCAGTAAAGAATCCGGATCGAAGATTTCCGGGTCAAGAAACAAGTCATCAATGCGTCGATAAATTACATCAACCCGTGCCGGGCCTTCGATTGTTTTCATATAGACACAATCATCTTCACCGACAATCAAATCCGGGCCTTCAACAAGTTCAACCCCCATCTGTTGTGCCAGAAAGGCGTGTTCAAAATATGCCGAGTTGTATATACCGGGGGTAAGAACTACTACTTCAGGATAATCCATTGGCCGGGGTGATATGGAACTCAATGTATCAAATAGATGTGAAGGATAATCACCCATCGGCATGATGTTGTAATCTTCAAACAGTTCAGGAAATGCCCTCTTGGTCACTTTGCGGTTTTCAAGCATATAAGAAACACCTGAAGGGACACGCAAATTATCTTCAAGCACGTATATCGTGCCGTCGTTGTCCCTGACCAGATCACTGCCACAAATATGGGCCCAGACACCAAACAGCGGTTTGATGCCACAGCATTGCTTCCTGAAATTTTTTGAGCTCTTTAGTAAATCTCCGGGAATTATTTTGTCCTTGATAATTTTCTGGTCGTTATAGACATCATTTATAAAATGATTAAGTGCAGTAAGGCGTTGTTGCAAGCCTTTTTCAATGTGCTGCCATTCTTTTTGTGGAATGATGCGTGGGATAATGTCGTAGGGCCATTCCCGATCAATATTTTCACCTTGTGAATAGACGGTAAAAGTGATCCCCATGGTTTTTATGGCCAGTTCTGCAGCCTGTTTGCGTTTCTGGAGTTCTTCGTAACTTAATTTTCTGAGGTAATTGACCAGCTTTCCCGCCCCGTACCTGGCCTGCAACCGGGAATCCAGCAGTTCATCATAAAAACCGTTAATGTTATATTTTTTTAAATCCATCAATTAATACTGATATTTATGTTGCGGTTGACTGGTCTTTATTTAATCACATTTGTGTCTGTGAGTCCGGTTATTTTGGAATTGTCTAGCTGGTGGATTAAATTCCCGGGCTGTTTGTCAACTAGTATTTGCAGTAATAAAGCTGGATAAGATATTCTGGTTCAGCTATATGATGTGTATCTGATATTGTTCCATAAACTTAATGAGACCCTGCCAATGAATGAATTCTCGGATCTGAAAGGCTACTTGCTTGGCGGCCTGGACCAGTTTGTGCATAGCGCCAGCGCCTATCTGCCCCATCTGATGGGCGCCATAATACTTCTGATAATGGGGCTGGCATTTGCATGGATTGCCAAGTGGATAATTTTACGTCTGGGTGTGGGGATAGACAGGGTAGTCCATGCCATCGGCTTTGTCTCATTGCAAACGCGTCTGAAATGGCCTGTAGCACATATACTTGGCTGGCTGGTTTACTGGATCATAATTCTGTTATTTATCAGGGCAGCATTGGCCATACTGAAGTTACCATCACTGGCTGAAGTACTCGGCAGGTTGCTTACCTATTTACCCAATTTGTTTATCGCCGGTCTTTTTATTGTAGGTGGCATCATGCTGGGTAATTATATTCGTGACAGGGTCACAGAGAGTGCCAATGCTGCCGGATTACGTCAGGCTGGCGCCCTTGGTAGTCTGGTTCGTACCGGTATTATTGCCATGTCATTAATTATAGGCCTTGCCCAGATAGGCCTGGATGTTGAGTTGTTTGAGGGGATCCTCATTATTTTTGTTGCGGCCATCGCTGGTTCAATTGCCCTGGCATTTGGGTTGGGTGCTGGATCTACAGTATCCAATATTATTTCCGCTCGTTATGTCCGCAGGAATTACCAAATCGGTCAACGTATCCTAATTCAGGATATGCAGGGGAAGATACTGGAAATACTGCCAACCGGTATTGTTCTGGAAACCAAGACCGGCAAAACATTCATTCCGGCAAAAATATTTGATCAGGAAGCATCAGTGTTGCTCGACAACGAATCAATCGATGACTAGTGCTAATATAGATTGAAATGAGCACCGACGCATTATCACTGCATTTCCTGGAGGAACATCCTAAAGATGCTGCAAGGACATTGGAGCAGTTTGAGCCGGAGATTCTTGCAAATTATATGGAGAGTGTTCCGACAAAAACTGCAGCAAAGGTCATTAAATACATTGTCCCCTCGATTTCGGCAGAATGCCTTAAATTAATGACGATAGATAAATCATCGCAGGTCATCATGCAGCTTGGGGTGGAACGTGCCAGTTTACTGCTCAGGCGGATGAAGAGCGGGATTCGAGTACAGTTCATACGGGCAATGTCCCCGGTATTTTCCAATATGACAAGACTAATGTTGCGTTATCCGGAAGGTACAGTTGGGCAGGTTATGAACCCTCATGTTTTCAGTGTTAACCAGGATATGTCGGTTAATGAAGTCATTAACATAATAAAAAACTCATCGCAGCTCTGGCATAACGAGATATTTATTACAAATGAAAAGCAACAACTGGCGGGCATTATAGATGTCAGGTTGTTGCTGACTACAGATGGCAATCAGCCCATGAAATTGATCATGAAGTCGCCGGGTGAATGTATTTCTGCCCGCGCCAGTCTGGAAAGTATCAAGGATTATCCTGACTGGCATTACCGGGAGAATTTTCCGGTGATAGATCATATGGGGGCATTTATCGGGGTATTGAGCAGGGTGTCAATTCATGAAGCCGCGGATGATGTAGATACTACGCAAAAGCAGGAAGAGTTTACGGGTACAGCGTTGGCTGTTGCAGAATTGTTCTGGGATGCATGCGCAGATCTGCTGGCGCCTGAATATGAAAATATAAAGAAGGGGCATCAAGATGAACGAAATGAATAATGTTATAGAGGAAAATATACAAGAGGTATTATTTAACCGCTACCCGGCCGAAGCAGTACGGCAACTGGAACAACTGCAAACGGAGAAAATGGCAGAAATCCTGGCTGGTCACCCGGTTTCGAAAACCATAAAAATATGGGAAAGGATTTCACCACAACTTGCCGCAAAGATACTCGAAGAACTGCCCATTGCTTATGCGGCTGAATTGCTCAAACAAATTGACCCCAATCGTGGAGCGAGCATCCTGTTGTCAATTATGGATGTTGAAAAAAGGGAGCAGATTATCAATGCTACCGAACCCAGGGCAGCCAGTGATTTAAGGCGTGCACTTTCATTTGAGCCGAATTCAGCCGGGGCCCTGATGGAAGCCAGGGTTATGTATTTCAGGCCGGACATGACCGTTGCCGAGGTCCTGAATGTATTGCGGGCCAGACCGCGACGGGCCTATCGCAAGTTATATACAGTTGATAATGAAAACCGCCTGCTCGGGATGATCGAGATTGAGGACCTTGCGCTGTCTGATCACAATGTCACTTTATCTGAAATTGAAAGCGTTCCTCCGGCTGTTTTGGAAGTTACAGCAGGACGTGAAGAGCTCGTCTCGGTTTTTGAAAAATACAAGGTCACTGATTTGCCGGTGGTCGATTTTGAAAGGCGTTTTGTCGGTGTTGTCCGTTATCACGTTCTGCTTGAAGCAACGCTGGAAGAAAACAGTGCAGATCTGCAAACCATGGTGGGTGTGAGCAAGGATGAGCGGGCACTTTCTCCAGCCAGTTTTGCCATCAGGAAAAGGTTGCCCTGGTTACACATTAATCTGGTGACTGCCTTTATGGCAGCCGCTGTTGTTGGTATATTCGAGGATACCATCGCGAAATATACAGCCCTTGCTGTGTTATTGCCCGTCGTTGCGGGACAATCGGGGAATACCGGTGCCCAGGCACTGGCCGTAACACTGCGTGGACTCGCCCTTAAGGAAATATACCCGCGAATGTGGTTGCGGGTAACTCTCAAGGAATTCAATGCTGCGTTGGTTAACGGTATCGCTGTTGCCATTACTACCGGAATTGGCGTCTATTTCTGGAGCCAATCAATCGGACTGACCATGGTGATCTTTTTTGCCATGATTATATCGATGGCCGTTGCTGGCGTCTCAGGCGCGGTAATTCCGATCATGCTCACAGTATCAGGGCAGGACCCGGCGCAGTCGTCTTCAATATTCCTGACGACAGTCACCGATATTGCAGGATTTTTCAGCTTCCTGGGCATAGCTACCCTTTTTATTGCGATGGCGTTGCTTTAAAACTGCCAGTTGCAAGGCAGTCTTCAGGACAGATGTACCTGGTTGTGTTACCAGGCAACGAGGCAGCGTGTACCCGATACGCATTTATTTCATATCCGTAATCCCGTATTAATAACTATTCCATACATCTACTCCAACATTTAAAACGTTGGCGGTCATTTATAGACCGATCGGAGTTTTGAGACCCGTCAAAAATCAATAAAAAAATACTATTGTTACAATAAAAAAAAATTGTTTTACAAAAATCTATACAAAATTTATATAGTCACCTACATATATACTTAAGTTTAAAAAATTCATATTAATCAATGTGTTGTATACGTTTAATGTTATTTTACTGAATTTTAAAGGTTAAGATATGGGCAAGATTAAGGAACGCGAATATTCAGATTATGATGATTCATTACTGGAAGAAAGTGAAGATTTGGTTGAATCGGACCTTGATATAGCAGATGGAGAAGCAGAGCTTCTGGCGGAAGAAATCGTACAGAGCAGAAGAACCTGGCGTGATACAGAAAAATACAAGGAAATGAGAGAACTTTATAAGATAATAAATGACGAACTGTATATCGGTTTTGATGTAGAGGAATTTCTGGAAGATGAAGAATGATGATGTAGAAAAATTTAATACAGCAAATGTTGTTTTCAGAGGTAGCGGTTCAGGCATATTTACTACAAACTACTCAAAGGTTGGACAAATCAGAAGTCTCAAGCTGAAACCTGAACAGATTGATGGTGATATTACTGTTAATGTTCGTTCCGGGCTCGGGAAATCAGGTGAATCACTTTCTTTACAAGATCAAGCTGCGCGGAATTCCCGTTATAAACTGCAAATGATTTGCGATTAATGGTGGGGGCATCTTTTACAAGGAACAGTTTTCCCCCTGTTATATCGTTTCTAACAGTAGATTCAGGCAGATAAGCAGAACCACCGTTCTGTTTGATATACTCATGTGCTACATATCCGGGGCCAAGCCTGATTTCCACTGGCGGCATGTCAGGAAATAGTCGTGCGTGTTCGTTTCTGAATGATGCTCCCCAGTCAACGAAAATGTAACCATTCCTGAAAGCGTCATCTGGATCCTGATCCTTACTGCTACTTGCCATCACCAGTTCACAGGTAAATGATTCTACGACAACAAGATCCGGGGTTTGTGGGTAGTCACAGATAAATCCCAAATCAATAGATTGATCGAGCAACCGCCTTATCAGGTTGTCACCCGGGACAGCCTCTGCAACTACTGTAATATCATGGCATTGACCTTTTATATCTTTAAGCAAATTGACAAGAGTAGTGTCCCAGAGATTTGACAATGCACCGATTACTAATGGTAACTTGTCTTCATCACGGGCGTGAATATCCAGCCGGGCCCTGTTCCAAATATTCAGGATAGTCTCGGCATGACGGAGGAATTTATGTCCTGCCGGAGTGAGCTGGATGTTATTTCTGTCACGGTAGAAAAGCTGTACTCCCAATTCATCTTCAAGCTGCTTGATTCTGATACTGACAGTGGCCTGGGTAACAAAAAGATTTTCAGCCGCATTGCCAAAGTGACAAGTCCGGTGTACTTCAAGAAATGTCTTGAAAATATTTATATCCATATCTGGTATTATATTAATATAACTTGATTAATCAGGCATTACACATAATAGCTGTCATATACAGATCTTTTATGCATATGAAAAGTAAAAAATGAATAACCTGAAAGAAATAGGCTGGAAAGAATGGCTGGTATTACCTGGTCTGGGTATACCGGCTATCAAGGCAAAAGTTGATACTGGCGCAAGGACATCATCCTTGCACTCGTTTCACCTTGAAACATTTAAATCAGGAAACACTGATATGGTCAGGTTTCATATTCACCCATTGCGCAACCGAACAGATATTGAATTTATATGCGATGCTCCGATACTTGATAAACGAATGGTCCGGGATTCAGCTGGCCATACTGAAGAACGTTTCGTTATCAAATCCAATATCCTGCTTGGTGAAAAAGAATGGCCAATAGAAATTACACTGACCAGCAGGGATGATATGTTGTTCAGGATGTTATTGGGAAGAACTGCCCTGCTTAGTGGTGGTTTTTGCGTTAATCCGGCCAAAACATATCTATTGGGCAGGTCAAAAAAATCAGTTTATAGAAACAAAAAGTAATTATTGGAGGAGCTATGAAAATTGCAATCCTGTCTCGCAATCCCAGGCTCTATTCAACCCGGAGATTAATTGAATCAGCGAAACAGGGTGGACATGAAGTCCGTGTTCTGGATGCATTGCGTTGTTATATGAATATCACTTCCGCAAAACCCACAATCCACTATAAGGGCCAGGAACTGGAAAGCTTTGATGCTGTGATTCCACGTATCGGCGCTTCAGTTACCTTTTATGGTGCTGCGGTGCTGCGCCAGTTTGAAATGATGGGCGTGTACACGTTGAATGAATCTGTTGCTATCACCCGGTCCCGGGACAAATTGAGAGCTCTGCAATTACTGTCTCGCAAGGGTATTGGATTGCCGGTTACCGGTTTTGCCAATAAACCGGATGATATCAATGATCTTATCGATCTGGTTGGTGGTGCGCCCCTGGTTATTAAGCTTTTACAAGGCACCCAGGGAATTGGCGTGGTGCTGGCAGAGACCAATAATGCCGCAAAGAGTGTGATTGAATCATTTATTGGATTAAAGGCCAGCGCCCTGGTGCAGGAGTATATCAGTGAAGCTAAAGGTTCGGATATCCGCTGTTTTGTCATTGGAGAAAAAGTTGTGGCTACCATGATGCGTAGCGCCAAAGAGGGTGAATTCCGTTCCAATATTCATCGTGGTGGCAGTGCCAACCTGATCAAGATTACTCCGATGGAACGGGAAACTGCCGTTGCTGCGGCCAGTACCATGGGTCTGAATGTCTGTGGTGTGGATATCCTTCGGTCCAGACATGGTCCGGTAGTCATGGAAGTTAATTCATCTCCCGGCCTTGAAGGCATAGAAAAGGTCACCAATAAGGACATTGCCGGAATGATCATCAAATTCATAGAGCAAAATGCCAAGATGGGAAAAACCCGAACTCGCGGCAGGGGTTAATGTTTCATGCGTGAAGCAATAGAAATTGCAGGAATCAATGTTTTACCAGGTGAACGGGCCACGATAGACGTCTCGATACCAAACTTGTATACACATACAGCCCTGACTATACCCGTCAAGGTGATCCACGGTAAAAAAGACGGACCCCGTCTGTTCGTCTGTGCCGCCATCCATGGTGATGAGATCAACGGTGTGGAAATAATCCGTCGTTTGACCAAACATCACACTATTTCAAAAATAAAAGGTACGTTGATCGCTGTGCCGGTAGTCAACGTGTATGGATTTATTAACCAGACCCGATATTTGCCGGATCGCAGGGATCTGAACCGATCTTTCCCTGGTTCTGTAACCGGATCACTGGCAGCAAGACTTTCACATGTATTCCTGCAGGAGATCGCTGCGAAATCAACGCATGGGATCGATCTGCACACGGCTGCCGTACACCGGGATAACCTGCCGCAGATACGTGCATACCTGGATGATGATGAGACCCGGCGCATGGCCGAGTCTTTTACAGCACCTATTATCCTGAATACACCTATACTGGAAGGCTCCATGCGTCAGGCACTGGAAAAGATGAATATCTCGGTCATAGTTTATGAGGCAGGGGAGGCACTCCGATTTAACGAAGTCGCGATACGGGCCGGGGTTAAAGGCATTATTTCCGTCATGCGAGAAATTGGGATGTTGCCGCGCCTCAAAAACCGCAAAAGTATGACACCTCTGGTTGCGCAATCCAGTTTGTGGGTACGGGCATCACAAAGCGGCATCATCCGTACCATGACGACACTCGGTCAGGTGGTCAACAAGGGGCAAATTATGGGTATTATTGCTGATCCATATGGCGAAAAAGAAGAATCCGTTTTTGCGCCGGTTACCGGAATGGTCGTAGGCAGGACCAATATTCCGCTGGTCAATGAAGGGGAAGCACTGTTTCATATAGCGCGGTTGCAAGGGAATGATGATGCTGCTGTCAAAATTGAAGAATTTCAGCAGGAAATGGATCCCGATACGGACAAAAAAACACCCCTGGAACCACCGATCGTATAATCAGTTCACGCTTTGTTCGCTTACTCCACCTCGACCGGTATATCAGGGAAAGTAAACCGGGTGGACACAGTCAATGCATGCATATACATCAATCCGCCGTGAGGACGGTTAATATTTGCCTTGTCGTAAATAAATTCAAATAATTCATCTGCCTGCTCTGCAGATACTACTACCGATAAAATCTCTTTTTCAGACTGACTTCCAATAATACCGCGGTATGCCAATGGTGTGATCTTGCCTACACCCCTTGCGTTGTTAATGTTTGCAGTTAATATCCCTTTTTCTGTTTTAAGCTGTTTTACTACATCTTTTGAAATGCCTTTAGGCAATATACAGGTGATCAGTTTCTGTATCGGGGTTATCAAAATATTATTTCCCTTTCTGTGTGTTCTGCTGATTTATCTGCGGCGCGAATACTGGCATGGCCAGTTTATTGGCGATCTCTTCAGGAACGTATGTTGCGGCCTTTTCAAGTGGAGTAACATACATGATTCCCATGCCCGGAGTATCCAGTTTTCCGGCGATATACATTTTTTCAAATATCCGATCAATTTGATCTGTAGCCACAATAATAATAATCACTTCTTTCTCAACTTCAATTGCAAAGCCGAGAACACCAAGTCGTTCACGTATACCTTCACCACGCGCATAATAGACAGTGGCACCCTGTGCACCGACTTCCTGGGCTGCCTTGATTATATCATCAGCGTAACCGCGCTGAACTACACAGGTAATGAGTGCTACATCGGTTAATACAGTAATTTCTTTTTTGCTCATGTTGCATTTACCTCCACTTCACCGAGTTGTTCTTTATCTTCTTTTTCGTGGCGCTGTTTTATTTTCATTTGTATCCAGAGACCCGTGATTAATACAGAAATAATCGGCCCTATTGAAGCCATGCATAGAATGCCAAAGCCTTCGATTGCCCCGACGGCATTTCCAAACCCCAGACCCATTGCCAGCACCAATGGTACAGTTACGGGGCCGGTAGTGACTCCCGCACTGTCCCATGCAACATTCACAAATTCTTCTGTAGATATTTTTGTTAATACAATCGCAATGGCATAACCCGGCACAATCAGATATGCAATAGGAATCGAATAGACTATTTTTAATACCCCAACGGCTATCCCGGTCCCAACACCGATTGATACTGCATACATCAAAAGTGATTTTCTGAATGCACCATTGGTCAGATTTTCTACGGTCATTCCCAAAGCATTCAGTGCCGGTTCTGCCAGGGTCGCTCCAAACCCCAGTAACCAGGCGAATATCAATGCGACAGTAATTCCAATGGTGTAAGAATAGAGCGGTGAACCGGTAACAAACTCCAGTTGACTGAATGCCGCCGGAACCAGGCCACCTGACTGTTCGCCCAGTTTTGATAAACCATAACTCAAGCCAACATTAAATATGATCATCCCGATAACACATAGTGAAATACCATATGCCATTTCTCCTTTATGGCGTATCTTTTCTTTTAAAATAAAAACCATGACAAACAGAAGAAACAAGACCAGCGGAATAATAGCGCGAATACCAAGAATGACTTCCAGGCCGGGTGTTTTGCTGTACCACGGAGTCGGTCCGGTAATATGTACTGCTGTAGCAGCAGCCTGGATGATTGCTTCAGTTGTGGTGACATTTGCTACATAAATAGCAAGCATTTCAACAGCAATGATGGGAAATATTGACGCAAGCATGACTATACCAAACCCGGAAAGCGAAGAGTTTCCTTTCCCGGTACCAACTGACGCAGCTATCCCGATGCCGAGTGACAATACCAGCGGGACAGTTACTGGGCCTGTGGTTACTGCGCCACAATCCCATGCGAGGCCCAGTGTTTTACTGAGTTCAGGATCATTATGTATATATATGGTAAGTAAAATTGTAGGCAATAAGGCCAGGTAGACGAACGGTTTAAGGCTCCATCCGTATAGAAAACGTACTGTGCCCAAGACTGCAGCAAGCCCAACACCTATACCAACCATTAATACCATTATGTCAGCCCAATCATTTAACAATGCATAAAGATAAGGGGCCTTATGAACATCGACAATTGAACCCGCTGTTTTCAGTGCACCAATTGCAGGTTCGGCAAATGTCACACCTATGCCCAGTAAAAATGCAATGAGCATTACAACCGGCAATCTGGATTTTGCTGGTAAGGTTGTACCTATGGATTCACCAAATGGCATGAGGCCAACTTTCAGTCCTTCCATGAAAAACATTAACCCGATAATTACGGATACCAGGCCGCCGGTAATGATCCATGAATCAACAACATTCTGCCGCAGAATAATTAACTGAAACAGTACAAGATAAATAGCCAATGGGACAACAGCCTTTAGTTGTTCCTTGAGACGAAAGCCGACATAAGGTTCGAGTATTTTATAAACATCAACAGTACGAACCCGTAATTTCGGGGCTGTATACGGCAGGTCATTGCCCTGATTGTCTTTTCCCAATGCCGGTGTCAGTTCGTTATAACTCAGCTGTTTTTGCCGGATGGATATCTCACGTACAAATGTACCAAAACGTATTTTTTTAGTCATTTTTTAGTTTATATATTTTTGTATTAATAGCTCATTACGTTACATGATAAATAATAGATGGGTTTGTTATATCAAGTATCACTATAGTGTTTGTAGTTATATATAACAAATTTTATAACACTGAATTTTCCAGTGCCTGGATACGTTCTTCAATCGGAGGATGCGTCATGAACAACCTTTTGATGCCGCTGCCCATTCCGCCTGAAATTCCAAAAGCTGCCATGGAGTCCGGTAACTGACTGGGCATTCTGCCTTGTTGTAAACGGTTTAAAGCACCAATCATCTTGTGTTTGCCGGCCAGTTGAGCGCCGCCTGCGTCTGCCCTGAATTCCCGCTGTCGCGAAAACCACATCACGATAATACTGGCCAGTATCCCGAGGAGCAGTTGCGCAATGATCACGGTAATCCAGAATCCGGGTCCATGACCTCGTTGGACCTTGAAAATCAGACGGTCTACGAGAAAACCAATCACCCGCGAGAAGAAAATGACAAAGGTATTAACGACACCCTGGATCAACGTCAGGGTAATCATGTCTCCATTGGCAATATGGCTGATCTCATGTCCCAGAACCGCCTCAAGTTCGTCCCTGGACATTTGTTCAAAAATGCCTGTGCTCACGGCCACAAGTGCCTTATTGCGATTGGCCCCGGTGGCAAATGCGTTCATTTCCGGGGAAGGGTAGATAGCCACTTCCGGTAGACCAATCCCCGCCATTTGTGCCTGTCTCTGCACAGTGGAGACCAGCCAGCTTTCTGCCTCGCTTTGCGGGGTGTCTATGACATGTGCCCCGGTTGAGCGTTTTGCAACCCACTTGGATATTAGTAATGAAAAGACTGAACCACCCATGCCGAAAAGGGCGGCAAAAACAAGCAGGGCGGTCAAATCCAGTTCTGACCCCTGTTCCTTCAGAATGCCCTGAAAACCAAGCAATTGAAACACGATACTGATAACTAGTATGACTGCCAGGTTGGTAACGAGAAATAATGCAATGCGTTTCATTTGGGCACCGTAATTTAAGGTTGAATCAATTTGTCAATCAGGAGATAAACAACTTTAATTGTAAAAGTTCTTTGGTATTTTTCAATAATGCTGTGTCAGGAAGTAGCAAGATAGCGGATGGCTTCTTCCAACGCAGCCAGACTGTGTGCCGGCGCGAGGCGATCAATGTGTGGAGCGACAAAATGCATGAATGCATCGTCTGGTTCGAATCCCTCCCGTCCAAGCATCGGGTTCAGCCAGATGATTTTCCGGGCACGGGATTTGATATTTTCAAGCACGGTACCTAATTGTTCCGGATCATTGGTATCAAAACCGTCACTGAGTATCATAATGGTCGAGTCATGACGCATTACCTGCCTGGCATGGTGTTTATTGAAATACACAAGCGAATCTGCAATACAGGTGCCGCCCAGCCACAGGTGATTGTTGGCCTCAAGGCGTAATTTCATTGTTTCAAGCGACCTTTCCCGGTAAAGGCCGGTGACACAAAACAGTCGCGTATGAAATGCATAAGCCTCACTTGACGGAAAGGCACGCACTATTCCCCGGGCAAAGCGAAACAGCAGTGGATTATTCCATGCCATGGAATGTGATACATCATGCAATATGATGATGTGTGGTGGGTCACGTCTTCTTTGTGTATATGCCGGTTTGACTGGCAGTCCACCGAATTTCAGATTACTACGCAGGCTTTTACGAATATCTATTTTGTTCCCATGCGTGGTCACTACGCGTCGCCGTTTTAATTTTTTTCTTAACAACAAGGACAATCGTTCAGCCCGTCTTTCTGCTTCACGTGCTGCCCTTGCATCGTTTAAAAAACGGAAATCTGCCCTGGTTATTGTGCGCTGCCGTCCTGCTCCGGCACCTGATATTTCAGCAGATTCCATCAGTTTATCCATGTGTTCCTGACTGCTGCCACCAATACCGGCAATACCGCCCTGGCGTTGCCGTGGTTTGATCCGTGCCATCATGGCGGATTCATTTTTTCCGGTTCGATCTGGATACCAGTAATCAGAAAATAATTCATTAAACCTCTGCCATTCAGCATGATCCCTGCACGCAAGTGCGCGAATAATATATCGTGACAGAAATTCATCAGTGCTGTGTAAATTGTTCAACATATCCATGCTGTCGATGGTTTCCTGTATCCCAATCACAAAACCTTCATTACGAAGGTGATGTAAAAATCCGAGCAAGCGGGAGTCGGGTGGTTGTATGTTCAAAGAACAGTCTCTACCAGATGACTAATCAGAGACCGGCCATATATTGACATGTCATCCTGTGTTTTTAACAAACAGGCCCGTGTCTGGTAGATAATATCAATATTATTTTTCAAATCATTGACCCCCAGACCCAGCAATGCGGCGGACCAGTCCAGCGTTTCAGCAACACCCGGGCGCTTCCTCAACTCGGATTTTCTCAATGCATGGACAAAACTGACAATCTGTTTTGACAGGTTTTCTTCAATCCCCGGAATTCTGCTGCGGACGATTAACAACTCTTTTTCCGGTCCGGGATAATCCAGATAATGATAAAGACACCGGCGGCGCAAGGCATCGCTTAATTCCCGTGTGCCGTTTGATGTCAATACTACGCGTGGAACAGACAAGGCATGAATAGTCCCCAGTTCTGGAATCGTGATCTGAAAATCCGAAAGTAATTCCAGCAGAAATGCCTCGAATGCTTCATCAGTTCGGTCAATCTCGTCAATCAGCAGAACGGGGGGTATCTTCTGCTGTATGGCCTTTAATAGTGGCCGTTGAAGCAGATACTCTTCATTGAATATGTGTGCTTCACGCTGGCCCAGTGATTCCTTACTGCCTTCCAGCAATTTGATGGAGAGTAACTGGTGAGTGTAATTCCACTCATAAACAGCGCTGTTGGTATCCAGTCCGTCATAACATTGCAGCCGTATCAGGCTGCAGTCGTATATTTGAGCCAATACTTTGGCAATTTCAGTTTTACCAACCCCGGCTTCTCCCTCTACCAGCAGGGGACGACTGAGTTGTTCCATTAATACGAGTGTCGTGGTCAGATCTTTATCTGCAATATAACCGGCATCATTGAGTCTGATTTGTAATGTTTCGATTAAATTCTTCATGGTTGAATGATGCATTAGCCCGCTATAAAAATAAACGAATAATCAATGATAAAAAGACAATAGATACTAGCTTGACAGTACTATATTAATAAATGAAAATAATTCTCATTAAAATGATGTAAATAGCCGGCCAGCTACCCTGCCGTGCGTTCTTTATATCCTGTTAACCTATTGAATGATATGACATCAAGAACACACCCGGTTACGGGGAAAATCATCGTTGCGGCCTTGTACAAATTTGTGCACCTGCCCGATTTCCGGGAATTACGTTTGCCCCTGCTTGAACAGTGTAGAAAAAACAGCATCAAGGGCACTTTTCTGCTTGCAGAAGAGGGCATCAACGGCACCATTGCCGGATTCCGCAACGGAATCGATACGGTTCTGAATTACCTGCGATCCGATGCGCGTCTTTCCGATTTGGAACATAAGGAATCACATGACGATCACATGCCATTTTACCGTATGAAGGTAAAACTGAAAAAGGAAATTGTCACGATGGGCAGACCGGATATTGATCCCAGGCAAAAGTCAGGCAAGCGGGCAAGTACAAAAGAGTGGAATGCGCTGCTTGTTGACCCGGAAGTGCTCATTATAGATACACGCAACCAGTATGAATTCGAGATTGGCACGTTCAGGAACACTGTTTCACCCAATACCAGCACGTTCAGTAAATTTCCTGATTATGTCGAAAGGGAACTGAACCCGGAAAAACATAAAAAAATAGCCATGTTCTGTACGGGTGGCATCCGCTGTGAAAAGGCAACTTCTTATTTGCTTCACCACGGATTTAAAGAGGTATATCACCTGAATGGTGGAATACTGAAATATCTTGAAGAAGTGAAACCTGAAGAAAATTTGTGGCAGGGTGAGTGTTTTGTGTTTGATAGACGGGTGGCCGTAGATAAAAATCTTGAAAAAGGCAGCCATGAAATATGCTATTCATGCCGGATGCCGGTATCACCAGCGGAAAGAAAATCACCAAAATATGAACAAGGTATTTCCTGTCCACGCTGTATTGATACATTAACAGAAAAGAAACGTGCCAGCCTGCGCGAGAGGCAATTACAGGTCAGGCTTGCTGAAAGCCACCAGGATCAGCATATAGGGATCCCTGTGGAGGAAAAAAGAAAGAAAAGGCAGTCCGTTCAGTCTGAAAATTTATCCTTATAAAATCCACCACTGGCTTCAATAGTATTCCTGACAACACAACCACTCGTAAAAAAACAGCAGAGCAACAGGATAACCACTGCTATTCTGTGTTGAGACAAAATACAACTGCCCATTTCAATCTGTGCGGCTGGTTATCTCCAGCAGGTGATAACCAAACTGGGTCTTTACCGGACCATGGACCTGATTTAGCGCCGCACTGAATACAACTTCATCAAATTCTTTCACCATTTGACCAGGGCGAAACTCTCCCAAATCCCCGCCACGCCTGCCAGAAGGGCATTTTGAATGTTCTTTTGCTACTTCAGCAAAATCAGTCCCGGCTTCAATCTGCTTCTTCAGGTCTTCACACTGCTTCTCGGTCTCAACCAATATGTGTCTTGCGCTTGCTTTAGCCAATGTTATTCTCCGATATGTTTGCCATGTTTTGATATATTATATCAGCCTGTAAATAAAAAAATTACCCTTTTCTTGATGAATAAAACAGAACAACAATCACCACTGCAAAAAGCAGCGCTCATAATGGTTTTGCTCAATGGGTTTACTACCCCAATGATGCTCTCTGCCGCTAATGTAGCGTTACCATCCATTGCAGTGGACCTGAAAATTAATGCAGTCATGTTGAGCTGGGTGCCTATGGCTTACCTGATGGCGAGTGCCATGTTTGTGCTGATCTTTGGGCGGATCGCAGATATGTATGGTCGCAAGCGTATCTTTATGGTGGGTACCTTGAGCGTCATTATCACTTCATTGATGGCAGCAATATCTATGAACGGTGAATTATTGATTGCTGCGCGATTTCTCCAGGGCGTGAGTGCAGCCATGCTGTATGCAACCCAGATTGCAATTGTGTCATCTGTGTTTCCACCCGCCAGACGGGGGCATGTTATCGGACTGACTGTCTCATCCATCTATCTGGGACTCACCTGTGGCCCGGTCATCGGTGGATATCTTATAGATGTGGCAGGTTGGCGTGCGAGTTTTGTTTTTCATATTCCCCTGGCCATCATTGTTTTATTCATAGCGGCATATAAAGTACCTGGAGAATGGCTGGCTGAAGAAAAAGGTGAATTTGATATCAAGGGAGCGATGATCTATAGCCTGTCGATAGTGTTTTTATGTATCGGTGTATCTACTTTGCCGGCATCACCCAGCGTTGTTCTGATTTTATTTGGCATGATTGGAATTTTTGTGTTTTTCAAAATTGCCCGTCGAACAACACACCCCATCTTTGATGTGAGTTTATTTTATACCAACCGGGTATTTACGCTTTCGTGTCTGGCGTCGTTTATTCTCTATACTGCTACTTTTGCCAATGTCGTATTGATCAGTTTGTACCTGCAATATCTCAAGGGCATGTCCGCCAGCGCAGCCGGTCTGTTCATGATGATCCAGCCACTGACCATGGCGGTCTTCTCGCCTATTGCCGGTAAATTGTCTGACCGGGTCGAACCGCGTGTGCTCGCTTCGGCAGGCATGGTTATGACGGCTATCGGACTGGTGATGCTGGCGTTATTGAATGGCGTCAGCTCAACAAATTACCTGGTGGCAGCCCTGGTGGTTACCGGCCTGGGTTTTGGTTTGTTTTCTTCACCCAATACCAATGCCATCATGAGCGCCGTGGAAAAGCGTTATTACGGCAGCGCTTCCGGATCAATTGCCACCATGCGGGTACTGGGCCAGATGAGCAGCATGATCCTGGTTACGCTGGTGTTCGCTTTGATAATAGGGCAGGTAGAGATACAGCCGTCTAATTATGCAAGTTTGCAGGAAGCCATACACTTATGTTTTATGATTGCAGCTTCCTTGTGCTTGCCCGGATTTGTTTTTTCACTCGTTCGCGGACGAATGCATAAGGTTTAGGGTAATTAAATAATACAGAAAATATTCCTATATTCTGTTTGAATACAGTTTAATTTTTCAAGCGTTTATATTGCATCCGGTGTGGCTGGGCGCTTTCTCCCTTGCGCCTTAAAAGGTCTTCGTGGTATTCACTGAAATTGCCGTCATAAAACACCACTTCGCTGTTACCTTCAAAGGCCAGGATGTGGGTTGCAATCCGGTCCAGGAACCAGCGGTCATGTGAAATGACCATCACGCAACCGGGAAAGGCCAGGATGGCTTCCTCAAGTGCACGCAAAGTTTCCACATCAAGATCATTGGAGGGTTCGTCCAGTAATAATACATTTGCACCTTGTTTCAGCGTGTTCGCAAGATGCAGGCGGCCGCGTTCACCACCGGAAAGATCGCCCACTCGTTTTTGCTGATCAGTTCCCTTGAAATTAAAGCGTCCAAGATAAGCACGGGAGCTGACTTCATAATTGCCGATGTTGAGATTGTCCTGTCCATCAGAAATGGCCATCCAGACAGTCTTGTTATCCTCCAGGGTTTCCCGGCTCTGTTCGACATAGGCAATCTTGACCGTTTCACCAAGTTGGACTGTCCCGCTGTCCGGTTTTTCTGTGCTGTTGATAATCCGGAACAGGGTGGTTTTGCCCGCACCGTTCCCGCCAATGATCCCGACGATACCCCCTTTAGGTATTTTGAAACTCAGGTTTTCAAAAAGGCACTGATCACCATAACGCTTGCTGATATTTTCAAATTCAATGACCAGATCACCCAACCGGTCACCAGGGGGTATATAGATCTCATTGTTCTCACTGCGTTTCTGGAAATCCTGGGAATTCATTTCTTCAAAGCGGGCGAGACGTGCCTTGCTTTTGGCATGCCGGCCTTTCGGATTGCTGCGTACCCATTCCAGTTCATGTTTGATGGCTTTCTTCCGCGCAGATTCAGCCCGTTCTTCCTGTTCCAGGCGTTGCTCCTTGTATTCCAGCCAGTGCGAATAATTGCCTTCAAAAGGGATACCGTAGCCGCGATCCAGTTCCAGTATCCAGCCGGCAACATTATCAAGAAAATAACGGTCATGGGTGACGGCCACGACCGTACCATTGAAATCCGCCAGGAACCGTTCCAGCCAGAAGACAGATTCCGCATCAAGATGGTTGGTCGGTTCATCCAGTAACAGCATGTCCGGTCTTGAAAGCAATAACCGGCAGAGCGCTACGCGTCGTTTTTCACCACCGGATAAATGATCTATCTTTGCATCCCACGGTGGCAATCTAAGGGCATCTGCAGCACGTTCCAGGCTATTTTCCAGATTATGTGCATCCCAGGTATCGATAATCTTTTCAAATTCCTCCTGCTGTTTACCCAGTGCTTCGTAATCTGCATTCTCGTCACTGTAGGCCGCAAAAACCTTTTCCAGACCAGTCAGGGCATCCAGGGGAATACGCAAACCATCTTCAACATTGCTACGGACATCCTTGGCCGGATCCAGAAGCGGCTCCTGGGCCAGATAGCCTATCTTGATGCCTGGCATGGGCCGTGCTTCGCCGTGGATGTCGGTATCCAGGCCGGCCATGATTCTTAACAATGTGGATTTACCTGCACCATTCAAACCGAGCACACCTATCTTGGCGCCCGGAAAAAAGGAGAGTGATATGTCTTTCAGAATTTCCCGTTTGGGCGGCACAACCTTGCCAACACCCATCATCGTATATACATATTGTGCCATGGAGCTTAATTACCCTGGATTAATGCAAATAGTAAAAAAAAGAGAGTATATTAAAAATATGGTTTTAAAGTTTATACTAGTAGCTTAATCATGATGCAAATTTAAGATTCTGTACATATTAATCATACGGAATAATTTTTCATATGCTGTCAAAAAAATTGATATTGGACTGAACACGACTGGTTAAGAGGTAAAAATCATATGGAGATATCAAATTATCTGAAGTTCATGGTCGAGCATAATGCATCGGATCTTTTTTTCAGTGTTGGGGCACCGGTTAATATCAAAATTGAAGGTGAGACCAGCTCCATTGGCGATAAAAACCTGACATCATCTGATGTCCGTCAACTGGCCTATTCAATTATGAATGATGATCAGGTGACTACTTTTGAAAGTCGTCTGGAATTAAACATGGCATTCTCCGTAGCAAATATGGGCCGTTTTCGTGTCAATGTATTCCGGCAGCGTGGCGATACAGCGATGGTAATCCGTTACATTAAGAGCAAAATTCCGTCGATTGAAGCATTGGGATTACCGGATATTCTAAAAGACTTAATCATGGAATATCAAGGGCTTATACTCGTTGTAGGTTCTACAGGATCAGGCAAATCCACAACTCTGGCTTCCATGATTAATTACCGGAATGAAAAAAAGACAGGCCATATTCTGACAATTGAAGATCCTATTGAATTTATTCACGAGCATAAAAAATCCATCGTTGATCAACGCGAAGTCGGTTTGGATACGTTGTCATTGTCCGAAGCGCTTATGAATGCATTACGAGAAGCTCCCGATGTAATAGTCGTAGGTGAGATACGGGACCGTGAAACCATGCGTCATGCATTACACTATGCGGAGACAGGGCATTTATGCCTTTCTACACTTCATGCAAATAATGCCAACCAGACCATGGAGAGGATCATCAATTTTTTCCCGGATACAGCGCATCATGGCTTGTTACTTGATCTCGGACAACATCTAAGAGCGATAATTTCACAGAGACTGATTAACGGTATTAACGGTAAACGGGCGCCAGCTGTGGAAATTATGTTGAAAACGCCGTTCATTGCCGAACTTATTGAAGATCACCGGATAAGTGAAATCAAGGATGCTATGGAGCAAGGAACACTCGCAGGCATGCAGACTTTTGACCAATCGCTATACAAGCTATTCAAGGATGGCAAAATTACGATAGATGAAGCATTACGTAATGCCGATTCAAAAAATAATCTGCGCCTGCGCCTGCGCCTGGAGGATCCGGAGCAGTTTACATCAGACGATAAACTTCAGATGAAGGAAGATGAGGATTTAGTTCACAGGATAGATTCTAAAAAGAGGAAATGACACCATAACCCCGTTAATTATCCTGCGATATCCTGAAAACTTCCGATATTGTAATTCTGCCTTCCCTGGCGTGTGCAAGCGCGTTATCCGCCAGCGGCACCATGCCTGACTCCCTGGCAATTTCCTGCATTTCAGATTCGGACTCCATCCTTTTTATGGCATTTCTGAGTTTCTGGTCGACCATGAGTAATTCATAAACAGCCAACCTGCCAGAGTAGCCGGTGTTGCTGCATATTTCACAACCTTTACCGTAATAGAAACGTTCGTCTTTATCTAATTTAAGTGATTGCACGATATGATCAGGTATTTCGTCTATTTCTGCACAATGTGGACAAATGCGCTTAATAAGTCTTTGTGCAATAATACATAGCAGGGTTGGCGCAAGGAGGTAGGGTTCAATATTCATGTCTTGCAGCCGTGTAATGGAGCCGACTGCACTGTTCGTATGCAATGTACTGAGTACCAGATGTCCTGTTAATGAGCTTTGGATGGCGATATGAGCTGTCTCCTCGTCTCGTATTTCACCAATCATGATTACATCCGGGTCGTGTCGTAGCACGTTTTTTAATATACGTGCAAAAGTGAGGCCGGTCGTGTTATTTACTTGTATCTGTTCGATGCCATCAATATGATACTCCACCGGATTTTCCACGGTTATGATATTAAGGTTACGTCCAATAATTTCATTCAACGCCGCATATAGAGTAGTGGACTTCCCTGAACCCGTTGGTCCGGTCACCAGAATTAGTCCATGCATTTTATTGAGTGCGCCCCTGATATTTGTGAAATCTTCCTTGTTGAAATCCATGCTATCCAGGGTTTTGATACCTATTTTGGTATTCAATAGCCGTATGACCACACTCTCACCATCAATTGTCGGTATTATGGATATTCTCAAGTCTACAACTGAATCTTCATTGATTATGCGGGTTCTGCCGTCCTGGGGAACACGGTGTTCAGAAATATCCATTTTGCCCAGTATCTTGATACGGCTGATAATCCCCGGTAACAGAGCCTTGGAAAAATTACGTATCGTGACGAGATTGCCATCAATCCTATAAAGTAATATGAATTTCTTTTCACCAGGACGTATATGTATATCTGAAGCGCGCCTGCGGATAGCCTCGGTCAGGATATTAGTAGTTAAGCGGACGATAGGTTTCTGCTGACCCAATTCCTTTATATCAATTACTTCAGTCGCTTTTTTCTTGTCTTCTTCAATATATTTAATATTTTCATCTTCATCATGCAGCGAGTTGTACATTACACTTAGAGCTGCTTCTATGCTCTCTTTAGAACTGATTACAATTACTGGTTGCAGTCCCGTAATAAACTGGAGCATATGTACTGCTTCAACATTACTTGGATCTGTCATGGCAACAGTCAGATAATTATTTTGTGTGCTTATTGGTATTAATCCATACTTGCGGGCCAGTTCTGCTGGCACCAGATCAATCAATACCGGATCGACATTCAAGTGATGTAATTCAACATAAGGTAGGCCGAATTTTTTTGCGATTGCTTTATGCAAGTCTTCATCTGAAATTTTTCCCTGTGCCCGCAATATTTCGCCAATCCGTGGAACAACCCCGGCAGTCTGATTTCGTTGTTGGTCCAAGGCCGTGTCAAGTGCGGCTTTATCAAGCAGTTTCTTTTTGGTAATAATCTCTCCCAGTAGTTCACCTATGCGGTAACTCTCTATTGCTGCCGCTGGAACGAAAATACGGATAATCTTTATTGACTCAATTTCCCTGAAAAGTTGTAATCCGTATATATCCGCAGTATAACTAAGCACATGGCCTTCTGCGGTCATGCCGTCTTTATACTTTATATGTATTTTCAGCTTATGCTTTATGTTTTTTGATTCTAGAAGCTGGGCTGCTTCTATTTCCAATTTATCATCGAGTGCTTTAACCGGACTAAACAGGACATAACGAACGTCGCTAAATGAAAAATTCTGATTATGCGTATCCTGATGAGGTAGAATAATTAATCTTTGAAGAGGACCATTAATTTCTTTCAGCTTTCCGCATGTCCGAATACCATTCATCTGTTTGACAATAACATCTTTTTCATAGAGGTCGCCCTCGTTCAGGGCGAGGTCGTGGGGAGGTAGTGGTATATCAATAAGATAACTCATTTTATACCTATACTTTTTCGGCGCATAAAAGACATAAGATTACATTGTGCATTATTGTCATAATAAAGACGTTTGTTTATTACATATGTTTTGTTATAGATTATTATAATATAGCCTTTTTAACTGAATACACATAATTGATATACGTGTTAATTTATGGATAGGGCAATTAACCATTTGCTTCCCTGACGAAATGAAATAATTTCAACAATTATGAATCTGACTATCTATATGCCCGCCATTTATGGCGGTTTTCTTATCGGCACCAGCGCCTGTCTTTTGTTGTTATTCAGCGGTCGTATAGCCGGATTAAGCGGGATTATTAATGGAATATTAACCCCTGAAAAAAATGAAATTTTATGGAGGGTGGTTTTTATAACCAGCCTTTTAGCCGGTGCTGCAGTCCATTATTATTTTGTTAATCACACACCGTTTACTAATGATACTCCATCACCTTTATGAAGGCGGCCGCGAAGCGGCAGAACACCACGGGTTTACCCGTGGATGAATGAGCCCGACGTCTGTACGATGAAAAGATGGAAGTCCGCAAGGGTGCACACGGGGTCTATCAACTCCAATAT
>Ga0326597_10002205_pt1 | contig 29401 bp, 20 predicted proteins | sample RVTome_12_FD_203789 | JGI IMG/M metagenome (GOLD analysis project Ga0326597, IMG submission 203789) | Soil microbial communities from uranium-contaminated site in the Upper Colorado River Basin, Wyoming, United States - RVT100D185 | ecosystem: Environmental > Terrestrial > Soil > Contaminated >... | reverse complement strand
TGGAGACTTCTCAGTGTTGATCATCATGTGTGAAGGCATCCCCGGCGCCTGGTATGACACGAGCGTCGCTGCACCAGAGTCCACCAGCGACCCGACTTCTTGGAATGGCGGGTCTTCGATTGCGTCTACTTCTCCGGCCTGGAAGGCAGACATCCGCGCCGAGGGGTCGGGGAGAATCCTGAAGACCAACTGTTCCACCCCGGCCAGGCCACCGGTTCCGGCGAACGCCCTGCCCCATGCGTAGTCATCATTGCGGCTGAGCGTGATGGACTCCTGGGCAGCCCATTCCTCAAACATGAACGGTCCAGTGCCGACCGGGCTGCGGTCGAAATCGTCACCAAGGGAATCCACAGCAGCTGGGGAGGGGATGGCCATCCACATACGGCTCAGATCACTGAGGAACTCGGGCTTCGGCGAAGAGAACGACACAACGATGCTGTTTCCATCGACCGTCGTCCCGGAGTAATCGCTGAGAATGGTCAGGGCCGCGCCGATCCCGTCCGTGATTCCCGAAACTCGATCGAACTGAGCTCGAACAGCCTCACCATTGAACGGTGTTCCGTCGTGGAACACAACGTCATCCCTCAATACAAACGTGAACTCCATACCCGCCGGGTCAACCTCCCATGAGGTCGCTAGGCCCGGTTGGAGGTCTCCGTCTGCATCAGTCCAGATCAATGGATCGTAGATATTCAACATCACGACATGATCGGCGATGAAGAGCCCGTCGGCCGGATCGAGTGTGGCCGGTTCTGTGCCGAGGCCAACCGTGAATGTGCCCATACCGCTCGGCTCGGAAGTGCCACCGCCCTCGGAATCAGCTGAGCTCTCGGTGCCTCCGCCGTCGATCGCCGGCAGAGAGCTTTCTCCGGTGGTCGAATCGGAACCAGCCTCCGTCGTTGTGTCTGTCGACGACGAACACGCCGCTAACACTAAGGCGATTGCGGCCAGGAGAGCCACATAGGGGGACAGTCGCCCCCTTCCATCATTCCTCATTCTTCGGTGCATGGTCGCTCCTTCTCCTTCCTACGTAACGCTCCTGGCTACGTAACGGGTCGTCATGTTTGCTTGCGGGTGGGAATCTCAAGAGGGAAATGGCAGGCCACGAACCGCTCCGGGGCGATCGCTTGCCACTCCGGCTCCTCCGTGCTGCACCGATCTTTCGCGATCGGGCATCGGGTGTGGAACCGGCATCCATTGGGCGGGTTCGCTGGGTCGGGGCGCTCTCCCTTCAGCACGATCCTCTGGCGTTGTCGTGCAAGCCGGGGATCGGCAATGGGGACCGCGGAGAGCAATGCTTGGGTATAGGGATGGGCGGGTGCGTCGAACAAAGCCCCTGTGCTGGCTGTTTCTACGATCCGTCCGAGATACATGACAGCCACCCGATGCGAGATGTACTTGGTGACCGAGAGGTCATGGGTGATGAACAGGTAGCTCAGTTCATGCTGTTGCTGGAGATCTTGAAGCAGATTGAGGATCTCGGCCTGAATACTGAGATCGAGGGCAGAAACCGGTTCATCCAACACAATCACCCTCGCAGACAGAGCGAGCGCTCTGGCTATTCCTACTCGCTGCAGCTGACCGCCTGAGAGCTGTGCGGGACGTCGATCCAGAAGGCTCTCAGGGAGGCCGACCCTGCGGATCAACTCTGTGACGCGGCCTGCGATTTCGGACCGCGGGACTCCGAGCAATTGCAGCGGCTCTCTAATTGACTGGCCGATTCCGAGTCTCGGGTTGAGGCTTCCATAGGGGTCCTGGAATACCACCTGGAGTACCTGTCGCAGATCCCTCAGCCGTCTTCCACCAAGGGCGGTGATGGGGCTGCCTTCGAGCCAGATCTCTCCGTGGGAGGGGTCGACGAGGCGTGCCAAAGTGCGGCCTAGGGTCGTTTTTCCGCTTCCGCTCTCCCCTACGATGCTCAGGGTCTCTCCACGCTTCACGACAACACTGACCTGGTCGACAGCGGAGATGTCGTAGCGTCGGAAACCTCGCCAGGTTCTGAACACGGTGCTGAGATCTCGCGCTTCGATCGCAACGGGTGCCCCGGGCGGAGGCACGTAGGGAGGTTCAGCGTCTCTAGAGTCACCGGCCTTCTCTGTCGGGGCCGCAAGTTGCCCGAGACGGAGACAACGCGATTCATGAAGCGCGGCACCGGTAGGTACGAGGTGGGGATCCTTCTGTTCGCAAATGTCGGCGGCATAGTCACAGCGAAGGCGGAAACCGCATCCGCCCGTGAGGTCCCGAGTTCTGAGGACACCTCGAATCGGCTCCAATCGAGACCTGCCGTCTGCTTCGATCCGAGGCTGCGATCTCAGAAGCGCCCGCGTGTAAGGTGATTGGCTCCGAAAGAAGATATCCTCAGGTCGGCCGGTTTCGTAAACTTGACCGGCATACATGACGTAGATCCTGTCGGCCAGGTTGGCGACGAGACCGAGGTTATGAGTTATAAGGAGAACTGCAGCACCGGTTGCATCCCGGGCTCGCTGGAGAACCTCCATTATCTGAGCCTCGATAGTGACATCGAGAGCGGTTGTCGGTTCGTCGGCAATCAGTAATCGTGGGTTGTGCGCCAACGCCATCGCAATCATCACACGCTGCTGCATACCTCCGGACAATTCATGTGGATATGACGACAGGGTTCGGCGGGGGTGGGGAAGGTCGACCAACTCGAGGAGTTCGGCGGCGCGTGCCCGGGCCGCTCTTCGGGCGCCCCGATCGTGAGCAGCGAGGGTGTCCGTCAATTGCGCGCCGACCGACATAACCGGGTTGAGTCCAGACATTGGGTTCTGGAAGACCATTGAGATCTGGCTGCCCCTGATTGCCCGCATTTCGCCCTCTGATGCGGAGGTGAGATCGTTGCCCATGAACCGGATCGTCCCGGACCACATCGCTTCGTCAGGGAGAATCCGCATTATGGATTGAGCCGTGATCGATTTCCCAGACCCCGACTCGCCAACTACTCCAACGAACTCCGATTCCTCAACATATAGGGAGAGGCCCGTCACGGCAGCGGATTGTTCGCCCGAGGATGGAAACGAGACCGAAAGATCGTCGATCTCGAGGAGCGGAGGTGGGAGAGCGCTCCTGCCGTTCGTCCCAGCACCGACAGAACGAGGATAGAGGTCGACGGATACCGGGTAGGCGCTGCGGCCCGTGGAGGAAGGCATCCACTCTGCTCGTGCTGATCGCTGGTGATCGACCATATCCACGTGGGTAACACTCGACAAACGCATCATAACCTGTCACAATAGCTGCGCTGATGACCCAATCGCAAGCGATTCCCACATGAACAAGAGAGAGAACTCGAATGTCACACGTCAAGAGAGCGCCGACCTCGATGAAGTCGATCGGGGGATCATTCGGCACCTCCAGGAGGATGGGCGGATTCCCTACGCCAAGCTCGGTCCGCTCGTCGGCCTCTCGGCTGAGGCGACTCGACAACGAGTCAAGCGGTTGCTCGACGAAGACATCCTGCAGATCGTTGGCGTCGCAGATCCCCTGAAGCTCGGATTCTCCGTCCATGCGTGGATCCTCATTCGAGCATCGTCAAGCCTGAGTCAAGTGGCCGATCGAATCTCGCAGATTGACGAAATCGACTACGTGGTAATCACCACGGGGCGATTCGACATCATGGCTGAGGTCATCTGCGAGGACGCGAGCCGACTCCTCGAGATTCTCGACGTACTGCGATCCATCGATGGCGTCACCTCCTGCGAAGCATTCAACTTCCTCCGGGAAGTGAAAGGAACGTTCGAGTGGGGTACACCGTCGGAGAGGGACTAGATCAGCGTCTGATCCTCTCCACGATTCGAGGGGAAGCCCAGGCTTGCCACGCCCACCCACTCATGCTTTGTCCTTCCTGGGCGAAGGGAGTCATCTCTGGGTAGAGACCGGCCACGATCTGAACCACTGAGAAACCTTGCTCGGCTCACTGTTGTGCGAGGTGTGCGAATTGGTCGTCGGTGAGCCGGTCGGTGAAGCCATCCCACCAGGTGTCGGCGAGCCACAAGAACGGAGTCCCAACCTTCTGGACGCGGGCCTGAACCGCCGCGTCGAACAGGTAACCGGCCTCCCATTCGCCGTCGAACTCGCAGTGGCATGAGAGACCTTGCCCGCCATCTCGTCCGCCGCTGGCGCCGAATGCATGATATGCCGGTTCTCGGACGGATTCCGACCTCGGCGTCGGGGTCGCCGTAAGCCATTAGGCGCCAGATCTACGGGTTTCAAGATGCCACAGGTGGACCTTCGGAATCGGTGACGCCGCGCTCGACTCGAAGCGCCATCGCGGCTCGTTTAGCTTCAAGAGGAGCGTGATCTGGGAACGGTTCGAAGTAGTCATGGAGACGACCAGCCGTCAGACCCGAGCCCGATGTCGTGGTCGGGGAGCGGCGGGTGACTCGTCGGGTGGGAAAGGGTGGTCGGGCCAGCCTGGCCAACCATTCCTATCATGTCGGCCGCTGGCTGGCCGGTGAGACCGTCGATGTGGTGGTCGCCACCGATGGTCTGGTCGAAATCTCCCATCTGGGTGTGTTGGTAGCCACTCACGCTGTGCGGCATCCTCCCGAAGCCGAACCCCAAGCGTGGCGTCGTCAGCCTCGGACCCGGCCGGTGAAACCTCCCACGGTCGGCCAGCCCGTGGTGCGCAAGGTCGACTCATCGGGGAACATCAGTTTCGCCGCGGTGACCTACCGGGTTGGGAACGCCCACCGCCGGGAGCAGGTCGAGGTTCGATCGTCTTCGATCAGGCCGAGAACCGGCTACACACGATCAAAGCTATCCTCGTCGCGACTCTCGGTTGACGCTGGAGCTGCCGGTTCCAAGGAGCTTCCTGGCGGGTCGGTTCAGGGGTTGGCGCTCGGATGGATCACCGGTGTGAAGCCATGCATCAGGCGGATACCGACACGGGAGGGGTGAGCACCGAGGCAACCCCACTCTTGGGCCGAGGAGGTGGATTGACCTAACCGCCGAATGTGAACTCGAGCAGACGATCACCCAGGACCAGGTTGGTGTCCGATCACCGGCGAGCATGATGGATCCGTCCGGAAGCGTCGCGATCGGGTTCGGCCACACTTTGCGGTCGCCTGCCCGTGAGAGTCCTTGTCCCCGCTTGAGTCGCTCGTTCGCGAGGATTCGGTTCAGGTCTCCCGCGGTTGGCTTTTCGTGGCACCCCAGACCCGCACCAACGGCGTCGCGATACGAGGAATAGTCGGCTCGCCGGCACAGCCCACAGGGTCTGTGCCCTGCGGCGAGAGCGACGGCGTCGTCGAGGAAGAAGATGGGTGTCCAGTGTCCGGGTCTGTCAAGCGGACATCTCCAACCCTTGTATTGCAGTTGGCAGACGATCCAAAGAGAGCCTCGATGGTGTCGCGCCAATTGACGGTTCTCGTCGACGAGACATCCGCGGTTTCCGGTGAAGAGACCGCGGTCGCGCACGGCGTGGAGATCACCGAACGGATCCACCCGGTTCCGCATACTCACCTTTCCCTCCCAGCGCTGCTGCCAACAAGGAGACTACGCACTGAGCGGTCCGGTTCGTGGTGGGCGACTCGGCTGCCTCAAATCTGCTCGTGCATATTCGAACCGCAGTGTCATCGGCTTAGGCACGCATGCGGTCAGAGCTCGGTAAGCGACGCTGACTTGACATGCAAGTTACGACTTGCCTATTGTCAGCTCGTGACCGACATCTTCCAGGCGATCACTGCGCCAGCGAGAAGGGCAATCCTCGACGAGCTGGTTGCAAGGGACGGCCAAACGTTATTCGAGTTGTGCGCGCGACTGACCGCGTTCCATGAGATGAGCCTCTCGAGACAGGCCATCTCTCAGCACATCGACGTTCTGGAGGAAGCCGGTTTGCTCAGAAGCAAGCGGCAGGGCAGATACAAATTCCACTATGTCGACACGGCACCACTCCAGGCGTTGTTCGCACGGTGGCCGAACAGAAGTTGAGGGACCCAGCGAGATGAGAATCCACCTAACCAGCGTATTCGTCGACGATCAGGCCAAGGCACTCGCCTTCTATACCGAGGTGCTCGGCTTCGTGAAGAAGAACGAGATCGATCTAGGCGGGGCCTTTTGGCTCACGGTCGTCTCGCCTGAAGACCCCGACGGGACGGAGCTTCTCCTCGAGCCGTCCGACCATCCCGCAGTTGGGCCCTATCGAGACGCCCTGGTCAGCGACGGCATCCCGCTCGCTTCGTTTGCTGTGGACGATGTCCACGCCGAGCACAAGCGACTGGCTGGCGCGGGTGTGGTGTTCACCCAGAAGCCGATGGAAGCGGGGCCTGTGACAACGGCAGTCTTCGACGACACGTGCGGCAACCTGATCCAGATTGCGAGCCAAGATTGAGTCCCGAAGTGAACACTAAGCCAACCGAATTCGCCGACCTGTGGTCGAAGGATCGGGACCTGCAGAATGCCGCCTTCTACTCGGTGATCGACGCGACCGATCAACCAGTGGCGTGGGCGTACGACGTTTGGGACGAGGTCGTCTCCAATCTCAAGCACGAGGACAACCACAACCGGGCCATCGCCGCGCAGGTTCTGTGCAACATGGCGAAGAGCGACCCCGACCGCCGGATTCTGCGTGATTTCGAGGGTCTCCTCGATGTGACCCGTGACCACAGGTTCGTGACCGCACGCCATTGCCTGCAATCTCTCTGGAAAGTCGGCGTCGCCGGGGATGATCAGCTCGACCTGTTGATTCGCGGCCTCCAAACCCGCTTCGCCGAATGCGGCGACGAGAAGAACTCGACCTTGATCCGCCACGACATCATCAAGTCGCTACGCGACCTTTTTGACACCACCGGCGATAAGGCGATCCGAGAAGTGGCGCAGGCCCTGATCCAAACCGAAGACGACCCCAAGTACCAGGCCAAGTATCAGGCTCTGTGGAGGAACGTGTAGCCGTCGGAAACGCGATCGTTCCTTTCGGGAATAGCCGGGATAGCGTGTTCCGCCTGCTTGGGACACCTCTGGGTCTGCAATCTTGAACTGTGTTCGCCCTTGGTGAAAGTTCTCGGGCGGCCACCGTCTCAGGGTCTGACGTCTGGCGCGGCCGGGAGTCAAGTTGGGTTGCGACCGCCAAGAGCGCCAGCCGACTTTGATGCCTCGTAGGAACGAACAGTCAAGAGGGGGTCGTGCCGACTCCATACCGCGTCCATACCGCGAGAGGGTGGGATGGAAGGGGAAACAACGCGAAACGTTGAGAGGCGAAAAGCCAGTCAGGACAGGCGATTCCGGCGTTTTCCCCGGTCAGCGACACCCCCACAATCGGGCTCATAACCCGAAGGTCGTAGGTTCAAATCCTACCCCCGCTACGAGTAAGGCCCTGGTCAGAGCGTTTTCTGACCGGGGCCTTGTCGCGTCGGAGGCGAAACTTCTAACGGATCTTCTAACGGGTTCTAACGGATGCATGTGAAGTCTCGGTAGATACTGGACACTGTGGCTCCGGTTGGTGGACGACAGTTTGTGGACGCGGATCCGGTTGGTGGGCGACAGTGGCTCCGGTACGTGGGTGACACTTTCTGGTTTCATCCTTCTCTGATGTTCGGAGGAGGTCGTGGTTGTGTTGGTGGAGCTGGGTGTTGTGGAGCAGCGGTATCAGGCGGTGTTGGAAGTTTTAGGGGGAGCCACGGTGACGGATGTGGCTCGTCGTTACGGGGTGGCCCGGCAGACGGTTCATGGTTGGCTGCGTCGTTACGCCTCCCAGGGTCTGGCTGGTCTGGTTGATCGGTCGTCGAAGCCGGCGTCGTGTCCGCATCAGACACCAGCCGAAGTGGAGGCTCGGATCGTGGAGATGCGGCGTGCTCATCCCGGGTGGGGTCCGCGGACGATTGGCTATCACTTGGAGCGGGAAGGGATGGACCCGGTTCCGTCGAGGTCTTCGATTTATCGGGCTCTTCTCCGTCACAACTTGGTTGATCCGCAGCAGCGGAAGAGGCGGCGGTCTGATTACAAGCGTTGGGAGCGGGCCCGGGCGATGGAGTTGTGGCAGATGGACATCACGGGTGGTGTGTGGCTGACCGATGGCACTGAGTTGAAAGTCGTCACCGGTATCGATGACCACTCCAGGTTCTGTGTTTCTGCCAAGGTTGTGAGACGAGCAACGGCAAAACCGGTGTGTGACGCTTTGTCCGAAGCGATGAAGGCTCATGGGATCCCGGATCAGATCCTGACCGATAACGGGAAGGTGTTCACCGGCCGGTTCGGACCCGGGTCCGGTGAGGTCCTGTTTGACCGGATATGCAGGGAGAACGGGATCCGACATCTCCTGACCGCACCTAGGCCGCCGACAACGACGGGGAAGGTGGAGCGGTTCCACAAGACCCTGAAGAAGGACTTCTTAGCCGGCAAGACGTTTGGGACCATGGAGGATGCTCAGGCGGCGGTCGACGGCTGGGTGTTCGAATACAACACCGAACGTCCCCATCAGGGTATCGGTGGAGTTCCGCCGATACGACGTTTCGAACTGGCCGTTTCTGAACCGTTTGCAATGGTCACAGGAGACGACCAGGGGTCAGATCCCGTTCCCGAAGTGGTGGTCGGGGAGCGGCGGGTGACTCGTCGGGTGGGAAATGGTGGTCGGATCAGCCTGGCCAACCATTCCTATCATGTCGGCCGCTGGCTGGCCGGTGAGACCGTTGCTGTGCTGGTCGCAGATGACGGTCTGGTCGAAATCTCCCATCGGGGTGTGTTGGTCGCCACTCACGCCAGGCTGCATCCTCCCGAAGCCGAACCCCAAGCGTGGCGTCGTCAGCCTCGGGCCCGTCCGGTGAAACCTCCCACGGTCGGCCAGCGGGTGGTGGGCAAGGTCGACTCGTCGGGGAACATCAGTTTCGCCGCGGCCACCTACCGGGTTGGGAACGCCCACCGACGTGAGCAGGTCGAGGTACGTGTTGTCGGTGACACCGTCGAGATCTCACAGAACGGCAAGCTGCTCCGAGTCCATGCAGTGAAACACGATCCGATCAAAGCCCACGGAGCATTCGCCAACCCCGGAGGCAAACCAGACCGGATCAACGCCGCGTCCTAACCCGCGGGGAAAGTGTCGTGCAGGTACCGGAGCCAAAGTGTCGCCCGGGTACCGAGACTTGACATTCTAACGGATGCATGGGGAATGGCCTATGCAACGGACCACCAGCGGATGGGGTAGCGGCGCTGATTCAGTCTGACTTGCGGTTCGACTCGACTCCCAGTTCTTGGGCCAGATCACGCAGCTCCTCGCTCGAGTCACTCGCAAGGCTTTCGGCAACCAGGCCCCGCATTGAATCGACGCGTGTCGTGCTTTGTTTCGACTCAAGAATGGTGGAGTTGGCCCTGAGCATGTGCACGGCCCATCTCAACGATGGCGAGTCTGCTCGGCGCACAGCATCTTGGATCATGTCGAGAAGGATTGTCTGCTCGTGGACCTCTGGGTCGCTCGCCAGGAGAGGTCCATAGACATCCCAAAACGCGGGCGCGGGAGCTTGATTTAATCGATACAACTCCGACAGCACACTTGTGGCGAGCTGGCTAATGAGCGATGGATCGAGGGCCTCAAGAACAGCCTTCCATCCCTCGAGATCAGCTACCTGGGTATTTCCTTGTGCGACGGCAACGGCGTGGTCTCGGAGTGCTTCTCGGTAAGCAACACCTAGATTCGGGAATCCACTCGGTAGCTTGCGCAGCAGGGCCAGCCACTCGCCGTCTCCACGCAATTCTGCGCCCCACCCATCAGTGGTGAGTTTGCTCAGGTGGCCATTGACGATCCTCCGAATGTCCAGCCTGGTCTGATCAGAGACGGCTTCGGCCTCATCGAGGCTCTCCAATACCCTGCGCAACATATCTGGTGGGGCTGGCCTGCTTGCCGACGAATCGATCGCGGCGGAGAAAGCTGCATCTGATAAGTGTCGGGTGATCAGTTCTGCGATGTCGTCTTCTTCGAGGGCTCGCGAGAGGGGGCTCCAATGTGCAACCAGATGATCGGCTCTGATCCCCCCTTCTCGATCGACGAGCTCCTTGATCCACGACACGCTCCACGGATTGACGCCCAACTCGTCGACGATCTCGAAGTGCACCTCCGGATTGTGCTCGAGGATGCGTTTTCCTAGCCCGTCGAAGACCGTTGGGTTCGCCTTCCGGTTGTTGAAGATCTGAATGAGCTGGTCTCTGCCAGTCTGGCCAACCGTGCCATCGAGACTTGAGAGTGGCAGGTTGTGTGTCAGCTGTAGAAAGGCGGCTTCGATAGCGACCTTGTCACCAGCTGCTGCAGCGAGTTCGAAGGCCCTCATGACTTGCCCTTGGGTGATCAGGTCGGCCGGATCGGTCAGACCTAGTTCGGAGAGGCTCGCCATTGCCCGAATGGAGACTGCTAGCCCACCGTCGTGAGCCGAGGATTGACTGATTCGGCTAGACGCTTCTAGGGCTACTTGAGACCAATCAGGTTGTTGGACCTGAGTTGCCAGTACGCGGTAAATGTTGGCGACATCGGAGACCTCGACCCCTTGGCCCATGGCGTTCAGTGCCTCTGTGAGTTCCTTGTCGGATGCGGAGGTCCGGAAAGCCCTCCAGAACCGTCCCTCGGGATCTTCCGATGCCAGAAGGGCGCAGACCTGCAAATAGGAGGTTGCAGGTCCAGGCACATCGATAGCCAGGTCTTCCACTGTCAGGCGACGTTTCGGGTCTGAGGTCAGTTCTTCTACGAACGCGACCACAGCTCGGATCCTGCCCTCCAACTCACTTGACTCGGTCTCTTCATCGTGCGACGGCAAGACCGAGCGAGCGAGATCTTGAAGTTCCGATGGTTCGGTTACAACGGAGAGAGCGAGTGCGGCGAGTCCTTTACCAGCATCTCGCCCCGACAACTCCCAGCTGTCTGCTGACCTTAGAGCTGCCGTAACCTGGTCGAGAACGGATCTCGTTGCCCCGTGAAGAACACCCGCGGCTGTCAATGTGGCACCGGCCTGCGCTAGGTCCTGGCCGCCACGTTGCGCCCACCCGTGGAAGGGCATGGCTTCTGCGACTGTCCAGAATCCGGGGATTTGCGCAAGTACCTGGGTCCGTTCGTCGTCTCCGGTGAGGAGAGCGGTCATCAAGGGTTCGAACAGCAAGACCTGTCGTGCTCGATCTAGTTCAACGTTGAAATGAAGCATTGCCAGGGAATCTCGGACAGTGGAACCCAACAAACGACCGGCCCGCTCAGAAGGCAGCGTGCCCGCGAGCAGGTCGATATCGACGGCGATGTCTCTGTGCCGGAGGTACGCAAAGTACCCAAGATGGGCCAGTGGTAGCGAGTTGCTCCATTGGCGATACATCCCTCCTAGGCGGTTGACGATTTGGATGACCTGTCGAGGAGTCGGTGCCCAGCTGGCGCCTACTTGATCGCCTCCTTGGGTCGAATGAAGATCAAGCCGCGCGGCCGCTACCACGGCGGTTACCTGCTCGAGGTCATCGGGATCTGTGCTGGGCAAGGCCTGTCGAAGGCAGTCGTTCATGAAGCTTCGCCAATCCGACACGATTAGGGGCGGCGTGTCATACCGGACGTCGAATAGCTTGTCGAGAAGGTGCTCTGTAGTGCCCAAGGGTTCTCTGTTCTGGGCACCTGAGAGCTTGTTGATCTGGTGTCGGTTGTATGGGATTAGCACCCAGAGTTGTGATCGGGCTGGCTCTCGATGTCCGCCTCCAATGAAAGGCTGCAAGGTGGAGATCGTCTGCTCGGCCGTATCAGCTCGCACCCGATCCAGATTGTCTAAGACGATCAGGAGTCGGCGTTCTGAGCTTCCAAGAGCTTCGCCAAGCAGCATCGTGAAGACTGTCTGAAACTCGATTGACGTGGGGTCCGGTGTTTCGATGGTGTTCGTGGTCTGGGTGGTGTCAGTCTCTTGTTCAAAGATCCCGAAACGATGCCGACTCGTCCCCTCATCATGCTCGGAAGAGCCCCACCGGTGTCTCACAGCCGTGAAGCCCCAGAAGCCAAAGGCAGCCACGAGCGGACTGAGGGCAAGGACGACACCGACCAACTGGAGCCATGCATTCTCTCGGTCGATACCCGTGGCTGTTAGGAGAAGCCCGAGAGGAACCAGCGGCGCGACGATTGCAAGAACTCGGCCGAACGGTCGCAACTTCGTTGTAGTGGTTTGCTCAGTTTCACGGCGCCGGTGCGCGAGTGTCTTAAGTTGCCTCTCCCATTTCGGCCTATCCACCAGCCACTCATTTTCCAGCAAGGCACCGATCAATGATTCGAGGAAGGATCGACGGAGCGGGTCGCCCTCATGTGCCCATGTGTCGTAGACGAAGACATTGACGTTCGAATCACTCAGCTTTTTCTGCAAGAGGGCGACAACGGTGGACTTGCCTGAACCCCACGCGCCTTCCAATCCAACCGTAAGGCCCGTTGGTTCAGTGACCACCAACGAATAGATGGCATCCGCAACCCTGTCATGTCCCCCGAAGAAGTCCGTCTCTGCAGGCGAATCGGGAATAGTGACGACTTGAGGTTCGAGCGGTTTCGTCATCAGGCCATACTCACCTTGAGAATCACGCCATCGTAGGAATGGGACGGACCGGGCAAGTTGCCTGGCTGGGAAGAAATCATGTTGGCACGTTCCCGAACACGATCTTGCCGAACGTTGCTGCAGCGTCGGCTTGCATGCCTGGGAGGACGTGTTGGTAGACCTGCATGGTGAATGCCACGCTAGCGTGGCCGAGGCGTTCGCTGACCACCTTGGGTGGGACTCCTTCCTTGAGGAGGAGAGTGGCGTGGGTGTGGCGCAGGTCGTGGACCCTGATCCTGGGGAGGTCCATCTTGGCGAGTAGCCGTTCGAAGCTCTGAGAGAAGTAGTCCGGGTGGAGAGGATCGCCGTCAGGACGGGCGAAGACGAATCCGGAGTCGTCGGTCCGGACGCCGGTCTGCAGGTAGGTTTCGAGTTGCCGCTTGCGCCACGACCGCAGGACGGCGAGGGTGCGTTCGTTGAGGTCGATGGTGCGGAGGCTGTGAGCGCTTTTCACGTCGGAGACGACCATCTGGTAGTCGGGGGCGGTCACGGTCTGGGTGACTGAGAGTCGGGCGTTGTCGAAGTCGATTACCCTCCAGGTGAGTCCGAGCAGCTCGCCGCGGCGCATCCCGGTGTTGGCTTTGACGTAGAACGCCGCGTAAAGGTCGTGGCCTTCGGTCAACTCTAAGAAGTGTCGTAGTTCGTCGGCGTTCCAGACTTTCATCTTCGGGCGTGCCCGGGTGGAGATCTTGGGTGGGTCGGCGAGGTCGGCGACGTTGCGTGCTACCGATCCTTTGCGGTGGGCGTCGGCGAGGGCCTTGTGGATCACACCGTGCACCAGGCGGACGGTCTTTGGTTCGAGCGGGCCACCGCCCTTGTTGCGTCTCCCATTGGCGAGGAGCTGGGCGTAGAGGTTGTCGAGGTCTTCGGGGGTGAGGCGCTGGATTGGGATCGCCCCGATGTAGGGGACGACGTGGAGCCGGATGTTGCGTTGGTACGACGAGAACGTCGACGCCGCGAGGGGCTGTTTCTGGGTGGGCAGCCACCGTTCGAGGTATTCACCTACGGTGATTTTCTCTGGTGGCCGGTATTCGCCGTCGTGGTGGCGCTTGACCAGGTCGGCCAGGAGGCGTTCGGCTTCCTTGCGGGTCGAGCCGGCAGCATGCCAGCGGTGCTTCCCCTTGCCGGTCCCCGGGTCGATGCCTTCGTAGATGACCGCGTAGTAGCGGTTGCCCTTCTTGGCGACATGTCCTCTCATCCTGTTCCTCCTTATGTCCCTCCGGGTTGGTTTCTGTTGTCTGGTGTCGTCTCGTCCGCTTCGGGTTCTACGGTTGGGGCGTGCCCGTCGGGGTAGGTGAAGTCTTCGTCGCCGGTGTGCTCGGCGATGAATCCTCGGATGCCGACCTGGCGGAGATGGTCGACCATCCGACCGAGTTCCTCGACGGCACTATCAAGCGAGTCGGCGTGTTCGTCGAGGAGTGCCAGGAGCAGCTCTTTGCGGCGTTCCCGGTAGCTCCACTGCTTCGCCGAGCTCGGGATCCCGGTGATCTTTTCCACGGTTTGTTCTGCTGCGGTGGGGTCGGTTATGCCGAGCTGGCGGAGCCGTTGGTAGAGCGGTTCGAGTTGGTGGGGTTGTCCGAGTAGCCAGGCGTACAGTTCGTCGACGGGTCGGGTGGTGGAGCTCATGGTCCGGTGGTCGCCGGGTGGTGGGAGGAGGAACCAGATGATGGGTAGGTCGAAGACCATGGCGAAGATCAGCAGCTCGTGGGCGTCGAACTCGCGGCGACGTTCCCCGTCCCAGGCCCGTTCGATGGAGGAGACCCCGGCTTGGGTGAGTCGCTGGCCCAGGTAGGGCTCGAGCCGGTCGGCGAGTTCTTCTTGGGTCCAGCCGCGGAGTTGGCGGGCTTGGCGGATGTTGTAGGCCACCACCTGGTTGAGGTCGATGTCGGCGGGTGGCGGCGGGTCGGACGGTCGGGTCATCATCGAAGCATACACAACCTGAGCCTTGTGGTGGTAGTGCGCTGACACTCTGATATGATACTATCTGGGAGCAGTGTAAGAAAAGGGTATAGCTTGTGTTCGGTGAGACGGTTCCAGTTCTTCTGACGGTGGAAGAAGCCGGCGTACTGCTGCGGATCGGACGGACCAAGGCTTACGCCATGGCCAGAGAGTGGCGGGAGACCGATGGCCGGTCGGGGCTACCGGTTGTCGACCTCGGTCATGTGCTCCGGGTGCCACGGCGGGCCCTCGAGGACCTCATTGGTGCCGACCTCTCTGACGTTGACACGCCGTCCGCTGCCGAAGAAGCCACGACACCCGTACTGCAAGCCGAACCGTCGAAACCGGCTCCCACTGGGACCTCTGAGGCGACATCTACTCGACGTTCACCGGCTACTCCGCCAAGCCGACGCCGCCAGAACCGCGTCGCTAACCAGCTCGATTTTTTCGACTCACAACCCAGGTCTACCTGAGGACGCAGACCCATGACTTGTCAGCCCCGATCCCAGGCCATTGCGCACAGACGAGTGCACACCTGCGGTCGACCCTGGCGGGGAGGCCTGTCATGACGGTGCGGGTGACCACGCTGAAAGGTTCCGGGGCGGGCCGCTACTACACCGAACACTTGCCCTCCTACTATCTCAACGGTGACGAACCGCCGGGCCGATGGTGGGGTCAGGGCGCCGACCGCCTCGGTCTCGGGGGCGTGGTCGACCCGAATGCGTTCCTGGAAGTGATGGCCGGACACCATCCGGCGACCGGGCGCGACCTGGGGCGCCGCTTCGGCGAGGGGTCGGTGCGAGGCTACGACGCCACCTTCTCAGCCCCCAAGTCGGTGTCGGTTCTCTTCGGGGTCGGCGGCCTGGAGGTGCGCCGTCAGGTGGTCGAAGCCCACGAGCACGCGGTGGCGGCGGTGCTCGGCTGGATCGAAACCCGCGCCCATACCCGGATGCGCGTCCACGGCCACATCGTATGCGTAGACACCGAGGGGATTGTGGTCGGTCTGTTTCGACAGCACACCAGCCGCAGGCTCGACCCCCAACTGCACACCCACGCGGTGATCGCCAACCGGGTATCGGCCCCCGACGGCCGCTGGCTCGCCCTCGACGCCCGCACCATCAAACTTGACCAACGCACCCTCTCGGCGCTCTATCACGCCAACCTGCGAGCGGAGCTGACCCGCCGGCTTGGTGTCCGCTGGGACCCGCCCGAACATGGGATCGCTGAGATCGCCGACATCGACCCAGTCGTGTTGGCCGAGTTCTCCCAACGCACCGGCGACATGGCTCGTCGCCTCGACGAGAAACTGGGCCGGTTCCGCACCCATTTGGGGAGAGATCCGACCAGTGGTGAGCGATGGAAGCTGGAACGGGAAGCAGCCGTGGACAGTCGTCCCGCTAAGCCCCACGCTCCCACATCGGCCGAGCTACGCCAAGAATGGCAACAGCGGGTCCGGATATTAGGTCACAACCCGGAACGGCTCGTCCAGACTGTGGTCGGCTGCCAACTTGGCCTGGTTGGGATTCAATCGGAAACGGCCGCCCGGCTGGTAGAAGAAGCCGTCGGTTCGCTGGCGGAGCGCCAATCGACGTGGCGGCCCGCCGAGCTGGTCCGAGAACTGGCCGCAGCCGTGCCCGCCAGCGTGACCGTCGACGCCGAGCAACTGACCGGGTTCCTTCAGCGACTCGCCGACCATGCCACTACAGCCCGTTGTGTCGACATCTCCCGCCCTGTCCCGGTCGGTGTTCCGCTTCGACGCGACGCAAGACCGATCAGCGAAGCCGCCACAGACCGGGCCCTCACCACCCAGGCCATCCTCGACGAGGAACAACAGCTCGTCGCCTGGGCCGAGCGTCGCCAGACCGCCGGCCCGGTCCGCACCCTGTCCCTGGCCGTCGGGTCCAGCGACGACCTCACCCCCGCCCAGACCCGGGCGGTGGCCGCAGTCGCCGGGCATCGGCCGTTGGAACTGATCGTCGGTCCGGCCGGGACCGGCAAGACCACCGCGCTCTCCTACGCCGCCGCCCGCCTCGATGCCCAGGGTCGCCCGACCTATGGTGTTGCACCCACCGCTGCGGCAGCCGAAGTACTAGCCGGCGAGACCGGCATAGCAGCCGACACCCTCGACAAGCTCCTCATCGAGCATCACCAAGCTCGGCCCGGGCCTGCCTATGACCTGCCGGCCGGGACTACCGTCATCGTCGACGAAGCCGGCACCGCCGCCACCCCCAAACTGGCCGAACTGGCCCGGCTCGCCGACCGGCAAGGATGGCGAATCGTCCTCGTCGGGGATCCCCGCCAGTTCTCGGCGGTCGGACGGGGCGGCATGTTCGCCCATCTCATCGACCGGTACGGCGGCATCGAACTCGACCGGGTCCACCGGTTCCGTCACCACTGGGAACGCCAAGCCAGCCTCCGCCTCCGCGCCGGCGACCCAGGAGTCCTCACCGAATACCAGCAGCGCGGACGCCTCCACGACGGCACCCCCGAACAAATGGAAACTGAGATCATCAACGCCTGGCAGGAGGCCCGAAGTCGGGGCGAGACCGTAGCCCTCATGGCCAACAGCACCGACACCGTCACCCGACTCAACCGGCTCGCCCAACACACCCGGCTCACCATCGGTGAACTCGACGCAACCGCCCCATCGATGCGAATCGGCGAGGAGAAGATGCTGGTGGGCGACGAGGTAGTCACCCGCCGCAACGACCGGACCATCAGCACCGACCTGGGACTCATGGTCAAAAACCGCGACCACTGGACCATCACCACAATCCACCCCGATCACAGTGTCACCCTCGTCGGTCGCACCGGAAGAGTGCGGCTCCCCACCGACTACGTCGCCGAACATGTCGAACTCGGCTACGCCCAGACCAGCCACGCCAACCAGGGCCGCACCGTTGCCACCGCCCTACTCCTCATAGACACACCAACCGACAGCCGCGGTGTCTACACCCCCATGACCCGAGGACGAGACACCAACCACGCCTACGTCGCCGTCGAAGACAACCAAACCGCCCTCGACGTACTCTCCCAGGCGATCACCCGCGACTGGATCGACCAACCCGCCGTCGCCCGCCAAGCCCAGCTAGACCCCCATCACGCCCGACAGATGGCCTCAGGAGAGGTTGACGAATTCGACAAGCTCGAGCAGCACGTCAACAGGCTCATCGAAGAACGCCGCCGGGCTCGAGCCCGCGAAGCGGAGCGTACAGCAGGTCGCGGCTTGGAGTAGCACATCAACTGATAACTCGCCCTCGGCGTCCTCGCGGTGTGCGCGTGATCGGAGGAACGTGGCCGGTTCGCCATCGTCTATCGTGAGAATCGCCGGCAGAGAGCGGGAGACAGATGGCTGAGGCAAGCGAACAGATCAACAACCATGCCGGGTTCATCTGGTCGGTGGGCGACCTGCTGCGCGGCGACTACAAGCAATCAGAATACGGCACGGTGATCCTCCCGCTCACGGTGCTACGTCGACTCGACTGCGTTCTCGACCCGGTGAAGCCGGCGATGCTCGAAAAGTATGAGCAGGTGAAGGGTAAGGTAGGGGACTTTGGGCCGCTCCTCGAAAAAGCCAACCTCCTGTGCAGCTTCCGATGCAGCGGTCGTCACGGTCACTTCGTCGGGGAGAGGTACTGACGTGGCCGCTCGCCGAACGACGCAGGTCGCAGCGCCAGTCGCGCTTCCTACCATCGCCAAGGTGGGGGAGTGCGAGACGTGTGTGGCGGACCTGGAGTTCCTGCAGACGACAGCGCGGCCGGACTTCGAAGTCGGGGGCTCCAAGATCCGCGTTGTCGACCTCTTCGCGGGCGGCGGTGGGCTGACCCTCGGTGCCGCCGAGGCTGCTCGCCGCGTCGGTCTCGGAACGAATGTCGTGCTCGCGGTCGAGAATGACGATGCCGCGGCCGACGTCTACGCGCTTAACTTCCCGGCAGCGAACCTCGACCGTTCCGACGTCGCGAAGCTCTTCGATGGTGTGCTCGGTGCCGCGTCGACATCCGCCGAACGGAAGCTCGCCAAGAAGATCGGACCAGTGGATCTCCTGGTCGCCGGGCCACCGTGTCAGGGACACTCCGATCTGAACAACCACACGCGTCGCAAGGACCCTCGGAACGCGCTGTACCTCCGCGCCGCTCGCGCAGCCGAGGTACTCCTTCCGACGTACGTCGTCGTCGAGAATGTTCCTGCGGTCCGGCACGACAAGGGCAAGGTCGTGGCATCTGCGACGGCCGCACTTGAGGCGGCTGGGTACACCGTTGCGAGTGCTGTGCTCGACCTCATCAGGTTCGGTGTCCCGCAGAAGCGTCGTCGGCACATTCTCATCGCAGTGCTCGGCAAGCTAGTCGATCCGGCCGCCCTGCTCGACATGTACTCGCCGTGCAACAGTCATGAGCAACGGTCAGTTCGGTGGGCCATCGCCGATCTCGTCGACAGGGATGCAACCGAAGGTCCCGACAGTCCCTCGGTGCCGACGGACACGAACAGGAAACGGATGCAGTGGCTGATCGACGAAGGCGAGTATGACCTTCCGAATCCGATGCGGCCGAAATGTCACCGCGACAACGAGGACCACTCGTACAACGCGATGTACGGTCGCCTGAACTGGGACGATCCTGCTCCGACGATCACCACCGGATTCGGATCGATGGGCCAGGGTCGGTTCGTGCACCCGGCGGTTGCTCGGACCCTCACGCCTCACGAGGCTGCGCGGCTCCAGACCTTGCCTGACTTCTTCGATCTCGACACGAAGAAGGGACGCGGTGCGTGGGCAACCGTCATCGGCAACGCGGTGCCGCCGCTCCTCGGCGTCTATCTCGTCGAACCGCTGCTGTGTGCACTTTCCGCGTCTGGCCGAGTGGTCGTCGGAGCGCCGAAGCGATCCACGGCGGTGAACGGCGCCGCGAAGGGCGCGTCGCGCCAGGGTGTACCGGCGGCGTCGAGCGAACGGATACGCGTCCGCATGAGCAAGACGAAGCGGCGCGACACGAAGCCAGAAGTCGAACTCCGGTCCGCGCTGTTTGAGCTGGGTCTCCGCTACCGCGTCGACGTCGCTATCAACGGCAGCCGCCAGAAATCGGACATCGTGTTCTCGGCCGACAAGGTCGTCGTCTACGTCGACGGGTGTTTTTGGCACGGTTGTCCAGAACACGGGACGATCCCCAAGCAGAACCGGCAGTGGTGGATTGACAAATTGGGCGCGAATCGGGCGCGTGACGCCAACACGAACGAGAAGCTAGGTGCCGACGGTTGGACCGTGCTGCGTTTCTGGGAGCACGACGATCCGATAGTGGCTGCGGCTGCCATTCACAAGACCATCATGTCCGCGCGCCGGAAGCGCTGACCATCATGGTTGTCACACCCCCGAGGCAGGATGAGTGGGTGTGGTCCGTCGCCGCTCGCCGACGGTCCCACCGATCGTGCGGTGGACCGTGACGGCTGCGACCACGTGGGACGCTGCCCTCATCGACGCTTCGGATGCGACGAGCCTGGTACGGATCGCCCGCCAACGCCGCCTCATTCTCGAGGACTCGGCGGGTCCTCGTAGGGTCGATCTCTGCTGGGTCGACGAAGTGGTGCTTGCGCTCATAGAACTCGCCCGAGAACGTCGCGAGAACCTGACCGTCGTCTACCCCGCACCTGCGGGCCAGGTCGCCGTCCTGCTCGCCGCGCAACTCCTCCTCCACCAATTCGTCCACGGGAACCGTGAGTCATCGATCGGGATCGTCACCGCGGACACGACGATGGCGACGCGGACGTGGAACGCATTGCGCATCGCGACGACCGGTGGGCGCGAACCGATCGGCGACGTCTTCCCGTGTTACCGGGCGGGTCCGGAAGGTGAGAGTCCGTCGGGGGGACGACGTCTCCAGGGAGTGATTATCGGGCAGCAGTGCAAGGGCTGGCCCGTCGATCACCTCGTCGTCGACCATCTTGCCGGGCTCGTTCGGGTCGACACGAGCCAGCCCTCGATCGAGGTGTACGCCGACCCGCTCGACGCAGGTCTGCGGCGCGCGGCCGCCGACCGGCTGGTTTGGGGATGGTCCGACGAAGGATTGGCGCTCGGAAAGGCGGTCGAACAGCGCGCCGGCCAGACCGTCCCGTTCTCAGTGGCGTCCGACCGCCTCGAGACTCTCGCCGCAGGCATCGACGTGCGGCTGCGGGTCGCGTCGCATCCGGCCGCCGAGGCCGCGACCGCACGCATCCGCGAGGACCTGCGCGTACTCCGGTCGATGGCCCCGCAACGTTCGGACCACAATCTCGAGCGTGGTCTCTCTGCTGCGTGGCACCACCTCTTGACGCTCACGTCGTTGCCGTCCACGCCGTCACGCTTCGATCGATTCGCAGGGCTGCCTCCGTTCGCGGCGCGGGCGACGCGCACGTTCCCGACCGAGCTGTCAGCGTGGGCGGCGACGCTGACCGAGGATTTCGAAGAGATCGCCACGATCCTCTCAAGCGACATCAGCGATCTGCGCGCCGAGTTGGAGCGTGGTAACCCGTTTGAGCAAACGTTGCGCGAACTCTACGCGGCCGGGGACGAGACGCTGGTGATCACGCGCACGCGCACTGCATCGCGTTCCCTCCTTGATTTGTTAGACGTCGCGCCCGATGCCATGCGCGCGGGTCCACTCGTGGTGCGGCCGATCGGCAAGCTGCATCGTCTCGGGACGTGGCCGCGTGCGCTCATGATCGGCGAGCCGTCACCGTGGGACTGGCACCGGCTTCTCTCCGGGCTCGCACCGACGGTCGAGGTACTGACCCTCGGCAAGCAGTCCGCCGATGGTTGTGCGACATCGATCGCGTCGCTTCACGAGGCCCGCGCGCAGTGGGGCAGCGACGAGGTGCGGCGCCGCACGTGGCTCTCGCTCGTGGGGACCGAACCACCACCGTCTCCGACGCAGACGGTGCCAGTCAGACGACCTGTCGTCGTCCTCGACGGTGCCGAGTACGTGCCTGAACCCGATCCCTTCGAATCCCTGGCGTCGCTGTTCGATCTCGATCCCCTCGACATCGGCGGTGAGGGACCAGCATCGTCGCTGGCACGCGAGGACGAGGGGGGGAGCTGGACCGCATCGGTCCCTGCGGTACGGATCGTCACCGACCGCGGTGTGCTGCTCCTCGAGAAGGGGCGGCCGATCGACGTGCGCGACGGGCTGAGAATCGTCGAACGCCGCGCCGAACTGCTCGAACCCGGCGCCATCCTCTTGGTCGGGAGACGGCAGGGGCGAGTCGGTCTGCTCGAGGCGCTTGAGGAACGCCTCGCTGATCGGCCCGACCTGATGGCCGCGCGGTTCCTGGTCGACGACTACCGCCGGCGCGTGCGCATCCGCTTCGCTGAAGCGGGTCTCTCGGTCGTCGGCCTGCACGGCGTGCTCGCCGGGCTCGGTTGCGACAAGACCGGCGCCGCTGTCCGCTCGTGGGTCACCGACGGGACCATGGCACCGCAACAGTTCGAGGACTTCGAGCGCCTCAATCGCGGACTCGAACTCGGATTCTCGGCTCCTCAAGCACGTGAGGTGTTCGCCGGTGTGCAGCGCCGCCGAGGCTTCCGGCGTGCGGCCGGACGCGCCCTCGCCGAAGCAGCTCGGGGTTCCACAGTGGTCGCCGGCGACAGCCGTGTCGATCCGAAGACGGGCTTGTCGATCGTCGACCTCCGCGAGGCCGTGGTCGAGGCCGTCGTCACCGGCGTGTCCCCGTGCGACCATCCGGTGCCCCTCACTCTTCTCGGCAGACTGGAGACTTCATGACCGGCTTCAACACCGACGACGCGGCGGGCTTTCTCGCGTGGATGCTCGACGGTGTCGTGGCAGAGGGCCGCGGTGATCACATGGATGTGCTCCCGGTCGCGCCGAAGGGACGCCTGTGGCTCGGCCGTCTCGCACCCAAGGTCGTGGTTGAGAACAGCCGACTCGGCGAGCGGAGTGAACGGCTTGAACCCTGCGAGGTCGGCGTCCGGCTCCGGCTTGCGCAGTTCGACGGGCGCACGGTGCGATGCGCGACAAGTCTAGTCGTGTGGTCCGAGTTCGACGGGGGCGACGAGCCCGACTCACCGAAGTGGCGCAAGAGCGAACCTATCGAGGTGACCGCGGAGCTGCCGACACCGACGACGATCGGCCCAATCGAGTCGGCCGGTCGCGGCGACTTCGCCGCGGCGTTCGCCGCCATCGGCGCGAAGGGTATGGAGTGCGAGTTCCACGCCGAGCTCGAGGTCGGCAAGGACGGCCCCGAACTCGTGGCGACGCTTGTTAACACCTCGCCCGAAGAGATCGATGGGTGGGACACGAATGTGTACGAGGCGCGTCTTGAGGTCGACGCCGGAGACACTCTCCCGTTCACGCTCGACAACCTCCCCGACTCGTTCCGCTACGACCGCGACGTCGCCGCATACGGCGTCAACGGCGGCGTCGACCAGGTCGGGCCGACCTCCTTCCGGACGACGGATGTGGCGGTTCACGACCAGCGGCGTCCTTCGTATTGGGACGACGATGCCGGTCCCCGCCCCGACATCAGCTTCGCCGCTCTCGCAAGTGATCCGATCCCGGTGTTGCGTGATCTCGTCGACGCGTGCGCGCTTTGGGGCAACGTACACTGGGCACCGAGCCTGCTCGCGGCTCGCGCCGATGCCGGACACTGGGCCGATGACATGCGTTCCAATGCCGACGCGGAAGCGGCGAAGTTCTTCGACGAGGTCGAGCGACTACGCACGGGACTCGGCATCCTCGAGACCAACGTCGACGTGTTGCGCAGCTTCGTGCTCGCCAACCGCGCTTTCCACGAATCACCGGTGGTGAAGCACACCGAATGGCGACCGTTCCAGCTCGGCTTCCTACTCGCCAACGTCGTGTCGATCGTCGACGAGGACCCGTCCGGCCCGCGGTCCGTCGTCGACACGCTGTGGTTCGCGACCGGCGGTGGCAAGACGGAGACGTACCTGCTTTACGTCCTCACCGCCGCGTTCTACGACCGATTGCGTGGCAAGCGCGAGGGCATCACGTCGTGGGGTCGCTTCCCGCTCCGCATGCTCTCGCTGCAGCAGACGCAACGATTCGCCGACGTTCTCGCCGCCGCGGAACTCGTACGGCAGACCGAGAAGATCAAGGGCCGCGAGTTCGCTCTCGGCTTCTTCGTGGGCGCGGGGGGCACGCCCAACAAGATCAAGAAGGACGCCCGTCCAGGCGAGGTAAACGCCAAGGACCCGGACATGCCGGCCAGGTACCAGGTGTTGCTCCGCTGCCCGTTCTGCGGATCGTCTGGCCTGGAGATGCGCTTCGACCCGACGCGGTGGACACTCGATCACGTGTGCAACGCGCATGGCTGCGGCTGGGGGGGAAAGCCCCTGCCGTTCCGCATCGTCGATGATGAGATCTACCGGTCGCTGCCGACCGTCGTGCTCGGGACTCTCGACAAGGCCGCGAGCATCGCCATGCAGGCCGCGATGCGCGGCTTCTACGGCGCGCCATCTGGCCGCTGCCCGACATCAGGTCACGGTTTCACCTACGCGCCGCGCAGCGGGTCCCCGGGCGGATGCCTCTTCCCCGGCTGCACCGCGACTGCCGGGCCGCTCGGTCAGGACAGCAGCCTCTACGCGCCGACAATTCGCATGCAGGACGAACTCCACCTACTGCGCGACAGCCTCGGCGCGGTCGACTCGCACTACGAAGCCCTGCTCGACGCCCTACAGACGCACTACGGCTCGGCGCCGAAGATCATCGCATCGTCCGCGACGCTCGCGGGCCACGAAGCCCAAGTCGCTGCGCTCTACCGGCGCGAAGGCCGCACCTTCCCGCGGCCCGGACCGGAGGTCGGGCGCTCGTTCTGGTCGACTACGACGGCAACGCTCGCGCGGCGGTTTGCCGGTGTCGCTCCACGCGGTGTCACGCTCGAGTACGCCACCGACCAGCTGACGGAGTCGTTGCAGCGGGTCACGAGGCGGGCGGTCGATGATCCCGATGGTATTGCTGCCACACTCGGCATCAACGCATCGGCGATCCCGAAGCTCGTCGCCGACTACGGCGTCGATGTCGTCTACGGGTCCAACCTGAAGGACGTCGAGGCCGTTGCCCGATCGTTCGACACGCAGATCCAGCTCGATCGCTCCGTGAACGCGGCGACGCTGACGGGCCGCACTCCGCTCGACGAGGTCCGGTCGACGCTGAACCGGCTCGTGAATCCCGAGCCGGACTTCTACGACCGCGTGCACCTCGTCGCAGCGTCGTCGATGTTGTCGCATGGCGTCGACATCGACCGGCTGAACGTCATGGTCATGCTCGGCCTCCCGCTCGCGACTGCGGAGTTCATCCAGACGACGTCGCGTGTCGGGCGGACGCATCCGGGCCTTGTCATCGTACTGCACAAGATCGGCCGCGAACGCGACGCCGCGGTCTACCGTACGTTCCCGTCGTTCGTGGCCCACGCCGACAGGCTGATCGACCCGGTGCCGATCACGGCGAAGAGCAGGCGCGTCCTCGAGCTGACGTTCGCTGGGCTCGTGCAAGCACGTCTATACGGCATTCATGAACCCGCCGCCATCGCAGCCGGGCTCAAGCAACTCACCAAACCCGCGCCGGTGCGCAAGGCGTACAACCACCTGCCCGTGCTCGAGCACGCCGAACTCGCCGCGCTCGTGGAGATGCTCGACTTCGACGGTCCGCTGGACGAGAACCTGCGCACCGACCTGACCGCGTACCTGCGCGAGTTCTACCGGGCGCTCAACGATCCCGCCAGCGCGGCAGAATGGGTCAGCGAACTCTTCCCCACGGGCGAGCCGATGAAGTCGTTGCGCGATGTCGAGAAACAGGCCCCGGTGTTCTCGCGGGGAGGTCGGTCGTGAAGGTCGAGCGTGGGGCGTCGCAGGTACTCTTCGGACTCCTGCCGGGGCAGACGGCGGACCTTGAGGGTCGGATCTGGAAAGTCGCCCACTGGCTCGACCCCGTGCCTCTCCCGCTCGACCAGGATGCCGTGCGTGCTGCGCTGCTCGGTTCGATCGCACCGTGGAGTGCCGCCGGGATGGACGACGGTGTCGAGGGTGAACTTCGTGCGCGCACGACCGTCGAGGTCGTCGCGCTCAACATGGATCGCGGCGTGCTCGTCGAGATGTTCCCCGAACAGTGGCGCTGCAAGTCCTGCGGGAGTATCGCCCGCCGACGCGAAGAGAAGTGTGCGTGCGGACACACTTCGCGCGCTCAGATGCAGTTCGTCACGTACCACGTGTGCGGCGCGTCCCGCGAGCCGTTCATCCCCAGGTGTCCGACGCACAACGCCGTCGCCGTGAAGCTACCTGGTACGGCGACGGCGAGGGAATTGCGGTTCTCCTGTCCCGTCTGTCATAGGGCGTTGACGACCGGCGGCTTCCCGTTCCAAACATGCAACTGCGGTGACGGTGGAATGCTCGTCACGGTCCACCGCGCCGCTGTCGTCTACTCGCCGCGTTTCACGGTCCTCGTGAATCCGCCCGATCCGGCTGACGCGGCGCGGCTGCGTGCAGCCGGAGGGGGCGCCCGGGTGCTTGAGTGGGTTCTCGATGGAATGCTCTCCGACGACCCGACCAGCGGGCGGAACACTTTCGCCAGCCTCGTCGAGACGTTTCGGCAGGCGGGACTGTCTGAGGAGACGGCCCAACGGTTCGCACAGGATGCGGTCGACAAGGGCGAGGCCGACAGCGGCACTGACGGGGGTGGCGTCACGCTCCCCGACAGCGTGCGCACGAAGGCACACGAGGAAGCGCTCAGCCTCGCGTCCGCGGTGCGCGGCGGCAGGACACGGGTCACCGACATGGTCGCGGGTACGACACCGCCATTGCGGACCCTCTACGAAGGTGCGTACGGAGTCGCGATGCGAGCGGCCCAGCTCGAGAGCGTCGACCTGCTCGCCAACTTCCCCGTTGCCACGCTCGCGTATGGCTACACACGCGGCGATCTTGCGCCGGGTGCCGCGAGGCTCGTTCCATTCCGCGAGCGCGGACACCTCCGTGCGTACGGATCGTTGTCCCGCACGGAAGCCTTGCTCTTCCGTCTCGACCCGATGGCGATCTACGCACACCTCAGCGCCGCCGGTCACAACCTCCCCGACGCAGACGACAGCCGCGCAGCCCGGCTCGCGCTGCTGCAACGCATCGACATCCCGTTCGCCACGCAAGAGCAGTACCAGGCACTCGGCGGCGGTCTCCTCCAACTGGTCCATTCGTACGCGCATCGCACGATCCGTCGGCTAGCAGCGTTCGCTGGAATCGAGCGAGACGGGCTGGCCGAGTACCTACTGCCACACCATCTCGCGTTCGTCGTCTACGCGGCATCCCGCGGGGACTTTGTCCTCGGCGGGCTCCAGGCTGTCTTTGAGACCACGTTGCACAAGTTCCTCGACGACCTCGTCCAAGGCGAGACGCGTTGTGCACTCGACCCCGGGTGCCGGAGCGGAGGTGGCGCGTGCATGGCATGCCTACATCTGGGTGAGCCGTCGTGCCGGTGGTTCAACCGGTTTCTCGACAGGTCCGAACTCTTCGGTGGACGTGGTTTTCTCGCGGGAGCCTCGTGAAATGGATGATGCGGAACTCGTCGCCGGTGTCCTTGACGGGACTAGCGACCCGCGTGCAGCGGCGGACCGGCTCGCCGAACTCCTCGTCGCGCCGCGAACCGATCGCGCCGCAGCGTCGCGCTCCGGGCTCCATCCCGACCTCGTCGACGTGGTCCGCGCCCGCCTCGGTGGTGACCACGACCGGATAGCTATCGCCTGTGGTGAGGGAGCGGCTTGGGTGCTGGGCCGCCGCTCTCTGATCGTGGCCGAGCCGTGGGACCTCGTCGCCTCGCTGTCGCCCGGCACGACGCTGCCACCGGGACTGCGCCGCACCACGGGCGAGACGCTCGTACAGCTCGTCGTGCAGTCGACCACGACGATCCGGCTGGTCGCGCCGTTCATCGACCGGCCCGGTCTGTCGTTCATCGGCGATGCGCTGGCCGCGGCCACGACACGGCGCGTCCGCCTCGAGATCCTCCTCCCGACGCGGTCCACTCACGCGGACGACGCCCTCGACGACCTTAAGACCACCATCGCGCAGCCCGGCGACCCGCGCTACTTCTTGGTCTCGCGGCTACGGTACGACGCGCCATGGGCGCACCTGAAGGTACTGACGTCCGACTCGACATCGGCATACATCGGAAGTGCCAACGTCACCGGAGCGGGCATGGGAGGGCACAACCTCGAACTGGGTGTCCTCGTACGCGGTCAAATGGTCGGCGTCGTCGAGGCGATCCTCGATCTCTATCGCCCCGAGTGACTCGCAGCGCTTTGTCTGCAGGTAGGTTGTAGGCGGTGTCCGAGGGCGTGCCCATGAAGAACCTCAACCGACGCGCGGTTCGCGAATATGTCGGGCTCGCCGACCATCGAGACCGCGTTGTCACGTCAGCGCCCAAGATCCTGGAAGCCCACGTGGATGCCTTCGAGCGTCTCGGTCGGTGAGTAGCGACCCTGTATAGCACCTCGACCTCGACGTCCTCGTGCTGCTCGGCGCGGCTGACGCTCGACCCCGGGCGTATGGAGCAAGGCCGCGGAGCTGTTGCACGCGGTGGTCAAGACACTGACCAGGAGTCGCAGCATCCCGGTACCAGACTCGAACTGCCTCAGCTCCCCCCGGCGTTGCCAACCTCCCGCAGAGGACTACGAGGTTGAGATCCTTTACCTCCGCTCCTTTCTCTCGCGTGGTGGGGCCTCTCGGCCGCAAGTGCCGTCCACCACGCCGCTGGAGCGGGGTGCAAGGGGGTCGGCCCGCAGGGCCGATGGCGAGGACAAGGAGCGGAGCGAAGTCCCGCAGCCGCCTGCCCCCTTGCGCGGAGCGGGCGGCGTGGTAGGTCTTGCGGCAGGTCGAGAGGCCCCCAAGCGAGAGCCGAGCGATTAGTTCAAAAGCTGGAGAACGGCTGCTGGAGCCAGCGTCACTGGGCGAGCTGGCCAATTCGAGGGGTCCCTTTTGACGCGCAGTCGGTTGGAGCCCGCAGCAGGCTGGGCACCACAGCAACTGTGTGGAGTTGGTCCAAGCCGAGTCAGTCGGTGCGCTGACTCGTTGGCACTTCTCACGTACAGCCCGCCCCGACCCATGGCCCGCCCCACTTCAGCCGGTCCCTTTCGTTAGTTAATCGGGTGCCCGAGCCTGAGAAACCGTCGCAGTCGCTGCTTAGTCTAAGACGAGATGGCAAAGCGAAAAAGGCGCCGCACTCAGCAGAAACTTCGTCGTCCTCCGATCCCGGAGGCAATAGCAGCTCGACAGCAGATCATGCGGGACAGCTTTAAGGGACTGGACGATCCGTTCGCTGACCTCATGTCCAAAGCCATCAAGTCAGAGATTGTCGATGACGTCCTGGTTACGACCGGCAATCTGGATGAGGAAGGTCGGGCTGCTCTTGAGGAGGAAGCTCCGAAGGCCGCGAAGCGGCTCGCCGAGAGGACCGCCGACCGGCTTGCAGCCCTGAGGGCAGAAGCAAGCGATCTCCACCCGATGGCTCTCCTCGTGAGATTCTTGTGGGGAAACATTGTTACCAATCGGAATTACTTCGAGCCGACCTTTACTGGATCTGAGGCACGAGTTGAGGTCCTCGTGGGCTTGCTGTTGACGGCTGAGGATCTGAATCGATCCGCAAGTGAGCATCCGGATCCGTCGCGAGTTCAGGAGGTTTTCGACCGACTTGAGGAGTTGGAACTCTTGATGCGCCTCCGTGTGCTCGCAGCGAACCACGATCGGGGTGCTGACGGGGCAGCCCTGCGAGTGTTGAGTCAACTTCGTTGGCTTGGTTTGCGTGGGGATTCCTATGTGCAGCATGCAACGACCCTGGCTCTCGAGGTACTCGATCCGCTTGAAGAGGAAATGCGAGCGGAGCTCGGGTTTGGGATTCGAGATCTCATCCGAGTCGTCGAGACGGTTGATCACCTGATCGAGAAGAATCTCAACCAGC
>Ga0326597_10002204_pt1 | contig 29412 bp, 21 predicted proteins | sample RVTome_12_FD_203789 | JGI IMG/M metagenome (GOLD analysis project Ga0326597, IMG submission 203789) | Soil microbial communities from uranium-contaminated site in the Upper Colorado River Basin, Wyoming, United States - RVT100D185 | ecosystem: Environmental > Terrestrial > Soil > Contaminated >... | reverse complement strand
GATGCCATGGAATACGAGTCCTTTTCGCTGTTGGTCGCCGGCAGCGGGCCCCTGAGGCGGAAGTGGGAAGACGCGGCGGTGCGGCGCGGACTCGCGGGCCGCCTTCGGTTTCTCGGCGACTGCGACGACGCCGAGTTGCGCCAGCTGATCCAGGGCTGCGTCGCGCTGGTCCTGCCGAGCACACTGCCCAGCGAGAGTTTCGGGATCGTCCAGATCGAGGCCATGGCGGCCGCGAGGCCGGTCATCGCCGCCCGCGCCTCCCGGGGCGTCGAATCGGTGCAGGTCGACGGGGAAACCGGATTCCTCGTGCCACCCAGGGACGCCGGCGCGCTGCGTGCCGCAATGCGGCAGCTTTGGGACGACGACGCACTGGCGCAGCGTCTCGGCCGCGCGGCTCGCCGAAGGCTCGACGAACGCTATACGGCCGAGCGCATGGTGGACGAAATCGAGACGCTGCTCCGCGCCTGCGTCGAAACATCGAGGCCGCGATGACCCAACGTCGCCCCCTCGCGGCCGTGCCCTGGCGATTGTTCGCCCGGCTGGCCGTTGTGACCGCGTGGGTCGGCGCCGCGTGGCGTGCCTCACACGGGCTTCGCGGCCAGGGTTACCGATTATGGCCGCCGTCGCCCAACACATGGGCGCTGATCCACGATGCGACGCTGTACGCCGTGCTGGGCGCGATCCTCCTGTGGATCGCACTCGCCCTGCCATGGAAGAGCGCGCTCGCCAGTGAACGTCCGCGCGCGCGTTTGGCGCGCGCGTGGGCGAGCCTGCCAGCCCTCGTGCTCTGGGTGGCCTGGGGATATCGTTTCAATCGCTTCGAGATGGCTGGCGGCTGGAAGCGGCGCGTCGAGTTGTTCGGCCGATCCGTGCCCGAGGCCCTGACCGACCCCGCGACCATGGGCGGAAATCTGCTGGCCACCGCGCTTGCCGTTTTCGCCGCTGTCATCGTCTATCGGATCCTGCGGAGAATTCTCCCCGAGACGCGCCGGGACTCGGCGCTGCGCGCGCCCGGCTGGCTCGTCATCGCCGTGCTCATCCCCATCCTCTTCGTCGCGGCCATGCCGCCCCCGCTGATTCGGCCGCGGGCCGCGGGCCCCGACATCATTCTCATCAGTCTGGACGCGACGCGCGCCGACCACTTCGGTGCCTATGGACACGGCGGAGGCCTGACGCCGGTGAGCGACGGATTCGCCGAATCCGCAGAGCTCTTCGAAAACGCATACGCCCCGGAACCTTGGACGCTGACGAGTCACATGACGATGCTCACCGGGTTGTACCCCGATGCCCACGGCCTCGACTTCGGCCGCGCCCTGCCACCCTCCATTTGGACCGTCGCCGAACGCCTGCGCGACGCCGGCTATCGGACGCATGCCACGGTCTACGACTGCTTCTTGTTGTCGCCACGTTTTGGATACGCCGCAGGATTCGACAGCTATCACGAGAGCGATGCACCTGCGTCGGAACGCTGCGCGGCGGCCGCGGAGTGGCTCCTGGACAGCGAGCGCCCGGGGTTTCTCTTCGTGCACTTGTACGATCCCCACAGCGACACCGGGAAGCTGCCCTACGAAGCGGGAAGCGAGGCGCTCGAGCGCCTGGCCCCGGCGGCACGCGCTGCATTCGCGGCCTGGACCGGAGGCGACGGCGCGAGCGAGAGCCTACGAAAGGTGAACGAACAGGGCCTGGAGATGAGTGAGGCGCTGCGCGCGCAGCTGCGCGCTCTCTACGCGGCCGGCCTCTGGGAGACCGACCACGCGCTGGCCGAGCTCTTCGGCCGTCTGCGCGCCGCGCGCCGCCTCGATGATGCGCTCGTGATTCTGACTGCGGATCACGGCGAGGCGTTGGGCGAACAGCAACACTTCATGCATGAGCGGCTGATGAATGCCACACTGCACATTCCTCTCATGGTTCACTGGCCCGGCGGACAGAATGCGGGGGAGCGCCGGGAGCCGCTGGCGGAACTCGTCGACCTGGCCCCGACGATCCTCGGCGTGGCGGGCCTGCCGCCCGAAGAGATCGCCCAGGGGCATCGCCTGGACCGCCCGACCGCGTCGGCTCGGCCCTTCGCGTTTCATCGCAGCGGACCCGAGCACGCCATCAGCACGGCCGGCGGGTGGCGACTGGTGTATCGTCGGGACCCAGAGATCTACGGAACGAGTCTGCGCCGCATCGACGGCAGCGGCGGTGACGGTCCGGACGTGCTGGCCGATTCACTCCAGTTCGTCGAACGCTGGGTGCGCGCCATCGAGGAAAAGCACCGCGCGAACGAAATCCTCGCCGCGCGCTTTCGCGACGGCTCCTCGGTGTCCATGTCCGAACTCGACGAGGAGCTCTTGCGCTCGCTCGGTTACATCGACTGACTGCGAGCTTCCATGCAACTCGACCGTTTCTCGTTTCTCGAACCTTGGACGATGATGCTGCCCGAAGGAGCTTCCGCCGTCCTGATGGCGGCGGGCAGCGGTGGCAAGAGCACGCTGCTGCGGCGGCTGCACGACCATTATCGAAAGAGCGGCCACACGGTCGCGTGGTGCGCGTTGGGAGCGCATCCCGAGCCCTTTGGCGTCGCCACCGCCGGCCTGGACGCTTTGGATCTTGCCCGCGAACTTCTTCAGAGCGAGGGCTCCGTATTCGTGGGCGGAGGCCGGACCGCGGCATCGGATGTCGAGCGTCTGCGGCAGATCCTGAAGCCCGACATCTTGCTGGTCGAAGGTGGGCAGCATGCGGATGGGCGCTTCGAGCCAAATCCGCGGGAAGCGAGCTGGCCCGAGGTGGTGCATCGGCTGTTCTGTGTGGCGCCCTTGCACGCGGTGGGGAGGCCCTGGTCGTCGCGGCATGTCGTGGGAGCGCCGGACGAAGCCGCGCGCATCGACGGCGAGGCGCAGCGCGTGCGCTCGGCAGATCTCTTGGCGAGTCTTCGGGGCCTTGCTCAGGGTGGTTTTCCGGCTGAGGCGCTCGTCGTGCCCTTCCTCAGCGGCTTCGGTGGCTACCGGGACGTGGACGGCATGTTCGAACTCGTCGGCGAACTCTGTGCATTGCCGGGGGCGAAAGCGGTCTGCCTGGCCGAGCTGCTGGGGGACGAACGCCGGGACGCCGCCGACAGCAAAGGTCTGCCCGAGGGTTCGCCGGCGCTGGAGTTTCTCCGCGGCGAGCGCGTCTACGCCGTCTATCCAGCGGAACTCGATGAATGAGCCGCGGCGCATTCGCGACGGTTGCCCGGCCGCAGCTGCCTCCCTATACTGAGCCTTCCTCGTCGAGCCCCGCTGACGCCGACTCGCCCGCTTCCCCAGAAAGGAGCCCGCGTGTCGACCTTGCAGCTTGAGACATCTCTGTCCGACATCGACTTCGTCGCCTTTGACACCGAGACGACAGGCCTTCATCCGAGCAGCGAGCGCATCGTCGAGTTGGCGGCGATCCGCTTCCGGCTCGATGCCGAACTCGCTCAGTTCGATCGGCTGATCGATCCCGGCGTCGCGATTCCGCCGGGCGCCGAACGCGTGCATGGCATTCGTGATGCCGACGTCCGCGGCAAGCCGAGCTGTGGGGAGATCCTCCCGGAATTCGCGGCCTTCGTCGAGGGTGCCGTTCTTCTGGCGCACAACGCCGAATTCGACGTTGGTTTCCTCGCCCACGAAGCCAAGCGGCACGGCGTTCGCCTGCCCAGGCTCCCGGTCTTCGATACGGTCGAGATGGCCCGCACGCTGCGGCCCGACCTGCCCAACCACAAGCTCGAAACGCTCAGCAAGGCCTTCTCCTGCCAAGCGCCGACCTACCACCGTGCGTTGGCAGACGCGCAGACGCTGCGGCAGGTGTTCCACCGCCTGTGTGAACACATGGCGGAGCCGAAACTGGGATCTCTCCTGGAGACGACGACCGGTGCGCTGAGTTTCGGGCCCAACGAGAGGCTGTCGATGTGGCTGCCACCGCAGCTCGCCGCACTCGACGAGGCCCTCAGCTCCGGCGGCCGCGTCACGATCCTCTACGAGGCCGAGGGCAAGCGGCAGGACACGTGCGAGATCGTCCCACTGGGTTGGAAGCGGCGTCTGAATGGGACGTTTCTCATGGCCCGCGGCGAGGGCGAGCGCGGAGACCGCAGCTTCCGACTGGACTGGATCAAGCGCGCGCAGCACGCGCAGGCGTCGCTGTTCTAGCGGCGGGAAAGAAGCGAGATGCGGGGCCGTGTGTATGTCGAAGATCTGATTGCGCAATTCGAACAGCGAATCGAACGCCACCGGCCGGCTCACAAGGGCGTTGAGAGGAGCGCGTTCAGGGAACTCGCTCGCGCTCTGGTCAAGCGCGCCGGCGAACATTATCTGCTCGGTCACGAGGGCGGCGAGTGGTTGAGCCACGTCGAAGAGCTGTTGCTCTTCATGGAGCGCCGAAAATCTCAGCAGATTCTCGTGCAGCTCTCGACTCCGCGAGGCGCGGGGCAACATCGCTCGACTTGGGTCTTCACCTGCATGGGCGACCAGCCGTTCATCGTCGACACGACGAGAGTCTGCTTCGAACAAAACGGCGTCCATATCGAAAGCCAGATCAACTTGATCCTGCCCGTCCGGCGCGACACCACGGGGCGGCTCGTGGCGGTGGGAGGCGAACACAGCGAGTCGCTTGCGGAGAGCGTCGCGCTGTACGAGGTGAGCCCTCTGGTGAGCGCAAAAGAGCGGACGCGCATCGGGGGTGATCTTCGCACGCGGCTGCGTCAAGCCCGCGCGATGGTGAGTGACTTTGCGGAGATGACCGACTGTTTGCGTCGCTACTCCACGCGCTACGCCGCGATCTCCGACGGCGATTCGGCGAGATCCGCGGAGCTGAAGGAATCGAAGGCGTTCGTGGATTGGCTCCGCTCCGATCACTTCGTCCTGCTCGGGCTGCGTGAATGGACCGTCGGCGGACGCGATACGAAGCTCGGTCTGGCCCGCTTCGCGGACTATGGACACGATCTGGGTCGTGGCTTCCTTCAAGGCTACATCCAGGGACGTGGAAAATCGGCCCCGGTGATGCTGCGCAAGTCATCGGCCGAGAGTACGATCCACCGGCGCGGCAAGATCGATCAGGTTCTCGTCCGACGCTTCGGCGGCGACGGCCGCCCCTCGGGCGCGCTGCTCTGCGAAGGCCTCTTCACGCACAAGGCCATCCAGGCCCGCGGTTCGCAGATCCCGCTGCTGAGAACGAAGCTCGCGCAGCTGACCGCGGCCGACGAATTGCGCGCTGGTACCTACAACTACAAGGCCATGGTCAACGCGTTCAACTCGCTGCCCGTCGAGTACCTCCTCGCGGCGAGCGTGGCCGACATCCGCCGGCTCGTGAAGAGGAGCCTCGCCGCCGAGCGCACACGCCGGCTCGACAGCCATCTCTCCATGGGAGAGGACGGGCGCAGCGCCTATCTCTTCGTCGTCATGCCGCGCGAGAACTTCCACGAAGATCTGCGCGTACGCATCCAGCGCTTCGCCGAGGAGCAGCTCCAGGCCAACTACTCCGATGGGCGCGCGCTCGTCTCGACCTATGGGGTGGCGATCCTCCACTTCTACTTCACGTCGGCGAAGGCGTTTCCCAAGCGCGCGGTGGAGTCGCTCGAAGAGAGCGTGACCGCGCTCTCTGCGAGTTGGCACGATCGTTTCCGCGACGTCCTGGTTCAGTCGCTGCCAGGCGAACGCGCGATGGAACTCTATCGCAAGTATCACGACGCATTCAGTCGCCGCTATCAGGTCTCGACGGAGCCAGAGCAGGTGCTAGTCGATTGTCTGCATCTCGAGGCCGTTGGCGCGGCGGCTCAGATGCGTTTCGCCCTCTACCGCGACACCGAGGACAGGGAGCAGGCCTCGATCAAGCTGCGGATCTACGAGGGGACGAATCTCCACCTGAGCGATGTCCTGCCGATCCTCGACGATTTTGGTCTCCGCGTGATCAATGCGTTCACGAATCACGTCGAGCTCAAAGACGGGGTTGTCCTCTACATGGACAGCTTCCGCTTCGTCGCCGACGGCTCGGAGTGGCTCTTGGAGAAGGAGGGGGAGGCGGCGTTCCTCGAGGCCCTTCAGAGCATCTTCGACGGCAGGATGATCAGCGACCGCCTCAATCGCGTCCTCTTGCCGGCCCGCCTGCGCTGGCGTGAGGTGGCCCTGCTGCGCAGCCTGCAAGGCTACGCGAAGCAACTCGGCAACATGGTGACGCCCAGTTCGATCTGGCCCACGCTTGCGCGTCATCCCGAGATCGTTCGGCTCACGCTTGCGTTCTTCGTGGCGAAGTTTGCCCCGTCACGAGGCGGAGTCCTCGAATCCTCACCATCGCGCGCGCGCGAGCAGCGGGCGCAGCAGATCAAGCAGCACATTCTCGAGCGACTCGACGCCGTCGAGAGTTTCGACGAAGATCGAACTCTGCGGCTCTTCCTGAATCTCGTCGACGCGATGCTGCGCACGAGCTTCTACAAATACGAGGACGCCCACCAACCCCTGGCCCACAAGTTCGATTGCTCGCGCGTGGCTTCCATGCCTGAGCCGAAGCCGTGGCGCGAGATCTACGTCCACCATCGCGAGCTCGAGGGAGTCCATCTGCGGGGCGGCCGCATCGCGCGGGGCGGTCTTCGGTGGAGCGATCGCCTCGAGGACTATCGAACAGAGATCCTCGGATTGATGGTCACCCAGATGGTGAAGAACGTGGTGATCGTCCCCGTCGGAGCCAAGGGTGGGTTCGTGCTGAGGAACGTACCCATGGAACCCGCCGAGCGGCGGCGCCACGCGGATTCCCGCTACGAGATCTTCGTCGGCGCGCTGTTGGATCTCAGCGACAATGTCGTGCGCGACAAGACGGTGCCACCCGCGAATGTCGTGTGCTGGGACGACCCCGACCCCTACTTCGTCGTCGCCGCCGACAAGGGCACGGCCCATCTCAGCGACACGGCCAACCGGATCTCCGAGGCGCGTGGCTTCTGGCTGGGCGATGCATTCGCGTCGGGGGGCAGTCATGGCTACGACCACAAGGGACTCGGGATCACGGCGAAGGGCGCCTTCGTCTGCCTTCGCCATCTCCTGCGGGAACTCGGAATACGCGCCAGCAGGGACGAGTTCAGCGTCGTGGGGATCGGCGACATGGGCGGCGACGTCTTCGGCAACGGGATGCTCGAACATTCCACGATCAAGCTCGTCGCGGCGTTCAATCACCGGCATATCTTTCTCGATCCCGACCCCGATCCGAAGGCGAGCCATCGCGAGCGCCGCCGCCTCTTCCAGGCGAAGTACGGGGGCTGGGACGCATACGACCCCAAGCTCATCAGTCGCGGCGGCGGCGTCTACGAACGCAGCGCGAAGAAGATCACGCTCTCGACCGCGGCGCAGGCGGCCCTCGGCTGCGCTGAGCCGAGCGTGAGCGGCAGTGGGCTCATTCGTCTGATTCTGTGCGCCGAAGTGGATGTCCTCTACAACGGCGGCATCGGCACCTATGTGAAAGCCAGTCGCGAGAGCGATCGTGACGCGGCGGATCCCTCCAACGACGCCGTCCGCGTCGACGCCTCACAGATTCGCGCGCGCGTCGCCTGCGAAGGTGGCAACCTCGGCTTCACGCAGGCCGCGCGCGTCGAGTTCGCGAGTCGCGGCGGCAAGATCAACACGGACTTCATCGACAACGCGGGCGGCGTCAATTGCAGCGATCACGAGGTGAACCTGAAGATCCTCCTGCAACCGCTTGTGGCGACGAAGCAGCTGAGCGCAGGCGCGCGGAACCGTCTCCTCGGGGCGGTGGAGGCTGACGTGACCGCCGACGTCCTCGCCGCCAACGCCGAGCAGGCGCTCCTGCTCTCCCTCGACGAAATCCGCAGCCGTGAGAATCTCGCGGGTTTCGACGATGTCATCGACGAGGTCTGCCGCCGCTTCTCCCTGAAGCGTTCCGCCGTCGAGCTTCCTTCGGTGCGGGAGATCCAGCGGCGGATGGAAGCTGGCGACGGACTGACGCGGCCGGAGCTGGCGACACTGAGCAGCTACGTGAAGATGCAGCTCTACGAGGAATTGGTCGAGGACGAATCCCTGGAATTCGCCGGCCTGCTTCCGGCGCTGCGAAACTACTTTCCAGAACGTGTTCGGAGGCGCTTTCCCAAGGCGATCGAGAAGCATCGGCTCGGGCGCGAGATTGCGCTCACGCGGCTGACCAATCGCATCATCGACCACACCGGAGTCACTCTGTTTCGCGAGATGGCGCGCGATTGTGACGTGACGGCGCGGCAGAGTTTCGAAGCCTATTCGCTCGCCTCGAGAGCTCTCGACGCGTGGGCGGTGAGGATCGAAATCGCCGATTTGGGCGGCAAGCTCGCGGTCGAGGCGAAGTACCAGGCGCTGCTCATCATCGAGCAGGCCCTGCGCTCGGCATCGCTTTATCTCATCGAGCAATGGCCCGAGGAGAAGATGCAGAAGGCGCTGCGCAGCACGGCGCCCTACGCGAAGCGGTTGCGGGCGCTCGAGACCGCGTTCGACCAGCTGCTCGATGCTCGCAGCCGCGAGCGCGTCGGCCAGGTCTCAGAAGAGCTCGCGGCGAGCGGCCTTCCAAAGACGCTCGCCCGGCGCATCGCGGGTTTCCGCTATCTGCCTCATCTCCTGGCGATCCAGGATCTCGCGGATCGCACGCGGCGCCCCGCCCGAAAGCTCTGCGCCGACTATTTCGCAGCTGGCCGCGCCTCCGGGATCTTCCGCGTGTTGCGTCAGCTGGAGGACCTCCGCTCGCGCGAGTACTATGAGGCCCTCGCGCTGCGCGCGCAGCGGCGCGATCTCGAGGGGCTGCTGCGCGAACTCGTGCTGAAGCTCTCCAACAAGTCGGGCAGCGTCGAACAGCGGCTGCACGCCTTGGACCCGGCGGATTCGGTGTTCTCCGAGTTGGACCAGATCTCGCCGGAGGATTTTGGTCCGGCCGCCCTCCTGGTCTGCATGGAGCGGATTCGAAGCATCCTGCGGAAGAAGGACTAGATCATGTTCAACCTCCAACTGTCCGATGAACAGGAACAGCTGCGGAAACTGGCGCGCGAATTCGCGCTGAACGAAATGCGCCCGGTTTCGCCCTACCACGACGAGACCGGCGAGTATCCCCACGAGATCATCCGAAAGGCCTGGGGCATCGGCCTCATGAACAGCCACTTTCCACACAGCGTCGGTGGACCCGGTCTCGGCACCTTCGAAGGCTGTCTCATCGTCGAACAACTCGGCTACGGCTGCTGCGGTATCGCCACGGCGATGGAAGCGAACAGTCTGAGCTCGGCACCGCTGATCGTCGGGGGCAGCGCCGAACTCCAGAAGAAGTGGCTCGCTCCCATGATCGAAGAACCGCAGCTCGCAGCCTACTGCGTGACCGAGCCCGGCGCTGGGAGCGACGTCTCCGCCATCTCTACGACCGCGGTGCGGCAGGGCGATGACTATGTCATCAATGGCAGCAAGATGTGGATCACCAACGGCAGCGTCGCCGACTGGTACTTCGTTCTCGCCGTGACCGATCGAGAGAAGGGCTACAAGGGGATGTCCGGCTTCGTCGTTCCGCGCGGCGCCGACGGCGTCGAAGTGGGCAAGAAGGAAAAGAACATGGGGCAGCGCTGCTCCGATACGCGCTCGGTGACGTTCAACGACGTGCGGGTGCCGGCGAGCGATCTGGTCGGTGAAGAGGGCCAGGGCTGGATCTGCGCGATGAAGGCGTTCGATCACACCAGGCCGACGGTCGCCGCCATGGCGGTGGGCCTGGCTCAGGCGGCCCTCGACCACTCCATCCACTACGCGCAGGAGCGCGTGGCCTTCGGCAAGCCGATCGCGCAGCATCAGGCGATCTCGTTCATGCTGGCCGACATGGCGAAGGACATCGAAGCGGCTCGTCTCTTGACCTGGAAGGCTGGGTGGACCATCGACCAGGGCCGCAGGAATACCCGGGAGGCTGCCGTGGCGAAGGTCTTCGCGGCCGACATGGCCATGAGAGTGGCCATCGATGCCGTGCAAATCTATGGGGGATACGGATATAGCCGAGAATACCCGGTCGAGAAGCTGATGCGCGATGCCAAGGTCTTCCAGATCTACGAGGGCACGAGCCAGATCCAGCGCATGATCATCGCCCGGGAACTGCTGGGCTAGAGAGACGTTTCAGTGGGGGAGAGAGCGATTCCACACTGGACGGGTTCGGAGGCATTGACCGCCACAGTCGACGATGCTCTAATTTGACGATGAGGCGTGAGATGAGATGTGTCTGGAGGTTCTTGCCGTGTTGATCTCGAAATTCGCCAAGCGCGGAGGGCCCTTTCTGCCGGTCCTCCTTCTGTTCCCGCAGCTAGCCAGCGCCGCTTGCTCGCCAACGGAAAAGAGTACCGCCGAGCAGCACTACAACACCGCCTACCAGTTCGTGACGGCACGCGAGTGGCAACCGGCGGTCGAACCACTGGAAAAGGCGCTCGTGGCCTGTCCGGAACACTGGGCGAGCCTCGAGCTGCTCGCGCAGGCGCGCCTCCAGCTGAAGCACAACTCGACTTCCGCGCAGCTCTACAAAAAACTGGTCGACGGTCAATATGGCGGTTCACTCGCGGCTGCCGACGGCAACCGTGTCCTGCGTCCCTACGGTTTCGCGCTGCTCCGAAGCAAGAACTGGTCGGAGGCGGAGATCGTCTACAACACGCTCCTGTCGCAGGACCCGCGGGATCCCGAGGCACATCAGCGCCTCGTCTACATCTTCGAGAATACGGATCGTTCGCAGCGCGCCGTGGAGATCTTGGAGCAACAGTACAACTTCACGATGGACGAAGCCGAACAGTCCAAATTGGCCCAGCAGCTGGGCGATGCCTACACCAAGATGGGTGCGAACACGAAGGCCAAACAGTGGTTCGCGATCTCCGGCGGTGGTGGCGGTAGCAGCATGTTCAAGATCGGCGTCGATCAGATGAACAAGAAGGAGTACGCCGCGGCCGCGACGAGTTTCGTGGAGTACCTGAAGGGGAATCCCGCCAGCGTGCCGGCGCTCAAGAATCTCGGCCTCTGCTACGACCAGCTCGGGCGCCAGAGCGGTGGCGCGAAGCACAAGAGCGACGCGATAGCGGCCTACGAACAGGTTGTCGCCCTCGAGCCCGACCGGCACGACGTGCAGAGCAGCCTCGCCTTTCTGTATCTGGATACCGGCGCCCTATCGAAGGCGGCGAGCATCGGCCAGGCCGCCGTCGACGGCTGGGACAACAATGACGATAAGAAGGGCGGGATGTACTTCCTCATGGGGAAAGTGCTCGAGAAGCGCGACAGCGCATACGAGCAGGCTATCAAGATGTTCGAGTTGGCGCTCTCGGATTCCTTCTGGGGCAGTCGAGCCGAGAAGGAGATCGAGCGGCAGCAACAGTTGATTCAAATCCGCGAGATGCGCGACAAGCAGGGCGGCTGAGCCAGCCGCGGTTCGCGCTCGAGCGCGTCCCCTAGAACAGCTTGTCTTTGGGAGGCGGCGCCAGCCAGCCGTCTTCCTTCATCAGATCGCGCAGATACTGCTTGTCCTTTTCTCCAGGCAGCAACTCTTCGCAGTGGCGGCGATATGCCTCCGCGCTCAATTCCTCGCCCTTGACGCCGTAGCATTTGCCCGCATAGTCACCGATGCCGCGATGGAAGCGGATGTCGGGCATGTAGAGGGGTTCCCAGTCTTCTGGAATGTCCTCGTTGAGGCCGGCGATCAGCGACGAGACCTCCTCGTAGTAGAGCAGCCGCGCACGCTCGTTGAGCGCTTCCTTCTGCAGCCGCTCGCCGGCCTTCGTCGCCTCGCGTTCCCCGAAGCGGCCTTTCAGACCCCAGACATAGCCCCATGTGGCGCTGCTGCTGTGGTCGTTGCCGAACAGATCGAACGCCGTGGAGAGCCACTTGTTGATGTAGCGCTGGAACACGTCGCGATCGATGCGCCCTGCCTTGACCACGCGCTTCATGCCGTTGTTGCCCGTCGCCATGTGGAAGCGCTCTTCCTTCAACATCGGCCCCATGCTGGCGGCCAACGGCTGGAAGGACGACGTGCTCAGCATGTCGAGTTGGAACTTGCCGTCGCGGTCGATGAAATTCGTGAAGATGAAGAAGTCGACCCAGTTGTCGATGTCTTCGTTGAAACTGCCGAGGAGGCGCTCGCGATTCCAGGCGCGGCGCTCGAGGAGCTTCTGCGCCTCACGCTTGCCCTGCTCGCCGAAGTGTTCGACGAGGATGTGGCACATCTGCCAGCCGTGGCGCATTTCCTCGGCGTTGACGCGAATCAGACTCTGGAGGTCGTAGTGGGAGGGCGCGCTGGCCATGAGATTCTTCTGCTGCTCCACCGAGGCGAACTCGGTATCGCCCTGGAAGACGATGAGCGTGAGCAGGGCGTCGCGAATCCTCTGATCGGGGATCTGGATGACCCGCTCCCAGCGGTTCTGGCCGGCGAAGTCGCCGAATTCGATCTCGCGCTCCACCTGGCCGTATTTGGCGTCGAAGTCGAAGAAGCCGAGCAACTCGCCGTCGTAGCCGATGTCCTCGCGCCATTTGCCGAACAGATCCACCCAGTCGCTGAAGCTCTCGATGGAAGTTCCGGGACGGACCATGTTGCACCTCGCCATTTCGAACGATCGTTCGGGTCCCGGCAGAATACGGAAGGCCCCCGGGCCCCGCAAGCCCCAACTTGGAAGCGGAGAGTGCTGCTGCTACCGTGTGGATCGTGATGAACCGTAGCGATCGCATCTTCCTGCCCGACCTGAGCTTCGACGCTCGTGTGGGGGTCCTGCCCGGCGAATCCGACCTGCCTCAGGAGCTGTCGGCATGCCTGGAGATCCAACTCGATCTGGGGACGGCGGCGGCCACGGATGCGATCGATCAGACCTTCGACTATCGGCGCATCCCCGAGATCCTCGCCGGCGCGTCCGCTCAAGGCCCCTGCGATCTTCTCGAGACACTCGCCGGGCGGATCCTGACGGCTATCTTGGAAGACCGGCGCGTTCAGGCAGCAGGCGTGCGGCTGGCCAAGCGATCGCTTCCTCTGGGGCCTCGCTGCGGGCCCGTTTCCGTCGAACTCTGGCGCCGGACAGAGCCCACATGAGAAGGGCGAGGACCGTGACCGTCTATCTGGGATTGGGGGGCAACCTCGGCGATCGGCGGCGCTATCTTCGCGAAGCGCTCTTGGCCCTGCAGTCGGACCCGGCGCTCGGCGCCCTTCAGACGAGTGGACTCTACCAATCGACGCATGTCGGCGACACCCCGCAGGCCGATCATCTGAATCTCTGCGTCGCACTCGAGAGCGCGCTTTCGCCGCTGGCTATTCTCGGGACTCTCCATCGCCTGGAACGTGCCGCGGGCCGTCGCCCGGACACGCACGGGCAGGCGCGGACGCTCGATCTGGATCTGTTGCTCCACGGGGATTGTGTTCGCGCAGACCCGCGCTGTACTCTGCCTCATCCGCGGCTGAGCCAGCGGAGATTCGTGCTCGAGCCGCTCTGGGAGCTGGCGCCGCGGCTGCGTTGGCCGGGACAGACGCTGAGCCTCCGTCAGTTGCTGGATTCGCCGTCGATTCGACGGCAGGAGATCAAACAGGTGGCAGATCCCAGTTGGTGGAAAGAGGAGTCCGCGGCGCGGACGGCGTGATGCAGTGCCCCTGGAACTATATCGTGGTCGAGGGAGTCATCGGCGTGGGGAAGACGAGTCTCGCACGCATGCTCTCCGAGTCGCTGGGTGCCCGACAGAATCTCGAGGTCGTGCAAGAGAATCCGTTTCTCGCGCGATTCTACGAGGACCGGCAGTCCAGCGCCTTCGTGACGCAGATGTTCTTCCTGCTCAGCCGCTACCGTCAGCAACAGGGCCTGACGCAGGGGAATCTGTTTCAGGAGCGCATGGTCAGCGACTATCTGTTCGCGAAGGACCGTATCTTCGCCAACATCAACCTAGACGACGACGAGCTGCGTCTCTACGAACATATGGCGGCGATCCTCGAGACGAAGATCACGCGCCCGGATCTCGTGGTCTATCTCCAGGCGAGCAGCGAGATCCTCATGGGGCGCATCCGGACGCGCGGACGTGGCTTCGAGAAGGGGCTCGAGGAATCCTACTTGCAGGCGCTGAACGAGGCGTACAACTACTTCTTTTTTCACTACGACGAAACGCCACTGTTGGTGGTCAATGGCAACGAGTTGGATTTCGTGCAGAATCACAGTCACTATGAGGATCTGCTGACCCGCATCTTCGAGCCCTTTACCGGGACGCAGTACTATGTCCCGTCCTGGTTGGAGGAGTCATGAGCAAAGTCACCGTGCTCGATCTCGCGCGCCGCAAGAACGACGGGCAGAAACTCGTGGTGCTCACCGCCTACGATTACGCAACCGCCCGCGTCGTGGACGCCGCCGGAGTCGATGCCATTCTAGTGGGCGATAGCCTGGGCATGGTCGTCCAAGGTCACGACAGCACTCTGCCGGTGAGCATGGATGACATGGTCTACCACACGCGCTGCGTCGCGCGGGCGAAGCCCAACGCCTGCATCGTCACTGATCTTCCCTTCGGTACGTTTCAGCGGGGGGCCGGGGCCGCCCTCGATGCCTCGATCCGCGCGGTGCAGGAGGGTGGCGCCGAAGCGGTGAAGATCGAGGGTGCGGGGCCGCGCTGTGAGGCGATCGAGGCCGTGACCCGGGCGGACATTCCGGTGTGGGGCCATCTCGGTCTCACGCCGCAGTCGGTCCATGCCTTTGGCGGCTACCGCGTGCAGGGAAAGGACGCGCGCTCGGCCGGCAAGCTCCTCGCCGCGGCGCAGGAGGTCGAGCAGGTGGGGGCTTCGATGCTCGTGCTCGAGGCGATTCCGCACGATCTCGCGGCGGAGATCACCGCCAGCGTCAGCATTCCGACGATAGGAATCGGCGCGGGACCCCACTGCGACGGGCAAGTCCTGGTCTTCCACGATGTCCTCGGCTGGTTCGACGATTTCACGCCGAAGTTCGTGCGCCGCTATGCCCAGGGCGGGCAGGAGTTGACGGCGGCGTTGCGCCGCTTCGCGGACGACGTGCGTGCGGGTAAATTCCCCGATCTCGAGCACAGCTACGGCACGACGCGGCGCGGTCCCCGGAAGGCGCGCGGGCACTGAGGTGAGCGCCGCGGCCCTCAACGAATTGGCCGAGGATTCGGAGGCGCTGCGCGCGCGTGTGTGCGAAATTCGCGCCGCCGATCGACGTATCATTCTCGTCCCGACCATGGGGGATCTTCACGAGGGCCATCTGAGCCTCATGCGGGCCGGGGGAACACTCGGCCACGTCGTCGTCAGCATCTTTGTGAATCCCACGCAGTTCGGACCGGGCGAGGACTTCGAATCCTATCCCAGGGATCTGGAGGCGGACCGCGCGAAGCTCGCGTCGCTCGGGATTCCTCACACCGTCTACGCGCCACCGACCAGCGAGATCTATGATCCAGACTCCACGACCTGGGTGACCGTCGAGGGTCTCGGCGACCCTCTCTGCGGCCGCCACCGTCCTGGACACTTCCGCGGTGTGACGACGGTCTTGGCGAAGCTCTTCGCGTTGGTCGAACCGGATGCGGCTGTCTTCGGTGAGAAGGACGCCCAGCAGTGTCTGATCGTCCAGAGGATGGTGCGCGATCTTCGACTGCCGCTGCGGCTCGTCTTCGCGCCCACGGTGCGCGAAGACGATGGACTCGCCATGAGCAGTCGCAACCGCTATCTCGGCGACGCCGAGCGCCGTCTCGCGACGCGCCTGCACGCCGCGCTCTGGGCGGCCCAACGCCTCTTGTCGTCGGGGGTGCGCACAGTCGGGGTGATCGAGGCGGCGATCCGGACGGAATTGTCCGCCGTCGACATCGACTACGCTGAGCTGCGAAGCCTGCCGGGCCTGGAACATCCACGCCAGGCCGACGGCCATGTGCTCGTCGCCGTTGCCGCGCGCGTCGGCAAGGCCCGCCTGATCGACAATCTGTCTCTGCAGCTTCAGCCGGGGAGTGCGGAGATCGTCCCACTCGCGGACGAGGCCACCGCCGCGAGCGTCGCGGCGCAGTTCGCGCGCGGCGCTTCACATCGGAAGGTGGAACATGGTGGATCCAGCTAAATTCGCGGTCGTGCTGGCGGCCGGACAGGGAAAGCGGATGCAGAGCGATCTCGCCAAAGTGCTGCATCCCGTCGCCGGGCGGCCCATGATCAGTCATGTGTTGTCGAATCTGGCGCGCATCGAAACACGCCGCTGTGCCGTGATCGTCGGGCATCAGGCGGAGCGCGTGGCCGAGATCTGCGCAGAGTTCGGGGTCGAGACGGCGTTGCAGGAGCAGCAGTTGGGCACCGGGCACGCGGTCCTTCAGGCCAAGGAAACCCTCTCGACGGAAGACGGATACACGCTCGTTCTCTGCGGTGACGTTCCACTGCTGCGCGCAGAGACGCTGGAACGTCTGTTCCAGGAGACCCTCGCCGCCGGCGCGGCGGGCGCCGTTCTCACGGCGATCACGGACGACGCCACGGGGTACGGCCGGATCCTGCGAGACGGAACCGCCCGCGTGCTGGGCATCGTCGAAGAGAAGGATGCGACCGACGAACAGCGCAAGATCCGCGAGTACAACAGCGGCAGCTATTGTTTCCGGAATGATCTGCTCTGGTCGGCGCTCGACGAGGTCGGCTCGGAGAACGTCCAGGGCGAATTCTATCTCACCGACGTGGTGGGGATTCTCGCGGCACGCGGCGAGAAGGTCCTGGGCGTGATCTGCCGCGATGAGCGGGAACTGCAGGGGGTGAATACGGTCGAGGATCTGAAGAGGGCGGAGGCCGACTTCTTCGCCATGCAGTCGGAGGACGGGGGCTGATGCGCGCGGCGCGCCGGCTCTTGGTCCTCATCCTCGCGGTCGGTGCGCTCTCGGGCGGCTGGGCCCTCCTCGATGACCCGATCGAGCCACCCGTGGCCCCGCTCCGCGTCGAAGTGATCAACGGCTGTGGAGAGCCACGGCTGGCGGCGCGGGCCGCGCGGCGCCTGCGGCAGTTGGGCCAGGATGTCCGCGACGAACGCAACGCCCAGCGGAGCGACCACGAGCGCAGCGTCCTCATCGACCGCCGGGGCCGGCCGCAGCTGACCCGCCGGCTGGCGCGGGCGCTGGGGGGAGTCCCGGTCATCCTGGAGCGCAGCGAGGGCTCGACGGTCGACGCGAGCCTCCTACTCGGCCGAGACCACGGAAGATTCGAACTGCTCGCCCCGGCGGACGCGGCCGAGCGTTGACCTCTGGGGATTCGGTGCTATGTTCGCCCCGCGCCGGAGCATGCCCGGTGGGGTTCGGGGGCTTCCCCGTCCCAGCTGATCTCGCAAACGAAGGGTAGAACGCTCTGCGCCGCCGAAGTCTCGGGGTCCTGGCCCTGACCTTCTTTCTTGGTATCGTGGTAGGGAGCGTGCTGAGCCAAGCGATCGGGCTGTTCCTGCCCGATGGTGGCACAGCGCGCGAACTGTTCGTGCAGTACCAGAGCTTCGGCTTCGGACCGGCGGACATCAATCTGATCGTCTTCGACATCACCGTGGGCTTTCATGTCCACGCGAATCTGATGAGCGTCATCGGAGTCTTTCTGGTGGCGCAGGCTCTCCGCTGGTTCCGCTGACGTCATCGCCGGCGGATTCCATCTGGAGACCGAACCTTCGATGCCCCCTGGAGGGCCCGTCATGACAGTGAATTTGCCGCTTCTGTTCCTCCCCAATTTCGGCCCCATGGAGTGGATGGTGATCTTCGGGATCGTCCTCATCATCTTCGGCCCGCAGAAGCTGCCCGAGATCGCGGATGCCATGGGACGTTCGATCCAGAAGTTCAAGGCTGCTGCCCGCGAGACCCGGGAAGAAATCGAATCGCCGAAGCCGCAGGCCAAGAAGGACGACGACGCCAAGTAGCCGTTCCTCTACTTGCCGCGGGTGGGGGGGAGAGCTTGAATCTTTCGCAACTTCTGGACCGGCTCCGGAGCGAGCCCGGTTTCACGCGGAATATCACCCATTGGCAGACGCTCGAGCCGCGCGAGGCCAAGTGCGTCGACATCCCCGAAGATGTCGATCCGCGCTTGCGCGACGCGTTGCGGCGGCGCGGGATACCGTCGCTGTACACACATCAGCGCGAGGCCTACGTGGAGGCGCGCGCCGGGCACGATCTCACGATCGTCACTCCCACGGCGAGCGGTAAGACTCTCTGCTACAACCTGCCGGTGTTGCAGCGGTGTCTCGAGGACCCCGAGTCGCGTGCACTCTATCTCTTTCCGACCAAGGCTCTGAGCCAGGATCAGATGGAGGAGTTGCACGGCTTGATCGGCGAGATGGGCGTCGACATCAAGACATACACTTTCGACGGCGATACGCCGGCGGCCGCGCGCAAGACCATTCGCAGCTCCGGTCACGTCGTCGTGACCAATCCCGACATGTTGCATCAGGGGATCCTCCCGCATCACACGGCATGGGTGAAGCTGTTCGAGAACCTGCGCTATGTCGTCGTCGACGAGTTGCATCAATACCGCGGCGTATTTGGTAGCCACTTGGCCAATGTGTTACGACGGTTGCGGCGGATCTGCAATTTCTATGGTTCGGATCCAATTTTTCTCTGTTGCAGTGCGACGATTGCGAATCCGGGTCCGCACAGCCGAAAGCTGTTGGAGCGGGACGTTCGCATCATCGACGACAACGGTGCGCCACGCGGGCGCAAGCACCTGATTCTGTACAACCCACCCGTCGTCAACGCCGAGCTGGGGATTCGAGCGTCGGTCATCAAGGAATCGACGCGCGTGGCGCGGCCATTCCTGGAGACGGGGTCGCAGGTAATCCTCTTCGGTCGGAGCCGGCTCAGAGTCGAGCTCTTGCTCACCTATCTGCGACGGGAGCTCAAGAAGCTGAACAAGCCGACTTCGAAGGCCCGCGGCTATCGCGGCGGCTATCTGCCGTCCGAGCGACGGAGGATCGAGCAGGGTCTGCGCAGCGGCGAGGTCCTCGCAGTCGCATCGACCAACGCCCTCGAACTCGGCATCGACATCGGTCAGTTGGATGTCTGCATCATGGCCGGCTACGCGGGCACCGTCGCGAGCACGTGGCAGCAGGCCGGGCGCGCAGGGCGCAGGCGTGGGGAAAGCGTCGCGATCCTCGTCGCCTCCTCGTCGGCCCTGGATCAATATGTCGTCCAGCATCCCGAGTATCTACTCGAGAGCTCGCCCGAAGAGGCGATCACCGACCCCGACAATCTGGCGATCCTGCTGAGCCATCTGAAGTGCGCAGCCTTCGAACTGCCGTTCACCAAGGGGGAGCGCTTCAGCCCCGTCGCCGGGGAGGAGATGCTCGACTATCTGGTCGAGCATGGCGTCCTGCACGCGAGCGGCGACAAGTGGCATTGGATCGCCGACACCTATCCGGCGGAGGAAGTGAATCTGCGGCGCGGCGCCATCGAGAATGTCGTGATCATCGATACCAGCCATGAACACCAGGTCATCGGCGAGACGGATCTCTTCAGCGCACAACTGCTGCTGCACGACGACGCCATCTACATCCACGAAGGCCGCCAGCATCACGTCGACAGGCTCGACTGGGATCGTAAGGAGGCCTATGTGCGCGCCGTGGACGTGAACTACTATACCGACGCGCAGATGAAGAGTGAACTGCATGCGCTCGACATCTTCGAGGAAGAGGAAGCGCGGCTCGGGCAGCGCGCCCATGGCGAAGTCGGACTCGTCACGAAGGCGACCATGTTCAAGAAGATCAAGCTCGGCACGCACGAGAATCTCGGCGCCGGCAAGATCCATCTTCCCGAAATGGAACATCACACGACTTCCTACTGGTGGAAGCTTCCTCCCGAACTCGAGTTTCAACTCTCGGCAGAGGGTCTGAATCTCGGCGACGCCATGAAGGGAACCGCGCATCTCATGTCGCAGGTCGCACCGCTCTACGTGATGTGTGATCCGGCGGACATCCGAGCCGTCCCCATGGTGAAGTCGCCGCTGACGAAGGCTCCCACCGTCTTCATCTACGACAGCTACCCGGGCGGTGTGGGGTTCGCGAGCAAGTTGTTCGATCTGCACGAACTGCTCCTTGAGGCGGCCTTCGATCGCCTTCGCGAATGCTGCTGTCCGAAGGGCTGCCCGAGCTGCGTCGGCAGCGTCCTCGACGCTGGGCCCGTCGCGCGGCGCAGCAGCGCGCGCCTACTCGAACTCGCGCTCCGGGGAGGCTCCACAGCGGCGAGAAAGGCGGAGGCTGCGAACGGTTGAAGAGCCTACGCGAACGGTTGCGGCAATTGGAGCCCTCGCCACGGTGGAGCTTCGAGCTGCGGCGTCCAGCGACCGAGAGTCTCCTCGCCGCGGAACCGACGTTCGAGGCGATCGGTGGCGGCGCCCTGCGTCGCGTCCTGCTTCTCCCGGATCTACCACCGCCGGACGCGCTGGACGCCGCGGCGTGGCGTCTCTTCGCCTGTGCCGAGCGTCGGCCGCCTCTGCCGTGGATCGTCTTCGACTGTGAGACGACGGGTCTCGAGTCCGGCGCCGGCAGCTTCATCTTCCTCCTGGGTTGGGTCGAGTGGCGTGCAACGGGCAGCCGCTGCATTCAGTTCTTCCTTCCCGAACCCTCGGCGGAGCCCGGCATGCTCGACGCGTTCGAGGCGGCACTCGAAGAAGCGGGGGCGCTCTTGAGCTACAACGGGAAGAGCTTCGATCTGCCACGCGTGCGATCGCGACTCGCCCTGCAACGCCGCACTTTTTCCGGCGAGACGCTTCCCCACATGGATCTTCTGCATCCCTGCCGTCGCATCACGCGGAACTGGCTGGGCGACAGCCGTCTGGGCACGATGGAGCGTGAGTTTCTGGGGAGAGAACGCGAGCGTGATCTCTCCGGCGCGGAAGTTCCGGAGGTTTACCGGAGGTTCCTGCGAGGCGACGCCGACGCTCCCATCCTCCGCGTGCTCGAGCACAATCGTCGGGACGTGATCCACTTGAGCGAACTGGCGGCCGTACTCGCAAGCCGCGTCAACTCGGAGCATGGGCTTCCCGCGACCGCGCGTCTCGAGGTCGCGCGCCTGTACGAGGCACGCGGAGAACTAGCAGGCGCACGGGCCCGCTACGCCGCCCTGGCCGCCGAGCGTGGCGAAGTGGGCCGCCGCGCCCTCTTCTACTCCGGGCAACTCCTCAAGCGTGCGCGCGACTTCGGCGCGGCCCAAGCGTGTTTCGAAGAGCTGTTGCGTCGCCAGCCCGATTCAGTCCAGGCACGTGTTGAATTGGCGAAGCTCTTGGAGCATCGTCTCAGGGATGCAGCCGCGGCGCGCCGGCTCACTCTGGAAGCGCTTGGAGCGCTGGACGCCGCGGAACTCGTCTCGCCTCGTCCGACGGCGCGCCGAAGGTCGGAGCGCAAGGCGTTGCGCCATCGCCTGCAACGCCTCGAACGAAAGTGTGGGAGTCGTCGGTGAGCGCAGCCAGCGAACGGGCGGAAGCGAGCGCGGGGGCTGACAGCCTACGCCGGCGCGCGGCGTGGCTGAGCCTCGCGGTCGCGATACTCCTCCTCGCCACGAAGACGCTGGCCTATCTCTGGACCGAGTCGACGGCGGTTCTGTCGGACGCGTTGGAGTCCACGGTCAATCTCGTGGCCGCGCTCTTCCTGGTCTACATCATCCGTTTCGCCAACAAACCGGCCGACGATGACCATCCCTACGGTCACGGAAAGGCCGAGGATTTCGCGGCGGGCGTCGAGGGCGCGCTCATCGTCGTCGCCGCGTTGACGATCCTGGTCAAGGCGGTCCCGCGTTTCTTCCATCCCCACCCGCTCGAAGCCCTCGGCCTCGGCAGCCTCCTGGTGGCGGGGGCGGCATCGATCAATCTCGTCGTCGGCCTGTTCTTGATACGTGTGGGCGAGCGCGCGCACTCACGCGCTTTGATCGCGGATGGAAAGCATCTCCTCAGCGACGTGGTTACGAGTGTCGGGGCTCTCGTGGCGCTCTTGATCATCCGTTTCACGAACTTGCTCTGGATGGATCCCCTGATGGCCTGCATCGCGGCGCTCTATGTGGTCGGCACGGGGGTGCGGCTCGTGCGGGACTCGATCGGCAGACTGATGGACGAAGCGGACGACCCGACACTCGAGCGGCTGGCCGATGCTCTCGCCGCCGCGCGACGCGTCGACTGGGTCGACATCCATCATCTTCGAGCTTGGCGCTCTGGGGCCATGCTCCACGCCGACCTCCATCTGACCCTGCCGCGCTTCTACGAGGTTCAACGTGCGCATCTGGAGGGCGACCTGTTGCGCGATGCGGTGCGAGCGGCGATTCCCGCCGGCGTGAGCACGATGGTGCATGTCGATCCGTGCGAGCCGACGGATTGCCATGGCTGTGCCCTCGCGGGCTGCGCGGTGCGCGGAGCTCCGTACGAGGCTGAGCTGCTCTGGGATCGTGAGGGAGTGACGGCCGGGCCGGGCGCGAAGCGGATGCGACGCGCCGGCCAGGCTACTGTCTAGAGCCGCAGGAGATCGTTGCGGTAATCTTCGATCGTCGACTCTTCCCGCAGCCGATCCATGAACTCCTGCACGACGCGCCCCTGACGATCGTAGAGGAGACTCTGCGCGATGCCCGCGCGGCGCGAGCGAAAATCGTCTTCGTCGAATTCGCTGCGCCACAGCAGGCGGAAGCCGAAGACACCGCTGCTGGTCCGTATCTCTCGCACGACGTCGCCGGGCTCCAGCGAGAGGGCGGCCCGGGAAAATTCGCTGGCGTAGCCGACGTCTGGGATGCTCTGCCGCAAGGTGAAGCTGTCGGTCACGGCGTGTGCGATGCCCTCTTCCTTGGCCGCCGATTCCATGGACCGGCCCTGATCGACCTTGGCCCAGGCGCTGCGGACTTTTTGTGCGGCGATTTCCGCGCGCTTCTCGCGTTGGACGGCGCCTTCGGCCAGTGCGCGCACCTCTTCGAAGGCCCGAGGCCCGGCCGGAACGCGGCCGATTACCTCGACGGCGTAGAGATCGTCCTGCGTCTCGAAGAGGGGGCTGATGGCGCCTCCGTCCTCGCGGAACGCATAGTTGAGCCCCTCCAGGGAGTTCCCGATGCCCGGGATGCCGAGTGCACGCTTCTCGAAGGGCGCGGGCGTCTCGATGGTCAATTCGTGCAACGCGGCGGCGGCATCGAGGCCTTGCTCCTGCGCGTCCTCGAGGAAGAGGACGAATGCGTCGCGCAGGTCGGCCTGCGTGCTCGAAGTGGCGTCGACCCGCAGCAGAATGTGACTGGTCTGGATTTCCTGACGCTCACCCTTGTCGTCGAGTTTCTCGTCGGTGACCGTGATGAGATGGTAGCCAAACTGCGTACGCACGGGGTCCGAGAGCGCTCCGACGGGGAGCGCGAACGCGGCCTCGGTGAAGGGGGCGACCATGCGATTGCGGTCGGACCACCCCAGGTCGCCGCCGTCGCTGGCGCTGGTGTCTTCGCTATAGCTTCGCGCCGCGTCGGCAAAGCTGGTCACGCCCTGGCTGATCTCGTTGCGAAGATCCTCGATGATCTCGACGACTTCCTGTTCGTCTGCCTCGCTGGGCTCTTTCGCCATGCGGACCAGGCGCACGCTGGCCCGTTCGGCCTGCTGGTACTCCTGGAGATGCGCGTCGTAATATGCGCGCAGCTCGCTCTCGGGAACTTCGTCCGTCGGTGTCTCGACGTCTTTGAACGGCACGCCGATGTACTCCGCGACGGCGCGTGAGAACTGCTCCTCGTAGGCGTCGCGAATCTCGCCGTCACCGACGACGGCGGCTCCCGCGACGCGATTGTAGAGCTTCTGCAAGGGGATGTTGGTGCGCAGGGCGGCTTCGACCTTTCCCCAGTCGACGGTCGGATCGTTCAGCGCCTGAAAGTAACGGTCGTAGTCGATCTGGCCCTCGGCGTTGCGGAACTGCTCCAACAAAAAGGTCGGCGGGTCGTTGCTGAGGATGTCGACGATCTCTTCGTCGCTCACTGTGATGCCCATCTTCTCGGCGGCCATGCGTTGGAGCGTCTCATTGACGAGTTGTTCGAAGGCCTGCTCGCGCGCGCGGATGCGCTGATTCTCGGTCGAATTCTGATTGCCGGATTGCTGTCCCATCTGCGCCAGGATGGCTCCGGACAGACTCTGCCACTGTTCGTAGCTGATCTCGTGATCGTCGACCTTCGCGACCAGACGTCCATCGCTGGGGCGCGCGCCGCCGTGATCGAGTCCGATTCCCCAGACCAGGAAGGTCAAGCCGAGGAACGACAGGATGACGACCCAGTAGATCAACTTGACCCGCTCGCGCATCGCTTGCATCATTTGACATCACTCCCCGATGAAGCGCTCGCTCCGGCGGCGCTTCTCGTCCTCGCACTTTTCGCACCGGCAGTCGCAGGTGACGGGATCACTCGCGCCGAGACGCGCTGACAGACGCGCGTCCAGACGCCTTGAAGATTCGTCGCTCGCATCGATGTCACAGGCGTCGATGCCTCGGCCGCAGTTTCGAATGTTCGACGCTCGATGCCAAGACGGACAACACTATCATCGCCCCTGGGGGCTGGCAAGCGAGCCTCACGGACCCCGCCGATGGGCTGGATCATTCTCCTCTGCCTTCTCTGTCCGGTGGCCCGCAGTGCGGCCGCCGAACTCGATTGGCCCCTCAAGATACTGCCGCGGAGCATCACGGGCACCTTCATGGAACCGCGTTCGGCACACTTTCACAGTGGGCTCGACCTGCGGACCGAGGGCCGGGTCGGCGTTCCCGTCTACGCCCCCGCCGATGGAACGCTGGCGCGCGTCCGCTGTTCGCCGGAGGGCTATGGGAAGGCCGTTTATCTCTCCCTCGAGGACGGCCGGACCCTCGTCTTCGCCCATCTTTCGGCCTTCGTCGACCCGATTCAGGAGATCGTGACCCGGGCCCAGTCGGCGTCGCGCCGCTACGAGCAGGATCTTTCGCCGTCGGCCGCCGGCGCGCCTCGATTCCGCCGCGGGGAATTGCTGGCCCTCAGCGGCGCGACGGGAACCGGCGCCCCGCATCTCCACCTGGAACTCCGCGGCGCCGATGGCCGCCCGCAAAACCCGCTCCTCTTCGGATTCGAGCCGTCGGATCGTCGAGCGCCGGACATCTCCGAACTCCGCCTGCTGCCGCTCGATGCCGCCAGCCGGGTCGAGGGAAGGGCGAGGGCCGCGCCGGTGGAACCGGGCGGGCAGATACGGGCCGTGGGGCGGCTCGGCGTGCAGCTGCGAGCCAGGGACACCACCGAGCATGCTTCATTTCCGCTGATGCCGGCGCGCATCGAGCTTTGGCTCGACGATCGTCTGCAGTTCTCCATGGCGCAGGAGGAATTCGATTTCGCCGAGAGCGGACAGATGCGCCTGGAGATCGATCGCGATGACGGGTCGCGCTGGATCCGTCTCTACCGCCGCGCGGGCAACAGCCTCGGGAAGCGGGAGGGTCCTTCGGGCCTGAGCTTCGAGATCGCCGACGACGGCAGCGAGCACCGCCTCGAAGTGGTGGTGGGCGATGCAGCGGGGAATCTGACGCGGGCGAGCGTTCGGCTGCTCGCCGCGCGGGAGGCCGCCGCCTCGCCGGGCGATCGGCTGGAGTTCGACCCGCTCGGCCCGGGCCTGGAAGTCCACTTCGGCGAGGCCGTCTGCGAGATTCGCACGGTGGACGATCTGCCAACCGCCGCCAAGGAGGTCGCAGCGGGCGTCCACGCCCTCGAGACCGGCGCCGCCGTCGCGTGGCTGCGGACGCGCGGCTGGGATGCGGCGATCGCCGGCGGCGAAGCGGCCAAACGGAGACGCTTTGGCGAGGCTGGCCTCTGGATCGAGGACCCGACGGGGCAGGGGCTCTACCCCGGGGGCGTCCTGCGGCTGGGCGCAACCGAGGCGATCGCGCCCGGCGGATTCCCCGAAGGCTGCAAGCCCCTCGGCCCGGCGGTAGAGCTGCGAAGCCACGGCACGGCGTTCGCGGCGGGGCTGGCCGTCGGCTGGGCGTTCGAAGGCCCGCTGGCGGCGGGCGGAGCCCTCTTCCAGCGGGCGGCCGGTGACGACTGGAAGTACATCGGTGTCCGCGAGGGCCCCGAGTGCAGAGATCTTCGCGCTGTCATCGATCGCTCGGGTTGGATCGCGCCCTTCCGCGACAACCTGCCACCCCGTCTCGGCCCGTGGCGGCTGGAGAATGGCGGTGGGGTCGATGAGATCCGCCGCCGCGATGAGGTGGAGCGTCTCGCCCAGGATGGCCTGCGGCTGCCGGCGTGGCCCAGCGTCATCCTCGAGATCCACGAGGCGGGCGCGGGCGTCGCGGTCGAGGACGTGCTGACCCGGCTCGACGGCGCGCCGTTCCCGGCGCGCTACAATCCAGAGGAGGGACTCCTCGCGTTCGACTTCCACGTCGAACCCGCGGCGGGCGAGCATGTCGCCGAAGTCGAAGTCCGCGACCGCGTCGGCAACGTGGCCCGCCAGCAGCTGCGCTTCAGTCTGCACCCCTGAAGACCCCGAATCCCGGCGGATTCCGCTGCGTTCGGCCGTTCCCCTGTTCTCGTCGCCCGGCTTCGAGTAGGCTGCGGCGAGCCATCCTTGGGAGCCGCCCCGTGAGTTCTGACAGCAGCGAACGCTTCGTCCACCTGCACGTCCACAGCGACTACAGCCTGCTCCACAGCACCATCCGCGTGAAGGCGCTCGCGGCGCGCGTGCGCGAACTCGGCATGAGTGCGGTCGCGCTCACCGACCACGGGAATCTCTTTGGCGCCATCGAGTTCTATCTCGCCTGCCGCGCCGCGGGGCTGCGGCCCATCCTCGGCATGGAGGCGTTTCTCTGCAAAGACCACCGCGAGCGCGACCCGCGCCGAGCCAGCCCGAGCTGTTCACTCGTGCTCTTGGCGGAGAGCCGCAGCGGCTTTGCGAATCTCGTGAAACTGAGTTCGCTTGGCTATCTCGAGGGGCTGCTCGATCAGCCTCGCATCGATCTCGAACTGCTCGACGCCCATCGTGAGGGCTTGATCGTCCTCAGCGGCGGCGCGCGAAGCGAGTTGAATCGCGCGCTCGCCGATGAGAATCTGGCCCTCGCCAAGACGGTCGCCAGGCGCGTCTGCGAGATCGTCGGCCCCGACCGCTACTTCATCGAAATCCAGAACCACGGCGCGGCGAAAGAGTCCCGCGGCCGCGAACTCGCCGCCCAACTGGGCTCGGAGATGGGCCTGCCGCTGGTCGCGACGAACAACTGTCATTATCTGCGCCCCAAGGACGCCCCCGCGCAGGATGTGCTCCTGGCGATTGCGCATCAGGTCGAGGTGGACATCCCGAATCGCTTTCGCTACGAGACGAATCAGTACGATCTCAAGAGCGGCCGGGAGATGGCGAAGCGATTTCAGGACTACCCGGACGCCATCGAGAACACAGGCCTCATCGCCGCGCGCTGCGAATTCGAGCTGAGCCTCGGGGAACATCTGCTGCCCGCGTTTCCGCTGCCGGAGGGATTCGCCAGTCCCGAAGGCTATCTCGAGACGCTCGCGCGGCAAGGCGTGGCCAGGCGCTACGCGAGCGTCGACGCGACGGTGCTCGAACGTCTCGACTACGAGCTGGCGGTGATCGAACAGACTGGATTCGCCGGCTACTTCCTCATCGTTGCCGACTTCGTCAAGGCCGCGCGCGACCGCGGCATCGCCGTCGGTCCCGGGCGTGGATCTGCCGCCGGTTCGCTCGTGTGCTATGCCATCGGCATCACCGATATCGATCCGTTGAAGCACGGCCTGTTGTTCGAGCGCTTCTTGAATCCCGAGCGCATCAGCATGCCGGACATCGACATCGACTTCTGTTTCGAGCGCCGTGACGAGATCATTGACTACGTCGTCCAGAAATATGGCAAACGGAGCGTCTGCCAGATCATCACCTACGGCACCATGGCAGCACGCGGCGTGCTGCGCGATACCGGACGCGCGCTTGGCCTGGGCTTCGGCGAAGTCGATCGCATCGCCAAACTCGTGCCCGAGCAGCTGGGCATCACGCTCGACGCCGCGCTCGCGAGCGTCAGCGAATTGCGCGAGGCGCGGGAGCTCGACCCGCGCGTCGACAGACTCCTCGATACTGCGATGCAGCTGGAAGGACTCCACCGTCACTCGTCGATCCACGCCGCGGGCATCCTCATCGCGCCGGGCGATCTCATCGACCACGTGCCGCTGCACAAGACCCATAAGGAAGAAGTCACGACGCAGTGGGACATGAAGATGTGCGAGGCGGTGGGCCTCCTCAAGATGGACTTCTTGGGGTTGCGTACGTTGACGGTCATCGAGAAGGCGCTCGATCTGATCCGGCAGAGCACCGGCGAAGCGCTCAGGCCAGAGGATCTGCGTCTGGACGATCCAGCGATCTTTCAATTGCTGGGACAGGGAGCGACGGTCGGCATCTTCCAGCTGGAGTCGAGCGGCATGCAGGAGGTGCTCCGCAAGTTGCAGCCCTCCTCCTTCGAGGACATCACGGCCGTGAATGCGCTCTACCGTCCGGGTCCTCTCGGCAGCGGCATGGTCGACGACTTCATCGAGTGCAAGCACGGCCGCAAGCGCATCGAGTATCTGCATCCGACGCTCGAAGTCATCCTCGAGCCGACCTATGGCGTGATCCTGTATCAGGAACAGGTCATGCGCATCGCGAGCGACATGGCCGGCTTCAGCATGGGACAGGCCGACACGCTGCGAAAGGCGATGGGCAAGAAGGACCACGCCGTGATGGAAGAGATGAAGCAACACTTCATCGAGGGTGCGGGTGGAAACGGCGTCCCGGGGGTCATCGCCGAGAAGATCTTCGATCGCATGGCCTACTTCGCGGGCTATGGATTCAACAAGAGCCACAGCGCCAGCTACGCCGTCCTGAGCGCGCAGACGGCCTGGCTCAAGGCGCACCATCTGGCCTGCTTCATGGCCGCGACACTCAGCAGCGAAATGGGGGTGACCGCGCGCGTCGTCACCCTGCTGGATGAACTGCGCCGCTGCGGCGTCGCGATCCTGCCACCCGACGTGAATGCATCGAGCTGGGAGTTTCGCGTCGAAGCCGGCGCCGTGCGCTATGGCCTGGGCGCCATCAAGAATGTTGGGCACGGTGCGGTCGAGGCAATCGTCGCCGCGCGCGAGACGCTGGGACGTGGATTCGCCTCGCTCTACGAACTGTGCGATGTCCTCGATCTCGGCGCAGTGAATCGCCGCGTGTTCGAGAGCCTGAATCTGGCAGGTGCCCTCGATTCTGTCCCCGGGAGCCGGGAGCAGAAGATGAAGGCGCTCGATCTCGCCCTCGCCCGGGCACAGCGCCGCGCGCGCGACCGGCAGCGGGGCCAGTCGAGCCTGTTCGGTGGCGGTCTCACCGCGCAGGGGGCGGAGGGTGTTCTGCCCGACGCCCCCCGGTGGTCCGCCCGTGTCCGGCTCAGCCGGGAGCGCGAGCTCACCGGGGTCTATCTCTCGGGTCATCCCCTGGACGAGTATCGGCCGATCCTCCGCTGGCTCCAGCCGAACCTCAGCTCGCAGGTCGATGCCCTCG
>Ga0326597_10002203_pt1 | contig 29413 bp, 31 predicted proteins | sample RVTome_12_FD_203789 | JGI IMG/M metagenome (GOLD analysis project Ga0326597, IMG submission 203789) | Soil microbial communities from uranium-contaminated site in the Upper Colorado River Basin, Wyoming, United States - RVT100D185 | ecosystem: Environmental > Terrestrial > Soil > Contaminated >... | reverse complement strand
TCCGGCACCCGTATCCAGGACCTGTTGCCGGCGCGTGAAGCCCGCGAACGCCATCCCGCCGCGCGGCGCATCACCCTTGCGAACCACGCGCTGATCCCCGGACTCGTCAACCTTCACACGCACGCGGCCATGGCGCTGATGCGCGGGCTCGCGGACGATCGCGCCCTGATGGACTGGCTGCAGAACCATATCTGGCCCGCGGAATCGCGCCTGGTATCCGATGCGTTCGTCCATGACGGCACATTGCTCGCCTGCGCGGAGATGCTGCGGGGAGGCATCACCTGCTTCAACGACATGTATTTCTATCCCGAGGCCGCCGCCCGGGCGGCGCTCGCGGCGGGAATGCGAGCCGCGCTCGGCGTGATCGTGATCGAATTACCGTCTTCCTACGCGGCCGACGCGCAGGATTATCTGAGCAAGGGCATCGCGACACGGGACGCGCTGAAGCACGAACCCCTGCTGTCGTTCTGTTTCGCGCCGCACGCTCCATACACGGTCGACGACAGGACTTTCGAGCGCATCGCCGTGCTGCAGGGCGAGCTCGACCTGCCCTTGCATATCCACGTGCACGAAACCCGCGAGGAGATCGAACGGGGCGTTGCCCGTCATGGCGTGCGGCCGCTCGCCCGGCTGGAGCGCCTGGGTCTGGTGGACGCCAACCTGATCGCCGTGCACGCCTTGCATCTCACGGCCGCGGAAAGCGCCCTGCTCGCCGAGAAAGGCTGCCATATCGCGCATTGCCCCAGCTCCAATCTCAAGCTCGCCAGCGGCTTCGAACCACCGTCACGACTGTTGAAGAGCGGCGTCAATGTCGGGCTAGGCACCGATGGCGCGGCCAGCAACAATCGGCTGGACATCTTCACGGAAATGCGCCTCGCCGCGCTGGTCGCCAAAGGCGCAACGGGCGACCCGACCATGCTTCCCGCGCACGAAGTGCTCGAGATGGCGACCATACACGGGGCCCGCGCGCTGGGGCTCGAAGACCGGATCGGCACGCTGACGCCCGGAAAGTACGCCGACATCACGGCGGTGAATCTGGATGCGCTCGAGCTCGCGCCCTGTTACGACCCCCTGTCGCACCTGGTCTATGCGGCTGGCCGCGAGCACGTCAGCCACGTCTGGGTCAACGGCGAACTGCTTGTCGAAAACGGACGTCCGACGCGCCTCGATATCCGGGAACTCGTGGCCAAGGCGGCCTTCTGGAAGGACAAGATCAAAGCCTAGCCGCCAGCTGTCGGCCAAGACCTTCTGCTGTATGCTCCTCACTGACGACTGACCGCTGACGGCTGTGATTAACGTTGACCCCCTCGAAATCGAGAAATTCAGCCAGCTGGCCCATCGCTGGTGGGATCCAGGCGCTGAATTCAAGCCGCTGCACGACCTCAACCCGCTGCGCCTCGACTACATCGACGGCCTCGTTGGACTCGGAGGCAAGCGCGTGCTGGACGTGGGTTGTGGGGGCGGCATCCTGGCCGAAAGCATGGCGGCGCGCGGCGCCAGGGTCACCGGCATCGATCTCGCCGACAAGCCGTTGAAGGTAGCGCAGCTCCATCTTCTGGAATCGGGACAGGAAGTGGACTACCGCCTGATCGCGCCGGAAGCGCTGGCGAGCGAGATGCCGGCAGGATTCGATGTCGTCACCTGCATGGAAATGCTCGAACACGTTCCGGACCCGGCGACCACGGTGCGCGCGTGCGCGGAGCTGGTCAAGCCCGGCGGCCACGTCGTTTTCTCGACCATCAACCGCAATCTCAAGTCCTACCTTTATGCCGTCGTCGGGGCCGAGTACATCCTGAGACTGCTGCCGCGGGGCACGCACGATTATGCCAGGTTCATCCGCCCCTCCGAGCTCGCGGCTCTGGCGCGCCGGGCGGGCCTCGAGGTGCGGCAATTGACGGGCATGACCTATAACCCCGTTACGCGGGTCTACGCACTGGGGGCCGATGCGGACGTCAATTACATTCTGCACGCCAGGAAACCGTGACCAGTGACCAGTGACCAGTGACCAGTGACCAGTGACCAGTGACCAGTGACCAGTGACCAGTGACCAGTGACCAGCTATTCGATGAAGCTGCGATGTTGAAGTTCTCTGGTCGCCGGTCGCCAGTCACCCGTTACGCTTCATCGTGATCAAGGCGGTCTTCTTCGACCTCGACGGCACCATTGCCGACACGGCTCCGGATCTCGCGCATGCGATCAACGGCATGCGCGAGGCGCGCCGGCTGGCCGCGCTGCCGTTCTCCACCTTGCGTCCCGTCGCGTCACTCGGCGCGCGCGGCCTGCTTGCCGCGGGATTCGGCATGGGTCCCGAGCACCCGGAATACGGCGCGATGCGGGAGGAATTCCTGTCGCGATACGAGCGCGATATCTGCCGGGAAACCCGATTGTTCCAGGGGACCGGCGAACTGCTGGGCGCCCTGGAGTCGCGCGGCCTGCGCTGGGGTATCGTCACCAACAAAGCGGAGCGGCTGGCGCGCCTGCTGCTGGACGCCCTGCAAATGACTCGCCGCGCCGTCTGCGTCATTGGCGGCGACTCCACACCGAACATCAAGCCTCACCCCGATCCCCTGCTGGCCGCATGCCGCGTGATCGGCGAAGCAGCCGGCAACTGCGTTTACGTGGGGGACGACCAGCGCGATGTTCAGGCCGCGCGGGCGGCCGGCATGAAGGCCGCCGCGGTCTACTGGGGATACCTGAACGGGGGCGACCCCGGAAAGTGGAAGCCGGATTTCCTCCTCCGGCATCCGCTCGACCTGCTCGGGTACCTGTAAAAGGTCGTTCGGATTACCGAATACGATCCCGGCAGCCGGAGAGCATGAATTGGCCGCCCTTCATTCGGTCACGTCTCAAGATCCGGCCGGCAGGCCGCTCAGCGCGGAAGGATACGGAAGCGCTGTTCGAGCAGATTCGCGTCGTCGAAGTGCCGCCGGCCCAGAAACGCGGTCGCGTGCTTGCCCCACTGCCGCATGGCCCCGGCGCTGGCGATGCCCATCGGCCAGAACAGCACGCGCTCGGCACGCTCGGTGCCCGGCACCAGGCCATCGGGCCCGAATGCGCTGCGCCAAGCGCCATCCCCCGCGGGCAGCGAACGCAATTCGTCCTCGTCGGCAATGTCATAGGTCCGATCGGTGGGCTGCTCTGACACGGGCGCGATCGCCAGGAGGTAGTGGCTCCGGCTGGCGATGCGAACGGCAATGCGTTGGCCGGACCCGGGCGCAGGAACGGTTGCCGGTATGAAAGCCCATTCATCATCCCCCTCGGGACGCTGCCGCGGCTGCGCGAGCGGCGTCGGGAAGAACATGTGGAAACACCCGCACGGGTGAATGCTGTCGTACACCAGGGGCTCGCCGTCCTGCGACAGCGTAACGCGCAGCACCACCCCGTCCAGCTTCCCTGCAAGCAGGTCGAACGGGCCATCCTGGGGACGCTCCGGGAACCAGATGCTGTATACCAGCTGAACCAGCGTCCGGTCACCGTAGCGCGTATGCGCCAGGCGTCCGTAGACCGTCGGCCGGGAGGGATCCACTTCGGGTGACGGCGAGCGGCCCCACGCGATGGGGCCGAAACGGTCGAAGGATCCCGTGGTTTCGATCTCGAACACAGGCGCGTAGGCCGCGAGCAGACGGTCGCGATCCGCACGGGACAGCGCCGGTATGCCAAGCGGGTCGAGCTGCACCCCTGCCAAAATGGCCGACGCCTGGCGCGCAACGCGCGCCGTACCCGAAGGTCCATACCGCCAGAAGGTTCTCGATGGACTGCCGCCGTCTCGTGGCTCGCGGAACAGCGCCAATGCCTCGTCGTGCCAACGCTCGACTCCCCTGGCGAATGGAATGCGCGCGAGACCGTACAGCCCCAACGCCCGCTGCCAGTTGCTGTAGTCGTCCGGAACCACCGCGCGCTCGGCGAGTCGCTTCCGGGCAAGCGGTGAAGCCAGATCGCGGTGCGCCAGCTGCCCCGCGCATTCCTCCGTCCGCGCAGACGCTTGTTCCCGTCCGGATATGCCGAGCGCCGTCAGGCGGGCGGCGGCCAAATTCCGGAGTTCGTAGCGGCGCGCGGTGGCATCCCGTTCCCGCATGTGCCCGAACCAGGCGGCAAAGCCATTGCCATCCGTCTCCGCCTTGGCGCGAAACGACGCCAGGAAGCGATCGACGCGAAGATAGGGATACCCCGGCACGCGATAGTCGCCGGCGTCGCGCACGCCGTCCTCGTCTATCGCCTGGTCGAGCGCCTGAAACCAGGCGGCGCAGCCCTGCACTGTCGAAGATTCCGAAGCCAGATTGGCGCGGTGCGGCTCCGGGAGCGACGCGCAGCCGCTCGCCAGCGCGGCGGCCGCCGAACCAACGACGATGGCCTTGATCAAACCGGCCACCAACGGCCGCCGCATTGGCTGCAATTCAGTTACCGCGAACATGCGCGACCTCCGTTGAATCCGCCGCGTAGCGACGCTCGATCTCCTTCACCATGCCGACGAACTGGTTCTCTATGCTGGCGCGCATCAAAGGCACCGCGATGAACGCAGGCAGGATCGTGTCGGGCTCGATCAGGCCGGACCAATGCAGCACGTGCTCGCCGGCGGAAGCACCCTTCCCGATCTCATAGCCTCCCTCGAGCTGCTTGAGGTTGCCGCGCAGCACGCGAATCGAGATGCGGCTCGGCGGATGCTCGGCTGATTCCACCACCACGTGGATCGGAAATTTTACGAACATCAGTCCGGCTTCCCCGTCCTGCTCCACGATCGCCGCCGGCCCGCGGCGCCCGATGACCCGGCTCTTCTTGAGCCCCGGGATGAATTCCGGCAGGTGCGCATAGTCGGTTATCGTGCTCCAGATCAGCGCGGCGGGCGCCTTGACGACCGCCCGCGCGGTAATCGAAATGGCCGTTCCCGCTCGCACCGCGTCGACGCGGATACCCTCTGCGGCGAGCGAGATCGCAGGATGCATCACGCCGATTGCGATCACGGCCAGCACCCGCAAGCAGTCGAAGCCCCTGCCCCACCGCGGCGGGCGTCGTCCGCGCCACCCGGCCGGTTGCCGCGCTTCGATCCGCAAGAGCCGCATGGAATGCCTCAGCGCTGCACGACGAGCTTCTGGTAAAGCCCGCCGAAATAGGTCGTCTTGGTCACCGTGCCGGCGTCCGCTGGCAGCCAATCCCGGATCTCGCGCCGCCACAAATCGAGCGCGAAGGGCTCCAGCCGGTTAAGCAGCGGCCGTAACGCATGGGCCAGCGGATGCCACGCACGCGGACGGTGATAATCCACGATCACGATCTTTCCCCCGGGCCGCACCACCCGGACCGCCTCCGCCAGAGTCCGGCGACGCACAGCCTCCGGCTGCTCGTGCAGCAGGAAGAACACGAGCGCCTGGTCATAGCAGGCGGACGCCGCGTCCAGGGAGACGGCATCGCGATGGATCAGCGTGACCGGCGCGCCGGGCGGCAGCTTGCCGCGGAGGTTGCGCAACTGCACAGGAAGCACATCGACGACATCGAGAGAGCTGCCGGCAGCCAGCCGGCCGCACAGCCGCGCGGTCAAATCGCCGTAGACGCAGGCGATCTGCAGCGTTCTCCCGGAAATGGGCGCACCGAGCTCCGAAAGCGCCGCCTCGCTCAGCCGATTGAAGTTGCCCCACAGTATCAGGTTCACCAGCCACTGGCGCTCGAAGAACCGCACGGCGCCGGGACGCACGTAGGCCCACCAGTACGTTTCCTCGAGATAGCGCGGGATCGCGATCGGGGCCGGCACATTCGGCAGGCACGGGTCGTCGAGCACTCGGGATTGCGGTGGAGGCATCAGGGGGCTTTCCGTCGTTACTGGCGCCTGGCGTGAATCGCCAGGCATCCGTAGCGGGAGTGTGCCGCAGCGTCCGTCGCAATTCCGTGGGGAATTTGTGAGGATTTTGTGGATCCGCGGCGGTCCGCGGATCCGGGAAACGACCATCTGCTATACTGGTCGCGCTTGAAAGTCGCGTCGTACGCCGCAATATGGATGTGCATGGGGGCGACCTGGTTTCGACGCAGGTTGCGAAGCAGTGCGGGGCATGCCAAGGTCCAGTCACCTTGTTAATCCACTGGAAACCATAAACGCCAACGACGAGCGTTACGCTCTAGCCGCCTAATACCGGCTAGACGCTGCACTAGCTTGCTGATGGGCTAGGCCGGGTGTGCGGCAAGGCGCAAGCCAAGCTTGCTCAACCGGTGCAGCGTCATTCACATCAGCCTCTCCCACGGTCTGGTCGCTTGGCCGTGCGGATCCGTCGAAGCGACTGGCCAAGCGTCAGCCTGCCGGCCGGCGGGCGCGAGGCGAGACTCAAATGACCAGGCTAAGCATGTAGTCCCGGCTGTGTAGGACTTGCGGACGGCGGTTCGATTCCGCCCGCCTCCACCAGTTGAAAAGGCCACCCAAGGGGGTGGCCTTTCGTTTGCTGCGGGCGGAAGTGAACCGGCGGGCCGGCCCCAATTGCGAAGGCCGCCCGGAGGCGGCCTTTCGCATGACCTTGCCGCGCCGGTTCGCGCGGCCGTTCCTGAAAATTACAGCGGCTTGATCTGCGCCGCCTTCAGGCCCTTGGGTCCGCGAGTGACTTCGTAGCTCACGCGCTGCTTTTCCTTGAGTGTCTTGTGTCCGTTGCCCTGGATCTCGGAGAAATGCGCAAACACTTCCTCGCCGCCGTCATCGGGCGTAATGAAGCCGAAACCCTTCGCATCGTTGAACCACTTCACGGTACCGGTTGCCATGCAACGCTCCTGTCACAAAAGTAAATGGATCACGGGCCGCGGGCCCGCGCTGCACGTACGAATCAAGAAGTGGTTGAGAGCGAGACGCCCCGCCCGTTCGGTCGAGGCACTACGGATCAGCAATACTCGGCTTGATACGACTGCGGGGCGCACGATACGCGCATTCCGGAATCTTGGCAAGTCGCGGGCGGCGCGCCGCCACGGCTGACAGGCCCCCGCCGGCATGCCGGTCATCCGGGCGGCGCGGCACCCCCCGCTTCCGGGGCGCCGCACACCCAAGCGCGTATCTCGTCCCGCCTCGGCAACGACGACGCGTTCAGCCGGATCAGCCGCACGCCGGCGTCGCGCAGGCGGTCGGCTTTGAACCGCCTTTCCCCGGGCGTGTCCGCGCTGCCGCCCGCGTCGAGATCGATTGCCGCAACGATGCGCATTTCGCGGTCGCAGATCAGAAAATCGAGGTGGTAGCGCGACAGCCGGCGGACCTGCGTCTCGCGATCGGCCCCCGCGGCCGGCATGCCGACAATGGCCGCCAGCGATACCCGGGCGAACACTTCGTGATCGGGCATGCCCGTCTTGAGCAGGAGATATGCCAGCGTTTCCGGCGCGCCGAGAAACCGGGGCGCGGCCGCCGGATCTGCAGGCCGAGGCGTATCGGCAACGGCACCTTCCGGGGAGCCGCCTGCCTTAGCGGCAGGCGCCGACGGTCCCGCGGGCTCCCGGAAGTCGAACAGGCGCTCGAATCGCGCCTTGCTTTCCGCCTGGCGCCGCGCCGCTTTCCTGCGGCAGTCCCAGACGAAGACGGCAATGACGCCCGCCGTTGCCAGCAGGAATAGAAACCACGCCAACGACTACCGCTCCGCGGCTTTCGCCGTCTCCAGCAGCTTGAGCCCCGGACGTGACGGCTCTCCCGCGCGCAATGCGAAGTCCGGCGCATGCAGGAACTCGGGAGACAGTTCCGAAATGCTGTTGCAGCCGATCAGCGCCATCGCCCGGTCGATCTCCTCCCGGAATATCGCGAGCGCGCGCCGGGCGCCCTCCTCGCCCCCCGCCGCAACGCCGTAAAGCGTGGAACGCCCCAGCTGGACCGCGTGCGCGCCCAGCGCCAGTGCCTTGACGACGTCCGTGCCGCGCCGGAATCCGCTATCCACGAGAACCGCGACGCGCTTCCCGACCGCGTCCACGACCTCCGGCAGGACTTCCAGCGGCGAGATAATGCCGTCGAGATTGCGGCCGCCGTGGTTCGAGACGATCACCCCGTCCGCGCCGCAATCGGCGGCCGAAATGGCGTCCTGCGGATGCAGGATCCCCTTCACCAGGAGCTTGTGCGGCCAGATCCGGCGCAGCGCCTTCAGGTCGTCGAAGCAGAGCGAATCGCATTTCATCATCGATCGCCCCATGGGCCGTGCGGTGATCCGGTTCTTGATTTCGGAGGGATAATTTTCGTAGCGCGGCATCCCGGTCGTGAGAACGTAGCGCGCCAGCACTTCGAGCAGCCAGCGCGGATGCATCAGCACGTCCGTCACGTTACGGCGGGAAAACTTGAATGGAATCGTGAATCCATTGCGCAGGTTGTACTCACGATTTCCCGACACCGCGCCGTCGACGGTGACCACCAGCGCCTCGTATCCGGCCGCCTTGGCGCGCTCGACGATCGAGTGCGACAGCTTGCGGTCGGGCCACAGGTAGAGCTGAAACCACAGCGTGCCGCCGGCCTGCTCCGCGACGGTCTCCATGGCCGTCATGGACCCGGTGGCCAGCGTGAACGGTATCCCCGCCTCCGCGGCGGCCCGCGCCAGCGCGATCTCGCCCTGGTACCACATCAACCCCGCCGTCCCGGTGGGCGCGATGGTAACCGGCATCTTGTGGCGCTTGCCGAACAGGGTGATTTCCTGCGAGCGCTTCGACACGTCCACCAGCGTGCGCGGCTTGAATCGCAATCGCTCGAAAACGGCCCGGTTATTGCGCAGCGATACTTCGTCTTCCGTGCCGCGATCCACGAACTCGAACAACCCTTTCGGAACGCGCCTGAGGGCAATTTCGCGCAAATCCGCGATGTTGTAGCAGGTCGCCACCGAACCCATAGTCCACCTCCTGAAACGCGCCTGGGCGCTCGACTTGAACGAAACGGGAATATTAAGTGAAGCAGAACCGACGCGCCAGAATGCCCGGACTCCTCAACTGCGCGCTGCCTGCTCCGGCGGCCGCTGATTGCGCCGACGGTCGAGCCACCAGGCGAGGACCGGCAACATCAGCATGCCACCCGGAAGCGCCAGCACGAAAAGGTAGGGGCTGACGCTCGACAGCCGGCGCAAGCGCACCGCGAGCTCCCGCCTCTCCTCCGGCGTCCAGTCCCGCGCATTGCGCGGCTTCATGAGCAGGGGCATCAATCCGCGCGCCTGCGAGATCTCGCGCGTGAGAAACTGGCGCTCGCGCTCTGTCAAGTCGCGCACGCTCCGGCAGAATGCGGCCGGTCCGACCAGGAGCGACTTCATCCGCGACATGCTTCCCGCCAGCCCGGCGTCAGACCACCATTTTCCCGGCCCAGCTCCGAACCGCACGCCAGGTGCGCCAGACGGCGAAGGCACGGCCGGCCAGCGAAAGCACGCCTCGCCGCCGGAAAGCCGCCAGCACTGCCACGCCGGCTACCAGCACCAGCGGATTCGAACGAAGATAGCGCCCCGCGGCAATGCCGCGGTCGACGACGCTGATCGGCCCCCGCAATCCGCCGAAGCCTTCCCTGACAGCGGCGCGCTGCGCCTCCGCGCGCGCAATCAGGCGCTCCCTGCGGCGCATCACTTCGATCAGCCTGTCCCCGGTCCCGTTCATCGCCGGGTCAACTGCTCGTTGTCCTTTTCGAGCTCGTCGAGACTCGCCGACAGCAGCTTGCGGCGCCCGGCCAGCGACTTGCGCGCGGCGGCCGCCATGCCGGCGCCGATCGCCAGAAACAATCCCGCGAGCACGGCGACCGCGGCGACACGGTGGGATTCCCAGAAGACCACGATGACGAGAACCGCGAGCAGCAGGACGCCGACGGCCAGGAAATAGAACGCGCCCGCGGCCCAGAACAGCAGCGACAGCAGCCGCAGCCGCTCTTCCTCGATCTCCGTGGCGAGCAGCTCGAGACGCGTGCGCAGCAGCGCGACGCCGGTTGCCGCCAGATTGCGCAACGATTGCAGTATTCCGGCGCCGGGTGATCCCGGCCCTGTTTCCGGCACGGTCGCCGTCCGCTCCGGCCTCTAGCGCCGGCCGATCAGCATGCCGATGATGAACCCGACGCCGGCCGCGATTCCGACCGCCCGCCACGGATGGTCATGGACGTACTCGTCGGTGGCGCGGGCGGCCTGCCTGCTCCGGTCCCGGACCACGTCCTCGGCGTCGGAGAGCTTCAATTTCGCGTGGTGCAGGCTGTCCTGGATCTTCTCCCGCGCGGCGGAAACCTTCTCTCCGGCCTGGCTGGCCGTGGCGCGCAGCAGCTCCTCGGCATCGGTAATCACCATCTTCAGATCCTGCACGAGCTTTTCCCTGGAAACGGCATTTTCAGTCGTCATGGCGTCCTCATGATCGGGGGTTCGGATACGGGGCAAGAGGCAGCCGCTTAGGCTACCTACTTTACCCGGCAAACTCAACCGGACCCGGGCCAGCGTTCAATCCGCTCCGCGCCCGATCCACTTGCCCACATCGGGCACGCGCGCGGACTGCAGCCGCTCCAGCAGTGCATCGGGGTCGCTTTCGACGATCACCATCTCCCGGTGCTCCGCCTTCAGGAAGCGTTCCGTCACCGCGTGGTCCAGGAACGCGGTCAACCGCCGGTAATAACCGCCCGCGTCCAGCAGCGCGCAGGGCTTGCGATGGATGCCGAGTTGTCTCCACGTCAGCATTTCAAACATTTCGTCGAGCGTGCCGAGCCCGCCCGGCAGCGCAATGAAGCCATCGGAGAGCGCCGCCATTCTCGCCTTCCGCTCGTGCATGGTCTCGACGACGACGAGCTCGGTGAGACCGGTGTGCACCACCTCCCGTTCCAGCAACCGCCGCGGCGTGACGCCGATGACATGAGCGCCCGTGGCCAGCGCCGCTTCGCCGAGCACGCCCATCAGCCCGATGCTCCCGCCGCCGTAGACGAGCTTCAGGCCGCGGCGCGCAATCGCGCCGGCCAGCACGCGGGCGGCGCCGGCGTAACCGTCGCCTACCCCGGTGTTCGACCCGCAAAACACGCAGATGCTGCGCAAGCGATCCTCCTGCCGAAACCCGGCATTTTATCCCCGCCTGCGAGGCCACACCGTTCGGGGCGTCCTGCTGGTAAATTAGCCGGGCCACGCCCCTTTCAAAGGCGGATTTGATGCTGCTCCTGTTGCGCTGGATGCGGAAACTGATCGGGTGGGTCGATTTCATCCTGATCACGGCCGTGGTGTATGCGCTCGCCTGGTTGCCGTGGCCCGGCAGGCATCCGGTCGCCAGGCTGTTTCATTCCTGGTGCCGGGCCTTCGTGCGCGCCCTCGACGTCGACCTTCGCCTGCACCAGAAGAACCGCAAGCGCCTGCCCGGGCGCTACATCCTGATCGCCAATCATCCGTCGGCCTTCGAGGACATCGGGATTCCCGCGCTGTTCGACGTGGTGTCGCTCGCCAAGCTCCAGGTGCAGGACTGGTACATCGCCGGGCGGATCAGCAGGGCGTCCGGCACGCTGTACGTCGACCGCGACGATCCCGAATCACGGGATCAGGCAGTCGAGGCGATGGTGCAGGCCGTCAACGCCGGCCAGAACATCGCCCTGTATCCGGAGGGGGGCTGCAAGGGGCGGCGCCTGCACCACGAGTTCCGTTCCGGCGCGTTCGAGGTTTCGATGCGCACCGGTGTCCCGATCCTGCCGCTGTTCCTGCACTACGAGGCCCAGGACGATTTCGAGTGGCAGCCCCCCTATACCCTGCCGCAGAAGATCTGGCACATCATGACCGCGATCAACAATCAGGCCAACTATTACGTATACGACCCGATCGACCCCAGGGATTACGCGGACAAGTACGCCATGAAGACCGCCGTGTACGAGATGTACAAGCGCTGGGACGCGCAGTACCTGGAATAGCGCGAAGAACGTCAGCGCCTGCCCGAAGCCGAGACCGCCTTGCGAACGAAATTCTTGCGCTCCGCCGGGTCCCTGATCTCGTCCGCGATGAGCAGATAAAGCTCGGCCTCGTCGCGCGCCTTTGCCGCCGCGCGCCGCACCACTACTCTGGCGATCGCTCCGATGTGCAGCGCGAGCGCGGCCTCGGCCTTCTGGAGCACGTCCGAAGAGAATTTCTCCGAAACGGAACGCTCCGGCACGCTCGCCGGCTGGCTGACGGGCCGGCTCGAGGACTCCCCGCCGGAAAACTTTCGCACGAAGGCCGCCCGCGCCTTCTCGCCCACGATCTCCTTGGCGACGGCTTCCGCAAGCGCGGCGATCGAAAGCGCCCGCTTGGCCGCATTGCGCACGATCACGGCCGCAATGGGCCCGATGTGGCGCGCGATTTCCGACTCGACGCGCTTGACCTGCTCGCGATCGAGCACGACGCCCGTCATCCCGGCCGAGTCGGGCGCCGGAACGATCCGCGTCGGCGCCGCACCGGCCCCGACCGTTACGATCCGCTCAGGCACGGCCAAACCCGCGCCGCCCATCAGGCGGCTCCGGAACGCGTCAACGCTTTGGGGGCGCCGGTCCTCTTCCGGCTTCAACGCCCAGTCGATCGCTTCCAGGAATTCCGGCGCATAGGCCCCCGCGCCGGCCACGGACGCGACGGGCGCGAGTATGTCCTCGCGCACCCGCGCGGCGGCCTCGATTGGCCGGTTCCCGGTCACCATCCAGTACAGGACGCCGCCGAGGGCGTACAGGTCGCTCCACGGCCCCTGGCGGCCGTGCGCGTGGTACTGCTCGAGCGGCGCATAGCCGGGCGAAACGATCGCCGTGAGTTCCTGGTTGCCGCCTGTCAGCTGGCGCGCGGAGCCGAAGTCCAGCAGCACCGGCGTGCCATCGTTGCGAACGAAGATGTTCGCCGGCTTGATGTCGCGATGGAGAAAACCCGCGCGGTGGATCACCTCAAGGCCGTCGAGCAGCGGCCCTGCGACGGCCTGCAGCGCCGCTTGCGGCAGCGGCCTGCGCGTGGCGATCCACTCGTAGAGCGGCTGGCCCTCCACGAACTCCATCACCATGTAGCCGGTGCGGTTCGCCTCGAAAAAGCGCATTACGCGCACGATGCTGGGGTGGCGGAACGAGGCCAGCGTGCGCGCTTCGTCCAGGAAGCGCTGCAGCCCCCACTGGAACGTGTCCGTCGCGTCGTCCGTGCGCGGCTGCACCGTGCTGTCCTCGCCGCGCGCCGCGACGTCAGCCGGCAGGTACTCCTTGAGCGCGACCTTGAGGCTGAGGTTGCTGTCGGTCGCGAGGTAGGTCAGCCCGAAGCCGCCGGTCCCGAGCACCGACTCGATGCGGTACTCGTGCAGCGCATAGCCAGGGGGCAGCGCGTGGGCGGCTTCCGGCATGGCCTAGGCGCCTGTCCGAGCCGGCGCGCGACCGGCTGCAAAATCACCATTCACGAATCACGACTCATTTCTTGTCAATCAGCTCGATCGCCTTCTCCAGGCTGCGGCGCATGCGATTGAAGGACCTCGCGAGAAGCGCCACTTCGTCCTTGCCGCCTTCCTCGAACTCCGGAATCTCCATGTTGCCGGTGCTGATCTGGTCGGCGGCCCCGGACATCCGGGTGATCGGCCGCACGATGAGCGCGCTCATCATGACGTTGAGAATGACGAAAAGCGCGACAAATACCGCCGAGAGCGATCCCATGAAGGTATAGAACGCCCGGTTGGCATTGCGCACCGGCAGGTCCATCGGCACCGACACGACCTGCGCGCCGATCACCTCCATGTGCTTCCATCCAAAGCCGTTGCTCGGCCCGTAGATCTTCACCATCGCGGGCGGCGCCGCGGCCGCGGTCGTGTGGCACGAAAGACAGGCCTTGTCCTTGATCTGGAACGGCCGCGCGAGATACAGCGACGGGCCGGTCGGCGTGTCGCGCACCCCGCTGATTTCGCCGCGGCCGGGATCGCCGCGGAACGCGTTGACGATATCCGCCTCCCAGGACACCGCCTTGTTCCGCGGATTCGTGGGATTGAGTGCAGCCTCCTTGTAACTGTAGTCGGGATACTTCTTGCGCAGCTGGTTCATGATCTCGGTTGCCGCGTACGCCGGAACGCTTTGCGGGTGGAACGTCGTGTCATCGTAGGGCAGCAGCGGCCGCACCTGTCCGACCGTGTAGCCGCGCATCGAGAGCGCGGCCTCCATCATCACGCCGGCATTGCGTAGCACCTCGTCGCGCGCGTTCCGCTGCAGCAGGTCATGGGAAACGTAGCCCGTGACGCCCAGCCCCAGCGCGAAGACGATCAGCAGCACCAGGTTGAACTTGAGTCGCAGTCCCATCGGCCCTCCCCCGTTTGTAATTGGTCACGCCGGGCGCAGCCAGTATAATTCCGCGATCTTCAAAAGGCCATTCGGCACAGCGCGTTAGCATTCGCTGCGGCGGGCCGGCCCGGATACGCGCGCTATACGAATCCATGTGGATGCTGGATGCCATTGCCGAAAGGCGCATACGGGAAGCGCAGGCGCGCGGCGAGTTCGACGGCCTGCCCGGGGCTGGCGCCCCCCTCGATCTCGATGATGACCCGCTGGTGCCGGAGGATCTGCGGGTCGCCTGCCGCATGCTCAGGAACGCGGGCTTCCTGCCGCCGGAACTCGCGGTGCACGGCGAGCTGCGGGAGGTCGAGCAGCTGCTCCAGCATGCGGAGGACGTGACGGAACAGATGCGCCTGCTTTCGCGGATCCGGTTTCTGATGTCCCGGCGCTCGGCCGGCCGGCAACAGGGTGACCTGCGCGTGGAGCAAGCGTACTTCGAGAAGATTTCCGAACGGCTGGAGCTGCGACGGCCATCCGGTCGACCGTGATCGGCTGCAGGCTCAACCGGCGCGAAAGCGATGCGCGCTGGCCGCCGCCCTCAACCCGCCGCCCTCATCCCTGCTCCTGGAGCGCCTGCTCCATCGCCTCCAGCAGCGTGTCCGCGTCCTGCGCGCCGGATACGCCGACCCGGCGATCGAAGATGAAGAACGGCACGCCACCGATTCCAGCGCCGCGCGCCTCGCGGTCGGCCTGCGCGATCAGCGAGCGATCCTCTTCGCTTGCCAGATAATCCACGACCGCCTGGCGGTCGAGCCCCGCGCGCGCCGCGACGTCGGCGAGCGTCTCGCGGTCGGTGAGATTGGCGCCTTCCGTGAAGTGCGCGCGAAACAGTTCCTCGGCAAGCGCGTCCTGCCGCCCCGACCGCTCCGCGTAAACCATCAGCCGGTGCGCATTGAGCGTGTTGGGCTGTACCGCCATCTTTTCGTAGGCAAAGGCGATCCCCACCTGCCGTCCCGCCATCACGACGCGCTCGTTGACGCCCTTGCCGCGCGCGCCGAATTTGCGCGCGACGTACTCCTCGCGCGGAATACCCGCCTCCGGCAAATCAGGATTCAGCTGAAACGGCAGCCAGCGCACGGCCGGCTCGGGTCCATCGGGGTGCCGCTCGCGGTAAAGTTCAATCGCCTTCTCGAGCTTGCGCTTCCCGATGAAGCACCAGGGTCAAACCACGTCGGATACGACGTCGATCTTCAGGTCTTTCTCTTTCATGCGTTCACCTCGTCACCGCGTCAAAACAATGATCTCACAATTCCGCCGTCCACACGCTGCGCCGCGCCGTTGATCGCCGCGGCGCGCTCGGAGCACAGGAACGCCACCTGGGCCGCGATTTCCGCAGGCGTCGCCCAGCGCTGCAGCAGCGAGGTCCTGCCGGGGCCGTCGAAATAGGCGGCGCGCATTTCAGCCACCGACTTGCCTGCAGCCGGCGCCTGCTTCCCGAGAAACGTTTCGACGCCCTCCGACCAGGTCGGCGCGGCCAGGACGCTGTTTACGGTCACGCCGGTTCCCCGGGTCAACTCGGCGAGGCCGCGCGCGATGGAGACCTGCGCCGTCTTCGACATCGCGTAATGCAGCATGTCGGGATTGGGCTTCGCGCTCTGCTCGCTCGCGATGAACACCACCCTTCCCCAGTTCCGCTCCAGCATGCCGGGGAACAGCGCCCGCGCCAGCCGCACGCCGCTCATCACGTTCAGCTCGAACATGCCGGCCCAGTCCCGGTCCGAGATATCGGAAAACGGCTTCACCTCGAAAAATCCGACGTTGTTGACGAGGATGTCCACCGCGCCGATTTTCGCCGCGCCGTCCACCAGCGCTCCGGCGCCGTCCGCCGTCATCAGGTCAGCCGCGATGCCGTGCGCTTCGCCGAGGCGCGCAAGCGCGGAGACGGCGTCCCGGACCAGAGCCTCCCGGCGTCCATTGACGATCACGCGCGCGCCTTCCGAGACCAGCGCTTCCGCAATCGCCCGGCCGATGCCCAGCGTCGAGCCGGTCACCAGCGCGAGCCGCCCCTTGATCCCCAGATCCATCCCGCCGCCCCTCCGTCACCGCGTCATTGCGTCATCCGGCGGCGGGCCGCCGAACTGCTCGCGCAGCTTCGCCTTCATCATCTTCCCGGTCGACGTGCGCGGAATCGCGTCGACGAACACGAACGCATCCGGCAGCCAGAACTTCGCGAATCGGGGCGCCAGGTGCTCGCGCAGCTCGGCATCCGTGGCCGACTGGCCCGCCTTGAGCACCACCACGGCTAGGGGCCGCTCGCCCCATTTCGCATCCGGCACCGCGATCACCGCTGCTTCCGCGACCTTGGGATGCCCCACGAGCGCGTTCTCGAGGTCGAGCGAACTGATCCACTCCCCGCCCGACTTGACGAGGTCCTTGATGCGGTCCGCGATCTTGATGTAGCCGTGCGCGTCTATCGTCACCACGTCGCCGGTCCGGAACCAGCCGTCCGCGCTCCACCGGTCCGTTTCCGAATCGAGGTCGTGATAGCCCGCAGCGATCCAAGGGCCGCGCACCTCGAGCTCGCCCAGGGTTGCGCCATCCCATGGCGCCTCGCCCTGCCCGGCCATGGCGCGCACTTCCACGAACGGCAGCGGCACGCCCTGCTTCGCGCGGAACGCGTACTGCGCGTCGGCATCCTGTCCCGTGATTTCGCGCTTCTGATAATTCACGGAGGCGACGGGCGTGGTTTCCGTCATCCCCCAGCCGTGTATCACCTTCAGGCGGTGGCGGTCGAACGCGCGGATCATGGATTCGGGCGCCGCCGCGCCGCCGACGACCATGCGCATGCCGTCGGCCAGCGTCCAGCGCCCCGGCTCCCGGTCGAGCGCCTCCAGGATGCCCGCCCAGATCGTCGGAACCCCTGCCGTCAGCGTCACCTTCTCGGAATGGTACAGGTCGAGCAGGCTCACGGGATCGAGGTGGGGGCCGGGAAACGCGAGTTTCGCGCCCAGCATCACCGCGGTAAAGGGGATGCCCCACGCATTGACGTGAAACATCGGCACCACGGGCGTGACCGAGTCGCCGTTGCTCATGCCCATCACGTCCGGCAGCGCCGAGGCAAGCGAATGCAGCACCAGCGCCCGATGCGTGTACACGACGCCCTTGGGGCGCCCCGTCGTGCCCGACGTGTAGCACATTCCGGCGGGCGCCTCCTCGCGCAGGCGGGGCAATTTCACCGCCCTGCGCCCGGCCACCAGTTTTTCGTAATCCTCGAACCCGGCCGGCACGGGAGCGCCGCTCAACGGCACGACGATGGTCTTTTCAAAATGCGTGGCCGCGCGAATCCTGTCGTAGAGCGGCAGCAGCACGTCGTCCACGATCAGGAAACGGTCCCGCGCGTGATTCGCGATGTAGGCGATGTCGTCAGGAGCGAGCCGCAGGTTGAGCGTGTGCAGCACGCCGCCCATGCAGGGCACGGCAAAGTACGCCTCGAGGTGCGCGTGGTGATTCCACATGAGCGTCGCCACGCGCTCGCCCCGCTTCAGCCCCATGCGCCGTAGCGCGGCCACCAGCGATTGCGCGCGCCGGTGAAAATCCGCGTAGCGGTACCGGTGCAGGGACTTGTCCGGCATCCGCGCGACGATCTCGGATTCGGGAAACAGGCGCCCCGCGCGATCGAAGATATGCGCGAGCGTGAGCGGAAACGCCATCATGGTGGATTGCAGGGTCAGTCTTTCGCCGGCGCGACCGTCACGCCGCGCACCTGGTTGTTCAGGACCGCCCGCGCAATCAGACCGGATGCCTTTGCGTCCTCGATGAATTCCCGGATGAATTGCGCGCCAGCTTCGCGCCCTTTCGGGCTGGCGACGGCCTGCTCGACGAGCATGAAACGGCCGTCCACGACGCGCGAGCCCGGCATCATCTTCGCGTCCGCCGCGAGCCGCGGCCGCAGCCCGACCAGGGCGTCCAGCTTCTCGCGGGCAAACAGGTCAAAGGCGGCATGAGTGCTCGGCGCGCTGACGAGTTTCGCGTGCCTGAGATGCCGATTCAGGAAAAACGCGTAGACGCTGCGGGCGGTAATGGCGATGCGCGCGCCATCGCGGTCCACGTTCTCCGCAGCGCGCATCGGCGATCCCGGCGGCACCAGGTAGGTCGCATCGACCTCCAGGTAGGTTGGGGAAAACGCGATCTCGCCCGCACGAGACGGCTCGAACGACAGCAACGCGACGTCCAGCACGCCCGAATTCAACTCCTCTACCAGCGTGCCCGCGTCGGGGCGCCCCTTCAGCTCCACCGGCACGCCGAGCCTTCGGCCAAGCTCGCGCGCAAGATCGACGTGCACGCCGCGCAGCACGCCGCTCGCCGGATCCCTGGACGCGAGGATCACGTTTCCGTAATTGATGCCGGCCCGCATCCGGCCACCCGGCGCGATTTCCGACAGCACGGCAGGAGACAACGCGAGGGTCACGCTCATGAAGTTTGCTTCAGCTCACGCCACCGGATGACGACGAGCCCGGCTACGCCGATGATACCCGCTGCGATACAGGCCAGATGGAGGGTTTCCAGCGGGACGGCGTGGAGCCACGGAGAAGCGGCGGAGAACGGCGCGAACGGCTCCATGTCGCCGTGCATGACGCTGTCGATGGCGACATGGCTGTAGGCACCGATGAAGGCCCCGATGCCGGCCGCCTTCACGCTGATCTTCGGCTCCCAGGCGAGCCAGCGCGCCTGTGCCGGGCTCAGCCACGCATTCCACACCCGCAACGCCCACTCGCAAACGGGACGCCCCGCCCACCAGCTCGCGAGAAAAACCGGAAACGCGCCGAGATAGGTATGCAGGTAGGGGTGGATGGGGGCGCCGGTGAAGAGGAAGAATCCGATCGGTTCCAGGTCGATCAGCCCCTGCGAAAACGCGAACACGGTGAAGCTGACGTGGCGCGGCGCCGCCGCCTTGACCAGCGCGCCGGGACCGAAGTGGAAGGGCGTTATCGGCACCTGACTTCCGTGACTCGTGACTGGTGACTCGTGACTGGGCCCTCCCCTCCGGCGCGTGGCCGGAGCGGGAACTCCGTTCACCGGTCACTGGTCACCGGTCACGCCTCATCCAGCTAGCCGCGCAGCGGCGTAAGGTCGAGCGGGCCGTCGAAGAACCGCGGAACGCCGTCGAGAAAGCGCCGCGCGCGCGATTCGGGCCAGCCGCCGTACGCGCAATTTCCCAGGAACTTGGACTCGATTTCCTGGCGGGTCAGCGGTTCGCTGGCCCCGCCGCGGATATGCGGCTGCCGCTCCTCGAGCACGCGCCCGTCATTCAGGGTCATGCGCACGTGCCCGGTGAATGCCTTGGGGTACGGGTTGTTCGGGTCCACCACGTAACGCACCTTGGAAGCCAGCGCGAGGATGCGCTCGTCCCTGACCGTCTGCTCCGTGAACGCGGCGAGTCCCGCCCCGCCGGTCACGAACGCCACCGCGACGTTGAAAGGCGTGCTGAACTTGGCGGCGTAGGCATTTGCCGGGCGATGCTTGGAGGGCAGCGGGTCCCACAGGCGATGCACGTAGCCTTCCGCCGTCTCGCACAGCACGGCCTTTACCTGCTCGGGCTGAATGCCGTGACGGCGCAATCGCAGCGCGCAGTCGATGTAAGGCTGGTTCATGGTGCCGGTCGCATACGGCTTGAAGGTGATGGCCGCCATGCGCCACTTGCTGCCGAAGTCCTCCGTCAGCACGCCATAATCGCCTTCCAGGCTGCGGGCGAACCCGTGAAACAGGCCGTGGCTGCCTTCCAGCACGGTGCGCGGGCCCAGGAACCCCTTCGCGGCCAGACGCGCCGACTGCACGCCCGCCTGCGCGGCCCAACCCGGATGCATGCGCTTGGTCCAGGCCCCTTCCGCGAGGTACTCGATGATACCGCTCGCCATGCTGCCGGCAATGCCCATCGCATTCACCATGCCTCGCGGGTCGAGTCCCAATGCGCGCGCGGCAGCGAGCGCGGCCGCCGGGGCGCCCAGCACGCTGGTGGGGTGAAAGCCGGACTTGTGTATCGCCTTCGGGACGACCATCGAAAGCCGGCACAACACTTCGACACCGGCAACGATGCCGGCCAGGGCATCCCGGCCGTCGCGGCCGAAGCGCTCGCAGATAGCGAGCACGGCGGGAATCACGACCGCGCTGGAGTGGACCGGCCCGCCTTCGAACGTGTCGTCGAAGTCCTCGCCGTGCGCGGCGGTGCCGTTGATCAGCGCCGCCGCCTCGGCGGAAAACCCGGAGGCATGCCCGATCGCGGTGCAGGGACCGCCGCTGTCCACAGCGCCCGCCACGGCCTTCACGTAGTCGGTGTCCCGCGCGGCGGCGCATAGCCCGATCACGTCAACCAGCAGTTCCTCGACGCGCTGACGCACCGCGGCCGGAACTGCCCCCGCATTCAGGCCGGCGGCGTGCTTTGCGAGCTGTTCCGCAACGGAAGCGGCTGCGGGGGCATTCATGCGCTCCCCGCGTCAACGCAACAGCTTGATGCCCGCCTCCTTCAGGATGGCGCGCTGCGTCTGCTCGAACTCCTTCGAGAACTTCGCGAAATCCGCGCCCATCAGGAAACCGTCTTCATAGTGGTTCTGCTTCACGAACGCCTGCCACTCCTTGGACTTGTGCAGCTTGCTGAAGATGCCCTCCCAGTAGCGGCGGGCGTTCGAGGGCATTCCCGGCGGGCCCACGAAACCACGGGCTTGTGGCACCTCGGGCGCGTCGTAGCCCTGCTCGCCGATGGTGGAGATGTCCGGGAGGCTCGGTATGCGGTTCTTCATCAGCGTCGCGATCACCCGCACCTTGCCCGCCCGAATCTGCTCGAGCGCCTCGGACGGCTCCATGATCATCATGTCTACGTGCCCGCCGAGCAGCGCGGCAACGCGCTCCCCGCCCGACTTCATCGAGATGAACTGCCACTGCGCCCCGCTCGCCTTCTGGAGCACCGCGCGCGTCGTGTTGTCGCGCCCGCTGACGGAACCGCCCGATTGCTTCATCTTCTTGGGGTTCCTCTTCGCCGCCTCGAAGAAGTCCTTCGCGTTCTTGTACGGCGAGTCCGCGCGCACCGCCATCACCGACGGCTCGAGGATCAGCCGCACGATGGGCGTGAGGTCGTGTATCGAAACCTTGGCCTGCTTGCGGATCATCGGGTTGACCCACCACACGCCGGTGAACACCCCGAGGAGGTGATCGTCGCCCTTCTTCTCGCCGAGATAGGACATCGCGACGATGCCGCCCCCGCCCGTCTTGTTGACCACCTGCATGCTCTGCGGCACCAGCTTCAGCTGGTCGAGCACCCCCACCACGGCGCGCGCGAACACGTCATTGCCCGCGCCCGGGCCCGAATGGACCACGACGTCGATCGAGCGCGTGGGCGTGTAATCTGCGGCGGGCGCGGCCATGCACGCCATCGCCAGCGCCGCCCCGAGCGACACTGCGGATCTGACTTTCATATGAGCTCCTCCTTTTGTAATTGAAAATCGGTCTTCAAGCTTCCTGCTCGGCCGCCCGCAATCGCCAGATATTGAACTGCCGGAACATCGGCCCCACGAGTATTGCGGCCGTAAACAATAGCATCGTGGCTGCCAGGGGTCTAGAGTAGAGAATCGAGACGTCCCCGTTGGACATCATGAGCGACTGGCGCACGGCGTTTTCCATCAGGTCGCCGAGCACGAGCCCCAGCAGGAGCGGCGCCGCCGGGTATTCCAGCCGGCGCATCAGGTAGCCGAGCAGGCCGAATCCCGCGACGAGCCACACGTCGAACAACCGCTGGTCCACGCTGTACACGCCGACGATGGAGATGCCGAGTATCCCGGAGTAGAGGATGTGCGCAGGCAGCCGCAGGATCTGCGCGAACAACGGGACCAGCGGCAGGTTGAAGATCAGCAGCATCACGTTGCCGATGTACATGCTGGCCACCAGGCCCCAGAAGATGTCCGGGTGGTCCTGGATCAGCAGCGGCCCGGGCCGCATGCCCCACAGGATAAACGCGGCGAGCAGGATCGCCGTGGTCGCCGAGCCCGGTATGCCCAGAGTCAGCAGCGGCACCAGGGCGCCGCCCGTCTCCGAGTTGTTGGCCGCCTCCGGCGCGGCCACGCCCTCTATCACGCCCGTGCCGAACTGCTCGCGGCGGCGCGAGACCGCTTTCTCCAGCCCGTAGGACACGAACGACGCGATCGTCGATCCCGCCCCGGGCAGCACGCCGATGAAAAACCCCACCAGCGAGCCGTTAAGGAATGCAAAGCGGCAATCCTTCAAGTCCTGCCAGTTGGGCAGGAGATTGCGCAGGCCCTTCGGCACCTTGAACTGCTGCTCGCCACCCGCGGGGCGCAGGTTGGCGAGCACCTCGCCGATCGCGAAGAGGCCGATGGCGGCGACGACGAAATGCACGCCGTCGACCAGCTCGATGCGGTTGAACGTAAAGCGGTCGCCGTCGGTAAAGAGATCGATGCCGATGGTCGCGAGCCACAAGCCCACGAGCATCGAGAGCAGCGCTTTTATCATGGATCTGCCCGCCAGCAGGACGACCATCGAAAGCCCGAGCGCCATCAGCGCGAAATACTCCGGCGGCCCGAACCGCAGCGCGAATTCGGCGACCGGCGGCGCAACCAGCATCAGCAGCAGCACCCCGATCGTGCCGGCGACGAAGGAAGCGATCGCGGCGATGCCGAGCGCCGGGCCGGCGCGCCCCTTCCGGGCCATCTCGAAGCCGTCGAGGCAGGTCACTACCGAGGCCGATTCGCCCGGCACGTTGAGCAGGATCGCCGTCGTGGAGCCGCCGTACTTGGCGCCGTAGTAAATGCCGGCCAGCATGATGATGCCGCTGGTCGGGCTCATCTGCGTGGCGAGCGGAAGCAGCAGCGCGACCGTCGCCGAGGGTCCCAGGCCCGGCAGCAGCCCCACGATCGTTCCCAGGAACACGCCGACGAAGCACCATAGCAAGTTCATCGGCGCCAGCGCGATCGCGAAGCCGTGGGAAAGGCCGGTCAGAACATCCATGCGGTTCGCTCGCTAGAATCCCCAGGGACCCGCGGGTAGCCGCACTTCGAGCAGCTTCACGAACAGCCCCCAGAAACAGGCAACGGAAACGACGCTCACGACGGCCGTCGAGGTCCACGATCGCCGGAATATCAGCCGCAACAGAACCATGGAGAGCAGCAGGTAGCTCACGACGAAACCGGCGGGTTCCAGCAGGCCTGCCGCCACCACCAGAGCGCCCCAACCCAACAGCGCCGGGCGCGTGCCCGCCCATGAAATTCTCGCGACGGGCTTGCGGCCGGCCGCATCGGAAACCTGCATGGCGATAAGCAGAGCGGACAAGCCGATGAGCAGGATGCCGATCCACAGCGGAAAGAATCCCGGACCCGGTCCGTCGTCCGTCATGTACGGCCACTGCCACGCTTCCCCGGCCACGAACGCACCGAGGGCGACCAGCAGCAGAGCGCTCACCAGCTCGCTTTTATCCAGGGATTTCCACAGGGTCATTGCCATAACGGCGCATTTCGCGCCGCCTCTCCTCTCCGTCTCGTCGCATCGGGCGCGCCCATCGCCCGGATAGCAAATGGACCAGTCTAGCAGATGGGCGTTGCCACGCCCCGCCGCGCGGCGGGGCGCACGCGATTACCTGCCCGGCCCGGGCTTCTTATAGCGTTGCGCCGGGACGATCTCCGTGACGATGCCGTCGGGCCCGCGGAACTTGACCGGGATCACGCCCGGGTCGCTGATGATCTCGCATCCGTATTTCTTCAGATCCGCTGCCCGCGCGTCCACGTCGTCCACCTCGACCGCGAAGTGATGAATGCAGGGCCTCTCGCCCGCCGCCAGGGACTCCGCGGAGCGCGTTCCCTCGTCGTATTTCATCAGCGTGAAATCCAGCGTGCCGTCGGTCATGTGCCGGGAGATGTGATCCCGCGTCTTCTTGGTCTCCACTTCCTTGAAGCCGAATACCTTTTCGTAAAACTCGGTGGCGGCTTCAAGGTTCTCGACTTTCAACGCCAGGTGAACGATGCGGTTCATTTTGAGCCCGTGATTGGTGACGTGTGAATGGTGAATTGAAAACCCGTTGCTTTCATCGATCGAACTCGTATCCCGCGGCGGCGAGGACCGGCCTTGCCGAGGCGCCCGTCAGACGCGAGATGAAATCCCGCGCCGCGCCGGGTTCCGCGGACCGCGACGCCAGGCCTGCCGAGTACACGGTCCTTGCCTGCAACTCGCCCGGCAACGGCCCCACGTATGTTACACCCGGATTGGCCAGAATTTCCGTGATCTGCGTGATGCCCATCTCGTACGGCGCGCGGCCACCGGCCAGGTCACGCATCGCCGCGTAGCCGTTGGGGAAAAAGCGCAGGTGCGGCTTGACCGGATCGACGATCCCGAGGCGCTCGAGCGCCTGCATCACGACTTTCCCGGCCGTTGCCGTGGCCGGGTCGGGGCAGACGACCTTCGTTGCAGCCAGCAGATTACCGCGCAGCACCCGGGCGCTGGACACATCCGGCAACGGGGTTCCCGCCCGCACGGCAACGCCCGTACCGACCGTTCCGAGGTCGGCCCGAGACCCCCGTGCAACCTGCCCGGACTCGACCAGTTCGTCGATCAGCGCGCCGGTGAGAATGATGATGTCCACCGCTTCCCCGGCCGCGACGCGCGCCTTCATCGCGCCGACCGCGCTGAAGTCGGCCTCGATGGTGTATCCGGTATCGCGCGAATAACCGGCGGCGATCTTTTCAACCACCGCCTGCGCCGCGCCGGCGCTGAGTATTCGTATGATGGCCATCGCTTCCCCGTTTGCGAAAATCGTAGCACAAGTGCGCGGCGCCGCGCGCCGGGGTAAGCTCTTGCCGCCATGAAACAGATCCACGTCGCCCGGCATGCGCCGGAAGCCCACCTCGTGAAAGGCTTCCTCGAGTCGAACGGCATTGCCGCCGTCGTGCGCGGCGAGTTCCTGACGAGCGGATGGGGTGAGCTCCCCGTGGACCTGTGCTCGGTGTGGATCACGGACGACGCGCAATTCGACCGCGCGAACGCCTTGATTGTCTCCTTTCTGCGCGGGGATTTCGCGCGGGAATTTCGCGGCGATCATTGGCGTTGCTCGCAGTGCGGCGAGCAGCTCGAAGGTCAGTTCACCGCGTGCTGGAAGTGCGGCACACGCCGGTCTGTCTGAGCGCGGAACATTCAACGGATCTCGAACTCACGACTCTGAGCGCGCTCGCCACCGACAACGCGACATTCGATCAGAATCCGCAATAAGTTACCAAAAACGCGCCCGCCTTTTTCCCCGCCGCCAGGCGCTTCATCGAGACCCTGAAGGCGACGGCGAAGGGGATTGCCGCCGTGAAGCGGTTCCAGTCTAGGACTACTTGCGGAATCGCTTGAACGGCGACCTACACTGGCGCACAATGATTTAGCCGGATGCACCAGGTGTTACGGAGGGCCCATGCAGATCCTGTTGCCCGTTGACGGTTCCGACTCCACCCGAAACGCGATCAAGCAAGCCTTGGCATTTGCGAAATCCCTCGGCGCGAAAGTCATCGGCCTGCATGTGGAGCCGGAGTTTCATATGCCCTGGGTCGAGGGCGACTTTCTGCCGACCAACAAGATGCTCAAGGACAGGGTCGACGAGGAACACAAAGCGAGAGCACAGCATATCCTGGATTCGCTGCGGAACGAGGCCATAAGTGCGGGTGTCGAGTGTGAAGGCGTCGTAGGAATCAACGACATCGTGTACCAGGAAATCATCAGCACCGCCGAAAAGCAGAACTGCGACCTGATCGTCATGGCCTCACATGGCCACGCGGGACCCACTGCAGTGTTGCTCGGCAGCGAAACGGCCAAGGTGCTGACGCATACGAAATTGCCGGTTCTGGTGTTGCGGTGACGAAATGTGGGCCGCGGCCCGCACGCGCGCGCAACGACTCGTCACAGGTCGCGGCTTATCAGAAGATATCGCCGCGCTCGTACTGCTTCGGCCACGACATCTTCGCCTTCAGCGCCTTCGCCGCGTGAAGGGGCCAGTAGGGATCGTTGAGAAAGGCGCGGGCCATGACGACGATGTCTGCCTGCCCGCTGGCAAGGATCTGCTCGGCGAGATCCGGGCTGTTGATGAGCCCGACGGCGCCCGTGGCAATGCCCGCGCGATTGCGAACCGCTGCCGAGAAGGGCACCTGATAACCCGGAAACTGGCTAAGTCGCTGGCGCGGATCCACCCCGCCGCTCGAGCAATCGACGAGGTCCACCTTGCCGCCCGCCTTCAGCTGCTGCGCGAGCCTGACGCTCGCCTCGATGTCCCAGCCGCCCTCCATCCAGTCGCTGCAGGAGATGCGCACGAACAACGGCTTCTCGTCCGGCCATTCCGCGCGCACGGCGTCGATCACCTCCAGCAGAAAGCGGATGCGATTCTCGAAGCTGCCGCCGTAGCGGTCGGTGCGCCGGTTCGAAATCGGCGACAGGAACGACGAGATCAGGTAGCCGTGCGCGCCGTGCAGCTCGACTAAGTCGAATCCCGCCTCGCGCGCCCGGCGCGCGGCAGCCGCGAAGAGGCCGACCGTCGCCGCGATCGTCTTTTCATCCATCTCCTGCGGCACCGGATAACCGTCGCCAAAGGGCAGCGCCGACGGGCCGACGATGGGCCACCCCCCCTGCTCCGGCTGGAGGCCTTTGCCGCCCTCCCAGGGGCATTGCGTCGAGGCCTTGCGCCCGGCATGCGCGAGCTGGATCCCCGCCACCGCGCCCTGCGACCTCACGAACCGGACGATGCGGGCAAACGCGTCGCGCTGCGCGTCGTTCCACAGCCCGAGGCAGCCCGTAGTGATACGCCCCCGCGCCTCCACGTTGGTCATCTCGGTAAACACGATGCCCGCGCCGCCGACCGCGCGGGAACCCAGATGTTGCAGGTGCCAGTCGTTCGGCACGCCATCCGTTGCCGAGTACTGGCACATGGGCGAGACCATGATGCGATTGCGCGCCGTGACCGAACGGAACGTCACCGGCCGGAATAGATGCGGATTGGGATCGCGCCGCAGCACTTGACGGTACCGGTCGGCTTCGCCGGCGGGCGGGCCGGGACGGGGCTCACTCATTGCGCTCGCCCTCCGTTCTTCGCTCAAGCGCGAGGATGCGGATCGCTTGGAGCGAAATCAAGCGGGCCTCCTCTTCCAATGTCTCGATCACTTCCGGAATCCTCGACCTTTGAAAGCTATCGGCAGAGCCTACCACGCTGATGGAAGCAAACGGCGCACCATCTGCATCGCGCACGGCGACCCCGTACGCGCTCACTCCGGGCACAATTTCGCTTTGACTGATCCCGTAACCGCAGCGCCGCGACTGCCGAATCACGCGATTTAGCGATCGAATCCGGGTGGAGCCAAAACGGGCTACCTGCCGCAGATTGTGCGCGATGACGGCACGTGCTTCCTTGCGCGGCAACGCAATCAGCATGGCCACCCCGCCCACCGAGACGATGAGCGGGCGTCGGGTGCCGATATCGATGGTCAGCGCCTTGATCGGCGCCGCGCCCGCGCGCGCCGCGCACACAAATTCCGATCCGCTGCGCAGATACAGCAGCGCGGTGCCACCGAGGCGCTTCGCGACCCTCCCGAGCGGCGCGCAGCAGGATGCCAGGAAGGCCGCGTAGGCCGGGAGGGACAAGCCCAGTTCGAACAGCAGTGGACCCGGTATGTAGCGGCGGTGCGCCGGATGCTGCTGCGCCAGCCGCTCGCGGACTAGGCATGTCAGGATGCGGTGCGTGGTTCCCCGGTCCAGCCCGCATTGGACGGAAAGATCCAGCAGCCGCCATCCGAACTCGCGGTGGGCGGCAAGCTCCTTCAGTAGCAGCACGGCGCGCTCGACGCTCTGGGTGCCGGGCCGACGGGCAGATCGCACGACAATTCTCCTTCCGGCACGGTCCGCAGCGGTGATTAGGCGACCGGGCATCCTAGAAGTTCACATTGTAAAACAGCGCGCCAACGCACGGGGACCCGGCTATTGCACCTCCGGCGGCGCGCACAAATAATCGGCCCATTCACAACAGATAGAGCCACGCATGACGGATATGCAGAATGCCAGCGGACGCCGTGGCCCCCTCGCGGGAATACGGGTACTCGACCTGTCGCGCGTGCTGGCCGGGCCGTTTTGTTCTCTGATCCTTGCCGATCTGGGTGCCGAAGTCATCAAGATCGAGGAAATCGGTGTAGGGGACCAAACCCGGACCATACCGCCTTTCGTCAACGGGCAGAGCCATTACTTTCTCGCCATCAACCGCAACAAGCGCAGCGTCGCGCTTGATGCGCGCACGCCGGAAGGCCGGGACATCCTGCTCAAGCTGGCAAAGCGATGCGACGTGGTCCTGGAGAATTTCCGTCCCGGCGTGATGGAGCGTCTCGGACTGGGATACGACACACTGAAGGCGCTCAACCCCGCAATCGTCGTGTGCTCGATCAGCGGCTTCGGGGCAAACAGCCCGATGCGCGACAAGCCCTCCTTCGACCTGGTCACGCAGGCGCTGAGCGGCGTCATGAGCATCAATGGCTATCCCGACGGCCCGCCCACCAAGCTCGGATTGCCGCTGGGCGACATCGGCGGTGGGCTGTGGGCAGCGATCGGCGTGCTGGCCGCCCTAAACGAACGCGCGGCGACCGGCAGCGGATCGCGAATCGATCTCAGCCTGCTGGAAGGCCTGATGGGGCTGCTGGGATATCTGGCCGAGATTTACCTGCTCACGGGAGAAAATCCGGGGCGCATGGGAAACAGCCATCACAACATCGTGCCCTACGGCCTGATGCCCGTGAAGGATGGGCACATCGTATTGGCGTTGCATGTCGGCGGATTCTGGCGCAATTTCTGCCGGGCCATCGGGCGTGAAGACCTTATATCGGACCCGCGCTTCCGCACCGTCAAGGACCGGCATGCGAACCGCGTCGAACTGGAGCGCCAGATCGGCGAAATCATGATGACCCGCACTGCGGCCGAATGGCAGGAGATCCTCGATGCGGCGGACGTGCCGCACGGCCCGGTCAACAGCATAGGAGACGCACTGAACCAGCCGGTGGTGCGGGCAAGCGGCTTCGTCAGGGAAACCCATCATCCGACGGCGGGCACCGTGAAGGTGGTAGGCAGCCCGCTGCGCTTCCCTGGCCGCTACGACCAATGCCCGGTGGACCCGCCGCCCCTGCTGGGAGAGCACACCCGTGAAGTGTTGCGCTCCCTGGGGGGCTTGGATGATTCCGCCATCGAGCAGCTGATCGCCGCCGGCATCAT
>Ga0326597_10002202_pt1 | contig 29415 bp, 24 predicted proteins | sample RVTome_12_FD_203789 | JGI IMG/M metagenome (GOLD analysis project Ga0326597, IMG submission 203789) | Soil microbial communities from uranium-contaminated site in the Upper Colorado River Basin, Wyoming, United States - RVT100D185 | ecosystem: Environmental > Terrestrial > Soil > Contaminated >... | reverse complement strand
CCATCATCAGGTCTTCGGTCGCGACGTACGTGTCCGTTCCCTCAAATCGCTTGTTCATTGCTCTCGATTCACCATTCACTGGTCACTGGTCACTGGTCACTGGTCACTGGTCACTGGTCACTGGTCACTGGTCACTGGTCACTGGTCACTGGTCTGAATGAGTCTCCCATCCGCCCGCTGGAGCGTCAAGGAAATGCGGAGTCGTGGCGCGTCGCGCTAAGATGGACGGCATGCAGGCGCGCCACTCCGCCTTCCCGTCCGGCACGCTGTGGCCGCTGCCCCTCGTTGCCGGACTGCTTCCCGCCATTGCGGCCCTGGCCGCGCTGTGGCTGTCCTTCCGGCTGGACCTGATCCCCGCGTGCAACCCGCTGATCGACGGTTGTGTCTCGATCAGCCGCGCCGCGCGGCACGACCTTCCGAACCATGTCTTCCGGGCGCTTGTCCTGCCCGCGGCCGTGCTGCAGGCACTGACATGGCTGCTGTGCACCGCGTGGCTAAAGGGGCTCGGCCTGGCGTCCCGCCGCGCGGCGCGCGCGCTGCCCTGGCTGGGCGCGCTTGCCGGGCTGTTCCTGATCCTCTACGGCACTTTCCTCGGCACCGAGGGACAGGCATACCGCTGGATGCGGCGCTACGGCGTGATCTTCTACTTTGGATTCACCTACCTCTGCATGGTCATTGTCAGCGGCTCGCTGTGGCGGCTGTCGCGGACGAAGGCGGTTTCGCTGCCGATGCGGCTCGACCGGGCGCTGGTAGGGCTGTGCGCGGTCACGCTCGCCATCGGCCTCGCCCAGGTGGTCGTGCCGCCATTCCTGGACAGCGAAACGGCGAAGGACCGGCTCGAGAACATCCTCGAATGGAACGCGGCGCTGGGCTTCACGGTGTTCTTCATCGCGCTTGCCTGGCTCTGGCAGCACCTGCGCATCGCGCTGCAGCTGACGGCCCGCCCGGGCAACGCGCCGCCCGGCGCCTGAAGCGGCGCGCCGGGATCAGCCCAGCAACTCGTACCGGAACTGGTAGAGATTGGTCGCGGCGTGGCCCGCAATCAACGGCCACAGGTTGCGCATGAGGAGCAGCAGCACCGAACACATCGCGCCCCACAACCCGGTGCTGATGACGCCGTAGAGCCCCTGCTCCGTGTGCGACGCACCGAAGAACGCGGTGGAGACGAGCACGAAGCAAGCCTGCCGGGCAAGCCCGCTACTCGCGGGTGAAATCGCGCGCCAGAGCACGCCGCGATAGAAGATTTCCTCGATCACCGACGACGCGGCGCATAGGTACAGGACCGCCAGAATCCGGAGCCCACGGCCTTCCGGCAGCACGATGCTGTAATCGTAGTCGTCGTCCACGGGCGGGACGACACCCATCGCGTCGGTCAGCCGGTCCGTCAGCGACGACATGAGCAGCAGCGTCGCGATGACGGCGTAGCCCAGCAGGCGCAGCGCGGGCCATCGTCCCTCCGGCCATCCGATCCCGATGTCCCGCAGGCGCCAGCCGGCAAAGTGCAGGATTCCCCACAGCAGCAGGAACCCGACCAGGACCTGCTCGACGAAATCCCACAGCCAGTACAGCCACATCGGATCGGAAATCCGGCCCGCGTACAGCGCGTCGACGATTCCCAGCGACAAGTACGGCAGCGCGATCCACAGCGCGAGCCGCCGTCCCCGCTTCTCGTCGGGACCGGCGCCTTCAGCCACCGGCACGCTCCACGTCGTCACGGCGATCGATATCGAGCGTGACCCCCGGGTCGTCGCACGCGATGAGCCGGACGGCATCGCGATGGCGCTCCAGGATGGCGCGCGCGCCGCTGTCGCCGTCGAGAGCAAGCAGCTCCTCGCGCAGCGACGAGCGAAAGGCCACGGGGTGGCCGCGCGATCCGCGGTACTCGGGTGCCGCAATGGTCGCGCCTTCCCGCAGGGCTTCGACGACGCGCCGTATCGTTTCCGGCCGTACGTTCGGCATGTCCGCCAGCGCCACCACCCAGCCGTCCGCGCCGCGCGCGTGGGAAACGCCGTGCGCCAGGCTCGCGCCCATGCCGCGCGCCGCGCCCTGGAACATCGTGACCTGGCAGCCTTCCTGCTCCAGCATGTCGTACAGGGGAAAATCCCCCCAGCGCACGACCGCGACGACGTCGGGCAGCACGGCGAGGAGGTTGCGCGCCGCGTGGGCGGCAATCGCGACGCCGTCGTCCAGAGGGTGCAGCAGCTTGTCTCCGCCGAAGCGCGAGCCGGCGCCGGCAGCGAGCAGAATGCCGGCGACGAACTGGGGATTCTCGATCATGGATCCGGGAGATTATAGCGGCCGGCCTTTGCCCCACCGTCCGTTCGGTTATGCACAGCCGTTGACACCCTCTGCGCCGCGGCAGTAGTGTGCCCCGTCCTCTCGGAGGAGGAGGTCGCCATGAACCAGCGCATCAGCCTGATTGTCGATGGAAAGCCCGCCACCGTCGACGCCGATCCCGCCATGCCGCTGCTCTACGCGCTGCACGCGGAGCTCGGCCTCAACAATCCCAAGTTCGGCTGCGGCAAGGCGCAGTGCGGCGCCTGCACCGTGCACCTCGACGGGGCGCCGGTGCGCTCCTGCGTGCTGCCCGTCAGCGCCGCCGCCGGCAAGCGCGTGACCACGCTCAACGGCCTCGGCACGCCGGAAAATCCGCATCCGCTCCAGGCCGCCTACATCGCCGAACAGGTGCCGCAATGCGGCTACTGCCTCTCCGGCTGGGTCATGACGGCCGCGGCCTTTCTCAGAAACAATCCGAAGCCGACGGACGCGGAGATCCGCCAGGCCATGGCCGGCATCAAATGCCGCTGCGGCACGCACATGGCGATCCTGCGCGCGATCAAGCGCGCGGCCGCCGCGATGAGCGCTTAGGGAGGCGACCATGAACCCGTTCACCCGTCGTGATTTCCTGAAGGCCACCGGCTCCCTCGTCGTCAGCGTCGCGATGCCGGGTGCCGTCGCCACGGCCGTGGGCCAAGGCATTTCGTCGCGCGCCATGATCGGCGATAAGCCGTCGCTCCTGCCCAACGAGCTCGACTCCTGGATCGCCGTCCTCCCGGACGGCAGCGTCACCGCATTCTTCGGCAAGATGGACATGGGCCAGGGCGTGGACGTCGCGATCGCGCAGATGGTCGCCGAGGAAATGGATGTCGCCTTCGAAAAAGTCACTGTCGTCATGGGCGACACCGAGTTCACCTGCAACCAGGGCGGCGCCTCCGGCAGCACCGGCATTCAGCGCGGCGGCGTCACGCTGCGCAACGCGGCGGCCGAAGCGCGGCGCATCCTGGTCGAGATGGCCGCGAAGAAGCTCGAGGTTCCCCTCGGCGAACTCGCCGTGGAGGACGGCGTCGTCCACGTGCCGGGCTACGCGCTGCAGCGCGTTAGCTACGGCGAGCTGATCGGCGGAAAGCATTTCCACCACCAAATCGAGTGGAACAAGCGCTACGGCAACGCGCTGGCCCTGAAGGTGCGGGCGAAGCCCAAGCCCCCGTCGCGGTACAAGGTCGTGGGCAAGTCGTTCCCGCAGAAGATCGTCGCCGACAAGGTGTTCGGCACCGCGCAGTACATCACCGACGTCCGGGTCGAGGGCATGCTGCACGGGCGGGTGATCCGGCCGCCCAACGCCGGCTGCACGCCGGTTTCCGTGGACGAGGGCTCGATCCGGGGCATTCCCGGCGCGCGCGTCGTGCGGGAGAAGGATTACCTCGCGGTCGTCGCGGAGCGCGAGTGGGACGCGGTGCGCGCCGCGGAGCAGCTGAAGGTCACGTGGTCCGCCCAATGCACGCCGTTCCCGCCGATGGAGAAGCTGTACCAGCACATCCGCGAGACGGAGCCCAACGGCAAGCGCGTGCCAGTCAACCGGGGCAACGTGGAAGCCACGCTGAAGGGCGCGGCGCGCGTGGTCGAGGCCGAGTACGAATGGCCGCTGCAGTCGCACGCCAGCATGGGCCCGGCCTGCGCGATCGCCGACGTGCGGGACGGCGAGGCGCGCCTGTGGACCGGCACCCAGAAGCCGCATTTCGCGCGCGACGGCGTGGCCCGGATGGCGGGCCTGCCGCTCGACAAGGTGCGCGCGACCTGGGTGATGGGACCGGGTTCCTACGGCCGCAACGATGCGGGCGACGCGGGGCACGACGCCACGTTGCTCTCGAAGCTTACCGGCCGGCCGGTGCGCGTGCAGTACATGCGGCACGAGGGCACGGGCTGGGATCCCAAGGGTCCGGCGGCGGTTTTCCGCGGGCGTGCGGGACTCGATGCGTCCGGCAACGTCGTCGCCTATGACTTCTACGGCAAGGGCTTCACCCGCCAGGAAGTGGCGACCAACGAGTCCAACCCCAAGGACACGCTCGCCGGGCAGCTCACGGGATGGAAGCCCAAGGCCAACATCGTCTTCCAGCATCCGGCGGAGGACTACGCCTTCACGAACAAGCGCTGCTGGTGGGAAACGATCCCGCCGATGCTCGCGGTCGCCTCACCGCTGCGCGTGAGCCATCTGCGCGACCCTCTGGGTCCGGAGCTTCACTTCGCGAGTGAATCCTTCATCGACGAGGTCGCGACCGCCGCGGGCGTCGATCCCGTGACGTTCCGACTGCGCCACCTGGCGCACAATTCGCGGCACGCGGCAGTGGTCAAGGCCGTCGCGGAAAAAGCCGGCTGGCGGGCGGGCCCGAGCCCGAATCGCGGCAAAGGCGATGTCATGGTCGGGCGCGGCGTTTCCTACACCGAGCGCAACGGCACGGTCGTGGCGGTCATCGCCGAGGTCGAGGTCGAGCGCTCGAGCGGACGCGTGTGGGCGAAAAAATTCACCGTCGCGCACGATTGCGGCCAAATTATTAACCCGGGCGGGCTCAAGCTCACGATCGAAGGCAACGTCGTGATGGCGCTATCGCGCACGCTGTTCGAGGAGGTGCGATTCACTCCGAACAACGTCGCGAGCGTGGACTGGGCGACCTACCCCATCCTTGAGCTGGCGGACGCGCCGGAAGCGATCGACATCGTGCTGATCGACCGGCCCGAAATGGCGCCGCAGGGCGCCGGCGAGCCCTCGACGCGCACTGTGCCCGCGGCCGTCGCCAACGCCATCTTCGATGCCACCGGCGTGCGCGTGCGCCGCGTGCCGATCACGCCCGAGCGGATGAAAGCCGCGCTGGCACGCGCGTAGAACAAATTAGCCACAGAGAGCGCAGAGAACACAGAGAAAGACCTCGCAACGCCCCTTCGTCCGGCCCCGTGCTTTTCGGGTTGGAGGAAGGGGTTGCTTTTTGTACGTTTTCGTCCCTCTCTGTGCTCTCTGTGTTCTCTGTGGCAAAGTTCGCTTTTTTGGGAAGAAGACATGCCCAAGTTCTGCGCGAATCTGACGATGCTCTGGAACGAGCTCGACTTTCTGGATCGCTTCGCCGCGGCGGCGAAGGCGGGCTTTCCCGCGGTGGAGTACCTTTTTCCCTACGGTTACGACAAGAGCCGGCTCGCAGAGCAGCTGCGCCAGCACGGCCTCGTGCAGGTGCTGCACAACCTGCCGGCGGGCGACTGGGACAAGGGAGAACGGGGCATCGCCTGCCACCCCGGGCGGGCCAGGGAATTCCAGGACGGCGTGGCGCGCGCCATCGAGTACGCGACCGCGCTCGGCTGCCGCCAGCTGAACTGTCTCGCCGGCGTCCGGCCCCGTCACGTGGAGCCCAATGAAGCGCGGGAGACGTTCGTGAAGAACCTGCAATACGCGGCGCCGCGCCTCAAGGACGCCGGCATCAAGCTGCTGATCGAGCCGATCAATACCCGCGACATTCCGGGGTTTTTTCTCAACTACACGCGACAGGCGCTCGACATCATCCAGGCGGTCGGCTCCGACAACCTGTACCTGCAGTACGACATCTACCACATGCAGATCATGGAGGGCGACCTCGCCGCCACCCTCTCAGCCCATATTGAGAGGATTCCGCATATGCAGCTCGCGGACAATCCCGGCCGGCACGAGCCTGGCACCGGCGAGATCAACTACCCGTTTCTCTTCGGGCACATCGACCGCCTCGGCTACCCGGGGTGGATCGGCTGCGAGTACAAGCCCGCGACGACGACCGACGCCGGGCTCGGCTGGATCGAGCCTTATCTTTAGCCGTCAGCTGTCAGCTGTCAGAGTACAAACATGACTGGCCAGCCATTCCGGCTGGCCGGTGGAATCCAGCGCCCGACGCCGGGCGCGCGCGGAAAGCTCCTATAATGATCCGCTCGTCGGGCCCGTAACGTGTCATTCGGAGGGAACATGAGCAACGTCGGATTCATCGGCCTCGGCATCATGGGCAAGCCCATGGCCGGCCATCTCATCAAGGGCGGCCACACCGTATTCCTCCACTCGCGCAGCGGCGTGCCGCAGGAACTGACAGCGGCGGGCGGCAAGGCCTGTGCCAGCGCAAAGGAAGTCGCGCAGAAATCGGACATCGTCATCACGATGGTGCCAGACACGCCCGATGTGGAGAAAGTGCTGTTCGGCGCGAACGGCGTCGCCGAAGGCCTGGCAAAGGGAAAGATCGTAGTGGACATGAGCTCGATCTCGCCACTCTCAACCAAGGAGTTCGCGCAAAAAATCAACGCGCTCGGTTGCGAGTACGTGGACGCGCCCGTTTCCGGGGGCGAGGTCGGCGCCAAGAACGCGGCGCTCACCATCATGGTGGGCGCATCTCAATCCAGCTTCGAGCAGGTCAAGCCGCTCTTCGAGTTGATGGGCAAGAACATCACGCTGGTCGGCGGCAACGGCGACGGCCAGACCTGCAAGGTCTGCAACCAGATCATCGTCGCGCTCAACATCGAGGCGGTCGGCGAGGCGCTGGTGTTCGCGTCGAAGGCCGGCGCCGATCCGGCCAAGGTGCGCCAGGCGCTGATGGGCGGCTTCGCCGCCTCCCGCATCCTGGAAGTTCACGGCGAGCGCATGATCAAGCGCGCATTCGATCCCGGGTTCAGGATCGAGCTGCATCAGAAGGATCTCAGCCTCGCGTTGTCCGGCGCCCGGGCGATGGGCATGAGCCTGCCGAACACGGCGACCGCGCAGGAACTCTTCAATTCCTGCGTCGCGCAGGGCGGCGCGAAGTGGGACCATTCGGCGCTGGTCCGCGCGCTGGAAACGCTCGCGAAGCATCCCGTGGCGGGCTGAGCGCCGCCGTTTTCCGGCTCCCGCCGCCGCGCAGCGGTGGAATCCTTCAAAACATCATGGGATTACCATCAGCTAAAGACGGCAGTTCTTGCGTTAGATCAAATTGCGGCAGTCGAGTCGGCACTATATTGACGGCATGTAACCCGCGTGCGCGAAGGGCTGGTCAATGCGCCCGGCACGCGATTACCTACAATGCCGGACGCAGGAAAACGCTCAAAATTCGAGATTGTGGCGCGAGAGGACTTCTCGGACGTCACCTATCTGCTTGAGGTTTACCACCCGCTGATGGCGAAAGCGGCCCACCCCGGCCAGTTCGTCATCGTCATGTCGCATGAGCACGGCGAGCGCATCCCCCTCACCATCGCCGATTTCGACCGCGCCAAGGGCACGATCACCCTGGTGATCCAGGCGGTCGGCAAGTCCACGCGGGAGATGCAGCAGAACTGCCAGGTCGGCACGGCGCTCCACGGCGTTGCCGGCCCGATGGGCATCCCCAGCGAAATCAGCCATGCCCGGAAAACCGCGTTTGTCGGCGGCGGCCTCGGCGTCGCGCCGGTCTATCCCCAGGCGCGAGCGGCCAAGGAAGCCGGCGCCTACGTGATCGGCATTCTGGGCTTTCGCAACAAGGGGCTCATGTTCTGGGACGACAAGTTCCGGCGGTGCTGCGACGAGTTGATCGTGTGCACCGACGACGGCTCGGCTGGCGTCATGGGGCCCGTGACCAAGGGCATCCGGGTCGCCATCGACGGGCACCCGGACATCGATGAGTTCGTCGCGATCGGGCCGCCAGTGATGATGAAGGCCTGCGCCGAGGCGACGCGCCCGAACGGCATCAGGACCGTCGTGAGCCTGAACCCCATCATGGTCGACGGCACGGGCATGTGCGGCGGCTGCCGCGTCAAGGTCGGGGGACAGATACGGTTTGCCTGCGTTGACGGGCCCGATTTCGACGGGCACCAGGTCGACTTCGATGACCTGATGTCGCGATTGAAGCGCTTCAAGCAAGAAGAGCACGCGGCGCTCGAGCGCTGGTCGGAAAATTGCCGTATGCGCGGCGTCGTCACCGCGGGGGCATCGAGCGCTTCCGGGCGTGACGCCGCGGACGCTGCCGACGATCTCGCCGCCTCGTTCGATCCTTACGAAGAAGCCAAAGGGGGCTAGCGTGCAGGCAGCCGCTCCATTAGGCCGCGCGCCGTTGAACTCCGCCACGGCCATTTGCCCGCGGCACGGGAAATCCTGATATGGCCAAGAAAAAAACCATCCGCACCATTCCCCAGAAGCGCGCCCCGATCCGGGAGCAGGCGCCAGCCGAGCGCGTCCGGAATTTTTCGGAAGTTTCCTGCGGCTTCCGGGTCGACGACGCGCTGCACGAGGCGGAACGCTGCCTGCTCTGCCCGGACCCGGCGTGCGTCGCCGGCTGCCCGGTCAGCATCGACATCCCGGGCTTCATCCAGAAGATCAGCGCCAAGGATTTCCGCGGCGCCTACGACGTCATCACCGACACCAACCTCCTGCCCGCCGTGTGCGGCCGCGTCTGCCCGCAGGAAACGCAGTGCGAAGGCGTCTGTCCGGTCGGCGAGACGCTCGAGCCGGTGGCGATTGGACGGCTCGAGCGCTTTATCGGCGATCAGGGCATACAAGAAGGATGGACCAGCATCCCGTACATCGAGCCGAACGGTTTTCGCATCGGGATCGTCGGATCGGGACCCGCCGGAATGGCCTGCGCCGCCGATATGACGAAAGCGGGCTGCGAGGTCACCGTCTACGAGGCCTTCCACCTGCCGGGCGGCGTGCTGCGCTACGGCATCCCCGATTTCCGGCTGCCCAACGATGTCATTGACGCCGAAATCGAGAACCTCAGGCGCCTCGGCGTCCGCTTCGAGTGCAACACGCTGGTCGGACGCCTGTTCACCATCGAGCAGATGATCGAGGAGCTGGGCTTCGACGCCGTGTTCGTCGGCACGGGCGCGGGCTATCCGAGCTTCCTCGGCGTGCCGGGAGACTCCCTGAACGGCGTGCTCTCCGCGAACGAGCTGCTCACGCGTTGCAACCTGATGCGCGCCAAGGACGCGGGCTACGACACCCCCATTCCGCTCGGCCGGCGCATTGCAGTGATCGGCTCGGGCAACACGGCCATGGATGCCATGCGGGTCTGCCTCAGGCTCGGCGCGGACAAGGTGCACTGCATTTACCGGCGCACGCGCGCCGAGTGCCCGGCGCGCGCCGAGGAAGTTCATCACGCCGAGGAGGAAGGCGTCGAGTTCCACTGGCTCACGAACCCCGTCGAAGTACTCGGCGACGACAAGGACAACGTGCGGGCATTGCGCTGCATCCGCATGGAGCTCGGCGAGCCGGACGAGTCCGGGCGTCGGCGCCCCCTGCCCGTCGCCGGGAGCGAGTTCGAGTTCGAGGCCGACCTGGTAGTGGTCGCGATAGGGACCAACGCGAACCCGATCATCGGCCAGACCTCGAAGCTGAAGCTCAACCGGCGTGGCTACATCGAGACCGACGCGAACCTTGCCACCTCCATGGCCGGCGTGTTCGCCGGCGGCGACATCGTCACCGGCGCGGCGACCGTCATCGAGGCGATGGGCGCCGGCCGCACCGCCGCGCGCAGCATGAAGGCTTGGTTGGGCATTCGAGACACGGACCGGGTCTACGAGACGGGGCGCGCCGGCGGCGACGGAAAGCGCTTCGGCATCGACGTCAGGGAGCGCAACTACGCGCGGGTGCGGATCGCCTGATTGCGGCGGCCACCCAGGATATCGCGAGCAGCCGGGACAACACCCATCACAGAGGCGCGGCAGGCTTCACCGTGACGACCATGGACAACACACTGGCATCGAATCGCACCATCAAGGCCGTACCCGTCGCGCAGCCGGCGCCACGACAGAAGACCGCCGTCACCCTCGCCGAGCACATCGTCGAAATCGTGAGCGACTCCGGCGAGGGGGCGCAGCGCTGCGGCCAATCGCTGGGCTCGATCGCCGCCCGCATGGGCAACGGCGTGTGGACCGTCGAGATCATCCCCGCCGAGATCCAGCCGCCGGCGCGCAGCATCGAGGGCGCAAGCGGCAACCGCATCCGGCTCGGCTCCGGGCGGGTCTCGAACGGCGGCGACGAGACGGATCTCGTCATCGCCTTCAACGAGCAGGTGCTCATCGGGCGCGTGCGCGCCGGCGAGCTCAAGCCGGGCTGCACCATCCTGCTCGAAAGCATGTGGCGCGGGCACGGCGACCCCAAGATCGCCGCGTCCTACGTCGATACGCACGATCGCCTGCTGGCCGAGGGCTACAAGGTGATCGAGATACCGATGGAGCGGGAATGCCGCAAGCACGTCTCCGACCCGCGCCGCGGCAAGAACATGTTCGCGCTGGGCATGCTCTGCAGCATCTATAGCCTTGACCTGCAGATCGCGCGCGAGCAAATCGCCTTCACCTTCGGCAAGAAGAACCCAAGCGTCGTCAAGTCGAACATTACGCTGCTGCAAGCCGGACACGAGTGGGCCGAGGCCAATCTCGAGTTCAAGTACCGCATCCCCGCCGTGCCGGTCCAGGAGCCGCAGATCGTCGTCAACGGCAACACGGCGCTGGCGCTCGGCGTCCTCGCCTCGGGCATGGAAGTGTGCGCGATGTACCCGATCACGCCCGCCACCTCCGCCTCGCATTACCTGAGCGAGGCGTTCGAAAACGTCGGCGGCATCGTGCATCAGGCCGAGGACGAGATCGCCGCCTGCGCCTTCGCGATCGGCGCCTCCTACGCCGGCCAGTGCGCGGTGACGATCACCTCCGGTCCGGGCTACTCGCTCAAGCAGGAGGCGATCGGGCTGGCGGTGATGGTCGAAGTGCCGCTGGTCGTCGTGAACGTCCAGCGCGGCGGCCCCAGCACCGGCCAGCCGACCAAGGCCGAGCAAGGCGACCTCCTCGCCGCCTGTTTCGGCAGCCATGGCGACGCGCCCAAGGTCGTCATGGCGCCGGCCACGATCGAGGACTGCTTTTATTCGATCATCACCGCGCGCAGGATCGCCGAGACATTCAACACCGTCGTCGTGGTGCTCTCAGACGCCAACCTCGCCACCTCGCAGCAGCCATTTCCGCGGCCCGCCTTCTCGGAGACCTGGCTCGCGCCGCCGGTGGACCAGAGCGCCGTCGATGAGGGCACGAAACCGTACGACTGGGATCCCGTCACCGGGCTTGCCCGCCGCCTCGTGCCGGGGCAACCCGACGGCATGCATACCCTGACCGGCCTCGCCCACGATCGATTGAGCCGCGTCGCCTACAACTCGGAGATCAACGAAGAGGCGATCCGTCACCGCAGCCTCAAGCTCGCCGCGCTGCAGAAGACGTTGAGGGCGCCGGCCGTATTCGGCGGCGACAGCGGCGAGCTACTCGTCATCGGCTGGGGCAGCACGAAGGGCGCGATCGAGGAAGCGGTCGAGCGCGCGCGGGCTGAGGGCCACCAGGTCTCCTCGATGCACCTCACGTTCCTGCAACCGATGCCGGCCGGCATCAAGGAAATCCTGCAGCGCTTCAAGAAGGTCATGACCGTCGAAAACAACTGGTGCGATCGGCTTGAAGACGCGATCATCGACGAAACCAACCGGCGCTATTCGGCGTTGGCCCTGCTGCTCCGGGCGCGCTACCTGGTCGATATCGACTGCTGGAGCGAGGTCAAGGGACAACCCATCCGGCCGGGGACGATTTACCGGGTGATCCGGGAGAAACTGGAGAAGGAAAGGCGGCAGACATGACGACACGGACCACCGAGTGCGTGCTGCGGATGGTTCACGAGGAGGAGCATGACCTCGAAAGCTATCAGGGGAGCATTCCACGCTGGTGCAGCGGCTGCGGAGACAATGCCATCCTCACCGCCATCCAGCGCCTGTGCCGCGACGAGAAGCTGCGGCCCGAGAAGACCGTGTTCGTGTCCGGCATCGGCTGTTCCAGCCGCTTTCCGCATTACATGAAGACCTACGGCTTCCACGGCATACACGGCCGGGCGCTCCCGATCGCCGAGGGCATCAAGCTCGCGCGGCCCGACCTGCAGGTCTTCGTGACGACCGGCGACGGCGACTGTTGCAGCATCGGCGCGGCGCACTGGATACACGCGATCCGGTACAACATGAACATGACCGTAGTGCTTCACGACAACCACATCTACGGCCTGACGAAGATGCAGGCGTCCCCGACCTCACCCATCGGCCTGAAGAGCAAGACGACGCCGCGCGGCGCCTATCTCGAGGCGCTCAACCCGCTGACGGTGACGCTCGGCGTCCAGAACGTTTCGTTCGTGGCGCAGGCCGTCGACTGGATCCCGGAGGTCGTCTACGACATTCTCGCGGCCGCCTTCCACCACAAGGGACTCTCGTTCGTGCGCGTGATTCAACGCTGCCCGGAATTCCTGCCACAGCAACTCGATCCGTGGCTGCACGATCCGAGCCGGAACCTGCTGCTCACGCACGAGAACGGCATCACGGTGAGCCCCGCCCTCGGCAAGACGTACAAGAACCAGCGCGAGCACGACCCCCGCGACCTCGACCGGGCGCGCCAAATCGCCTCGTCGGAAGACCCGATTCCCGTCGGGATCCTGTATCACAATCCCGACGTGCCCTGTTACGAGGAAACCCGCCACCTCTCGGCGCTGCGCACGCCCGAGCGGATTCGGACGGGACTGGAAGCGGAACTCGACAAGTTCACGGTATGGCCGCAGGAGAACCCAGGTGAAGCGCGACGCCCCACGTGACGTGATGATCGGCGCCGGTGGAGCCACCGCCGCCGGCGAAAGCGCCATAGCGCCGGCGGCTGCGCTCGGCATGGCGCCGCTGTTCAAGACGCATCTTGCCTTCCACCTGACCGGCCACCGCGTTGGCGAGACGCTCGAGGCGATCGACGGACGCGGCCTGCGCCCCGCGCTGCTGGCACATTACCGGGACCTGACCCCGCTCCGCTACGACTACCCCCTCGTTCTCACCTCCGGGCTGTCCGGTCAGGGATGGGTGCGCTCGGTGTCGGACATCGTGGATGACCTTCTGCGCCAGGTCGCGCCGCGCGGGATCGAGGGCGAGAAAACGCGCCGGATCGTGCTGCGCGTCGAAGGCGAAATTCGCCGACGGGTCGCCGGCGGAGCCGCCGGCTCGCTTCTCTCGCTGTGGGACCAGGCCGCGCGCAGCGTCGCCGCTCCCGGCGGCCAGCCGGCTGACGATGCACTCGGCCGGGCGCGGGCCGCACTGAAGGAGACCGGCGAGGTCGTCGATTGCGACGAGGCGCTGCCCGGCCGCCTTCTGATTCACGCCTGGAAGACCGTGCAGGCGCGCAAGGCGCGGCGCCTGCGCGAAGAGATCGACCGGCTCGTGCTCAAGCTCTCGGACATCCTCAAGGCGGACTTCGCCCGCTCCGCGGCGGGACGGAGCAGTGAGCGTCTCAAGGCTTCCTTCGGGCGCGCGCACGAGCAGGCATTCGATTTCGACGCCATGTCGCGCCTGCTGGCGCGCAATGCCGCCAAGGAAACCTTGCCCGCGAGCCGGCGGCAGCGCATCGAGCGCGTGCTCGGCGTGTTGCAGTCCCAGCGCTTCGTGCGGCCGGACGACCCGGGCAACGCGCCAGGTACCGCGCCGCTCCACGGCTTCGTATTCGAGGCCTGCACCGAAGCGCTGACGGCGTTCCGCCGCCGCTTGCCGGAACTCATCGAGCTCGTCAAGGCCATTGCCACGGCAGAGCTGGAGATCGAGGGACGTTACATCGAGCCCGCCCACGACGTGTTGTTCGAGCAATTCGACGAGCAGGCGCTGGGGCCGCGCGACCTGCGCCTGTTTCCCGATTACCTGGTCCTGCTCCGCGCTGCCCGGATGCCGGTAGCCGAGCTCGCGACGCTGATGGACGTCCTGGCGAGCGGCCTGCCGGTGAAGGTCATGGTTCAGACCGACGATCTGCTGCCGACCCTGGCGGACGGCGACGGACAGCTGTCGCTCAACCTGCGCGGCATGCGGCTCGCGAGCATGGCGCTCGGCCAGACCGACGTTTTCGTGCTGCAGTCGAGCGCGTCGAACCTGTACCGGATGCGCGAGCCCATATTGAAGGGCATGGAACTGAACGGGCCGGCGCTGTTCAGCGTCTATTCCGGCGACGCGGGCGGGCTTCCCCCCTACCTGTCGGCGGCAGCCGCGATGCATTCGCGCGCATTCCCGGCCTTTGCCTACGATCCGTCGGCGGGGCCGGACTGGGCGACGCGCTTCAGCCTGGAAAGCAACCCGCAGGTCGAGCGGGACTGGCCCGTGGAGCACTTCGCCTACGAGGACGAGGCACACCAGCGCGTCGACGAGGATCTCGCCTTCACCTTCGTCGAATTCGCGGCCTGCGATCCACGCTACGCCCGTCATTTCGCCGTGGTCGCGCGGGCGGAATGGAACGACAGCCTGGTGCCGGTCGCCCGGGGACTGGGCAGCGGCCCCGGCATGACGGCGGATGAGGTTCCCTATCTGCTGCTGGTCGACGAGCGCGGCCGGCTGCAACGCGCCATCGTTCACGACAAACTGCTGGCCGCCGCGCGGCGCTGTGGCGAGCTGTGGCGCAGCCTGCAGGAACTCGGTGGCATACGAAGCTCGCACGCGGAGAAGCTGCTGGCGCGCGAGCGCAAGGCCTGGGAAGAAGCGAAGCAAAAGGAGATCGTGGCGGTGCTGCGCGACGCAAGGCCGGCCGCCCCGTCGCTCGTGGCGCCGTCTCCCACCGCAAGCGCGGTCGCGCCAGCGGCCGCCGCGGCAACCGCCGCCCCAGCCGCGGCCGAAGCCCCGGAACCCGAAGCACCCTCGGACGATCCCTATATCGAAACGCCGCGCTGCACGACCTGCAACGAGTGCACGAACCTCAACAACCGCATGTTCGCCTACGACGCCAACAAGCAGGCGACCATCGCGGACGTCAACGCGGGCACTTACCGTGAGCTCGTCGAGGCCGCGGAAAGTTGCCAGGTCTCGATCATCCATCCGGGCAAGCCGCGCAACCCCAAGGAGCCGGGGCTGGAAGAACTTCTCAAGCGCGCGGCGCCGTTCCTGTAGCGGCCCGGCGGAAGTCGCTTCCGCGGACGTCGCGCGCGGGGCCCGGCGCGATTCCCTCGCCCGCCCGTCCGGTCAACGGATGGCGCGTGGTATAAGATTGCGGCTCCCCTGACTCCCTGCACCGGGCAGCCATGTTACGCGTCCCATCGGGTTTGCTGATCCTCGCCGTCGCGTCCTGTGCCGGCGCGCGAGCCGAGTGAGATGACGAGCACGCAGCGTCCGTCAAGAAGCCCCGAAGCGACGGCCCGGCACCAACGCGGCCTCGAGCTGCTGCGCGACAACCAGGCCGCCCGCAGCATCGCGGAGCTCGAGCGAGCGGTCGAGCTGGATCCCGCCAGCGCCGAGTTTCACAAAAGCCTCGGCAACGCGCGCAGGTCGGCGGGCGATCTCGAAGGGGCGCTGGCGAGCTACCGGCGCTCGCTGGAGATCGCGCCCGACTTTCTGCCGGCGCGCTACAACCTGGGACTCGTGCTCTGCGACCTCAACCGGCCGCAGGAAGCGGAAGCGGAATTCCGGCGCGTTCACGAATCGGACCCGCGCGATGCCGACGTCCTGTTTCAGCTCGCGCTCCTCGCGTCCGCCCGGGGGGATCGGGCCGAGTCCGTGCGCCTGCTTCAGTCCGCCGCGGCGCTTGCCCCCGCGGACCCCTACGTCCGGTTTCATCTGGCCCTCGCCTACCGGGAACTGCCGGATCGCACGGAGGCCGCGATCGAGTGCCTGCGCGACTGCATCCGCCTCAAGCCGGATTTCGCCGACGCGCACCACCTCCTTGCGGACATAATGAAGGCGGGGGCCCGCTTCGAGGAAGCGACGGCTCACTACCGTGACGCCGTCCGGCTGGCGCCGCGCGACGCCGATGCGCACACCGGTCTGGGCGACGTCCTGCTGCGACAGCATCGACTCGAGGAAGCAATCGCCGCCTACCGCGCGGCGCTCGCCATCGACCCCGCCCTCGCCGCCGCGCGCTTCAATCTTGGCACCGCGCACGGCCTCGCCGGCGCCCACGACCAGGCGATCGGCTGCTACGAGACCGCGCTCAAGCTAAGCCCGGACAATGCCAGCGCGATGGGGCTGCTGCTGTTCGAGATGCAGCGCGTCTGCGACTGGTCGCGCCTCGACGAGCTCGCCCGCACGGTGCGCGAAGCGGTGCGCGAGCGGCCGGATCAGGAAATTCACCCCTTCGGGCTGCTGTGCCTCCCTTCCACGTCCGAAGAGCAGCTCGCCTGCGCGAAAAACTACGCTGCGTTCCGCACGCGCGCCGTCGCCCGCGACCGGGATCGCCTGCGGTTCCCGTTCGAGCGGCGCGACAAGCCGAGGCTGCGAATCGGCTACCTGTCGTTCGATTTCCGCGAGCATCCCGGCGCGCACCTGATGGCGGACCTCGTCGAGATCCACGACCGCGGCGGGTTCGAGATCCTCGCCTACTCCTACGGCGTGGACGACGGCAGCGCGGTGCGGGCGCGTCTCGTGCGGGCGTTCGACCGCTTCGTCGACATCCGGTCGCTGTCCCACGCGGACGCGGCGACCCGGATCCACGCCGACCAGGTGGACATCGTGGTGAACTGCACCGGCTACACCGCGTACAACCGGACCGAGATCAACGCGCTGCGGCCCGCGCCGGTCCAGGTCAACTTTCTCGGCTACCCCGGCACGATGGGCGCCGATTTCATGGATTACATCGTCACCGACCGCTTCGTGACGCCGCCCGGTAGCGAGGCGTTTCTCAGCGAGCAGCCGGTCTACATGCCGGCGAGCTACCAGGTCAACGGCCGCCGCCCTCCCGCCGCGACGCTCCCGCGCGGCGAGTTGGGCCTGCCGCCGGACAGGATCGTGTACTGCTGCTTCAACCAGGTGTCCAAGATCGATCCGCTCGTGTTTTCCGCCTGGACGCGCATCCTGCAGGCGGTCCCGGAGAGCGTGCTGTGGCTGTACGACCAGAACCGATGGTCGACCGCGAACCTTCGCCGCGAGGCGCGGGCGCGCGGCATCGCGGAGGATCGGCTGATCTTCGCCCCGAGGTGCTCCCTCGACCGTTATCTCGCCCACCTCCGGGCAGCCGACCTTTTCCTCGACACGCTGCATTACAACGCACACACGACGGCAAGCGACGCCTTGTGGGCCGGCACGCCGATCGTCACCTGCGCGGGAAGCACGTTCCCGTCCCGGGTCGCGGGGAGCCTGCTGAAGGCGGTCGGGCTGCCGGAACTCGTCACGCATTCGCTGGACGCGTACGAGGCGCTCGCCGTCGCGCTTTCCCGTGATCCGCGACGGCGGGCGTCGCTGCGCGAGAAGCTCGACCGCGAGCGGGCGACCGCGCCGCTCTTCGACACAGCCGCCTACGCCCGGCACCTCGAATCCGCGTACCGCCAGATGTGGCGGCTATTCCTCGAAGGCAGCGCGCCGCGCCCAATCCAGCCGTAGGTTGCTAAACTCTCCTCTCATGGTTGCCGCCGCCGCGCCCGTCGCCGTCGACCTCGACCGCCAGCGCGCGGTCGTCGCCGCGTTGCGCGCCGTTCTTCCCGGGACGTCGCTCCTGTACGACGAGGAGGACGTGAAGCCCTACGAATGCGACGGGCTCACCGCCTACCGCCAGGTCCCGATGGTCGTGGTTCTGCCCGAGACGGAGGAGCAGGTCTGCGAGGTTCTGAAGCGCTGTCACGACCTGGGCGTGCCGGTGGTCGCGCGCGGCGCGGGCACCGGGCTTTCCGGCGGCGCCCTGCCGATCGGAGACGGCGTGCTGCTGTCGCTCGCCAAGCTCATGCGCATCGTCGCAATCGACGAGGGGGCGCGCGTTGCGCGCGTGCAGCCCGGCGTGCGCAATCTCGCGATCTCCGACGCGGTTGCGCCGCTGGGACTGTATTACGCGCCCGACCCCTCGAGCCAGCTCGCCTGCAGCATCGGCGGCAACGTCGCGGAGAATTCCGGCGGCGTGCACTGCCTCAAGTACGGCCTCACCGTGCACAACATACTGAAGCTGCGCGTCGCCACCGTCGAGGGCGAGATCGTCGAGGTCGGGAGCGACGCGCTCGACTCCCCGGGCTACGACCTGCTCGCCCTGCTGACCGGGTCCGAGGGCCTGCTCGCCGTGACACTGGAGATAACGGTCCGGCTGCTGCCCAAGCCGGAGTTCGCGCAGGTCGTCATGTCCGCCTTCGACGACATCGAGAAGGCCGGGCAGGCCGTGGCGAACGTCATTGCGGCCGGCATCATCCCCGCGGGCTTCGAGATGATGGACCAGGCGGCCACCCGCGCCGTGGAGGATTTCGCGCGCGCCGGCTACCGGACCGACGTCGCCGCGGTGCTCCTGTGCGAAACGGACGGCACGCGCGAGGAAGTGGCCGACGATATCCGCCGCGTCCAGGAACTGATGGAGGCGAGCGGCGCGGTGCAGACCGAGGTGTCGCGCGACGAAGCCCAGCGCCTTCGCTTCTGGGCCGGGCGCAAGGCGGCGTTTCCCGCGGCCGGCGCGATATCGCCGGATTACTATTGCATGGACGGCACGATCCCGCGCAAGCGCCTGGGCGAGGTCCTGCGCAGGATCACGGAGCTCGAGCAGAAGCACGGGCTGCGCTGCGCCAATGTGTTCCACGCGGGCGACGGCAACCTGCACCCCCTCATCCTCTACGACGCGAACCGGCCCGGCGAGCTGGAGCGCACCGAGGCCTTCGGAGCGGAAATCCTCGAGCTGTGCCTCGCGGTCGGCGGCACGATCACCGGCGAGCACGGCGTGGGCGTCGAGAAGATCAACTCGATGTGCGTGCAGTTCACCTCGGCGGAGCTCGAGACCTTTCACCGCGTGAAGCATGCGTTCGACCCGCAGGGGCTGCTCAATCCCGGGAAAGCGGTGCCGACGCTGCGTCGCTGCGCCGAGTTCGGGCGAATGCACGTGCATTCGGGTCGGGAAAAGTTTCCTGAGCTGCCCCGTTTCTAATACTTAACCGCCAAGACGCCAAGACCGCCAAGAAGGACACATTACGAGTCTCGAATGAGACACCGACTGATTCGTCTCCCGGCTCTTCACCTATTGTTCAGTGGTTGCACCTGGATCGTTCTGCGCTTCTTTTCGATTGACGATTAATCGTATTCCTGGCGGCCTTGGCGTCTTGGCGGTTAAATGGATGACGTCGTTCAACATCTGGGCGAAACGATCCGCGCGGCGGCGGCGCAGAAGCGCCCGCTCTGCATCCGCGGCGGCGGCACGAAGGATTTTTACGGCGGACCGGCACGGGGCGACCTGCTTTCGACCGCCGGATGCCGCGGAATCGTCTCCTACGAGCCGACCGAGCTCGTGATTACCGCCCGGGGCGGCACGCCGCTCGCGGAAATCGAAGCCGCGCTTGCCGAGAAGGGCCAGATGCTCGCTTTCGAGCCCCCGCGCTTCGCCGAGGGGACGACGCTGGGCGGCTGCGTTGCGGCAGGCCTTTCGGGCCCGCGCCGTGCCTACGCGGGCGCGGTGCGGGATTTCGTTCTGGGCGTGCGCATACTCGACGGCAAGGGAGACGACCTGCGATTCGGCGGACAGGTCATGAAGAACGTCGCCGGCTACGACGTGTCGCGCCTGATGGCCGGGTCGCTCGGCACGCTCGGCGCGCTGCTCGAGGTTTCGCTCAAGGTGCTGCCCCGCCCCGCCGCCGAAGCGACGCTGCGCATCGCGTGTTTCGAGCCCGAGGCGCTCGAGCAGATGAACCGCTGGGCGAGCCAGCCGCTGCCGGTTTCGGCCACGGCATACCGGGACGGCGAGCTGCGCGTGCGGCTTTCCGGCGCTCGCGTCGCGGTCGACGCGGCCGCGAAACGGATCGGCGGCGACCCCGTCGATCCGCCGGATGCGGAGCGGTTCTGGAGCGGCATCCGCGACCAGACGGACCCCTGGTTCGCGGGCTCGGCGCCCTTGTGGCGGCTTTCGGTGAAATCCACCACCCCGCCGCTCGACCTGCCGGGGCCGCAGACCATCGAATGGGGCGGCGCGCTGCGCTGGATCAGGACCGACGCGGATGCGGCGGCGCCACGCGATGCGGCCGCAAGAGCGGGGGGACACGCGACGCTGTTCCGCGGTGGCGACAAGGCCGTGGGCGTATTCCATCCGCTTCCGCCGGTCATGATGAAGCTGCACCGGAACCTCAAGCAGGCGTTCGATTCGGCGGGCGTCTTTAACCCTGGCCGGCTATACCCCGACCTATGAGGACCGTGATTCGTGGGTCGTGGGTCGTGGGTCGGCGCATTTCGCCAGGAGCGGTGCATACCCCGGTCGATCCACGATCCACGATCCACGATCCACGCCTCTAGCGTATGCAGACAAATCTCGCTTCCTTCATCAAGGACTCCCCAGAAGGGAAGGAGGCGGACGCGATCCTGCGCAAGTGCACGCACTGCGGCATGTGCACGGCGACCTGCCCGACCTACCAGCTCCTGGGCGACGAGCTCGACGGGCCTCGCGGGCGCATCTATCTCATCAAGCAGGTGCTGGAAGGCGCGGCGCCCACGGCGAAGACACAGCTGCACCTCGACCGCTGCCTCACGTGCCGCGCGTGCGAGACGACGTGCCCGACGGGCGTGCGCTACGGCCGGCTCGCGGACATCGGCCGGCACATCGTGGAGGAGCAAGTGGGCCGCCGTCCCGTCGAGGCAGCCTGGCGCGGCCTGCTGCAGGCCGTCATTCCCCGCCCGGCGTTATTCGGCTCCCTGCTCAAGCTGGGACAGCTCGCCCGCCCGATGCTGGCCGGCGCGCTCAAGCGCAAGGTGCCCGCGAGCGCACCGCCGCCGGGAACGTGGCCCGCTCCGACGCATGACCGCAAGATCCTGGTCCTCGAGGGTTGCGTGCAGCCCAGCCTGTCGCCGGCCACCAACGCGGCGGCGGCGCGCGTGCTCGACCGCGTCGGCGTCTCGCTCATCCGCGCGACCGGCGCCGGCTGCTGCGGCGCCGTCTCGTTCCATTTGAACGACCCCGAGGACGCGCGCAACTTCATGCGGCGCAATATCAACGCCTGGTGGCCGCATATCCAGGCCGGCGCCGAGGCGATCGTCAGCACCGCCAGTGGCTGCGGCGTCATGCTCAAGGACTACGGCCACGCCCTCGCTCACGATCCCGCCTACGCCGACAAAGCCAGGCGCGTCTCCGAACTCTCCCGCGACATCAGCGAAATCATCGTGGCCGAACACGCGAAGCTCAAGCAACTCAGCACTCAGCACTCAGCACTCAGCACTGGCCAGCGAATCGCGTTCCACTCGCCCTGCTCCCTGCAGCACGGGCTCAAGCTCAAAGACAAGGTTGAAACGCTGCTGAGCGACGTCGGCTTCGATCTGACGCCGGTTGCCGACGCCCATCTTTGTTGTGGATCGGCGGGAACCTATTCAATCCTTCAGTCGGAAATCTCGCAGAAACTCCTCGCGAACAAGATCGCGAATCTCACCGCCGAATCACCCGCCGCAATCCTCACCGCCAACATCGGCTGCCAGGCGCACCTCCAGACGGCGACGGCGCTGCCGGTCCGGCACTGGATCGAGGCGCTCGACGAAGGACTTTCGCCATCGCCTTAGGGAGGGTCGTCCCGGATCCATCGCCCCCGCTCCGGCAAACGATCGGGGCGAAAGTCCTCATCAGGAAAATTGTGACGGAGCGTTTCGATACGACGCTCCCCGTTCTCGGCGCTTCCGACCGTCCTCCAGCAATCCGGCCGTGAGGATTTTGCCGGTCAACCGGCAAAATCCTGGGGGCTTGTACTTTTCCGTAGAAAGCGTACCATCCGTTGCCGTACACGTGCGCACCGGGGGGCTTGTACTTTTCCGCAGAAGGCGTACCATCCGGTGCCGTACTCAACCGTACGGAGGATGCGATGTCGGTACTGGCGCGATCCCTTGTCGAGAACGGCCTTCAGATAGCCGCCAGGCGCGCGCCGACCCGGCGTCCGCGAACCGAGCTGCGCATACCCGGCGAACACTCAGTCCCCATCTACGAGCAGGAGCTGTGGACCAGCCGCCAGCGGCAGGCCAGCTCGATCCACGAGATTGCCTACCGCGCCTGCTTCAAGCCGCAGCTACCCGCCTATTTCATCGAGCGGCTGACGCGCGCCGGCGACGTCGTCTACGACCCGTTCAGCGGGCGCGGCACCACCGCGATCGAGGCCGCGCTGCGCGGCCGCAACGTCATCGTCAACGACGTGAATCCCCTGACGGTGATCCTCACCTATCCCCGGCTGGAGCTGCCCAACGTCACGGAGATCGACGCGCGGCTGCGGGCGCTCCGGTTCACGCCCCGCCCGGCAAGCGACATGGATCTCTCGATGTTCTTCCATCCCGACACCCAGTACGAGCTTCTCGGGTTGCGGGAGTATCTCTATCGCCGGCTGCGCGGCGGCGACGAGGACGCCGCGGACCGCTGGATACGCATGGTCGCGACCAACCGGCTGACCGGCCACTCGCCCGGGTTCTTCTCGGTCTATACGCTCCCCCCCAACCAGGCGGTGTCGCCGGAAGACCAGCTCCGGATCAACAACCGGCTCAAGCAGGAGCCCGAGTACCGCGATATCCGCGCGCTGATCCTCAAGAAGACCCTGCAGCTGCAGGGGCGCCTCTCTGCCGCGGAGCGCTTCCTCCTGCGCCAGGCCGCGGTCAACGCCCGCCTGCTCAGCAGGGACGCCCGCGCGACCAGCGACATTCCCTCAGGCACCGTCCAGCTGACGGTGACTTCCCCGCCATTCCTCGACGTGGTCCAGTACGCGCGCGACAACTGGCTGCGCTGCTGGTTCAACGGCTTCGACGCCGACAAGATCGGAAATGACCTGACGATGAGCGGCGCGGTCGAGGAATGGGAAGCGGAGATGGCCAACGTCTTCCGCGAGCTCTACCGCGTGACGCGCACCGGCGGATGGGTGGCGTTCGAGGTAGGCGAAGTCCGGCGCGGCACCGTCAAGCTGGAGGAGATCGTCGCGCCGCTGGGCGTGCGCGCCGGTTTCCAGTGCACAGCGATCCTCATCAACGCCCAGCGCTTCACCAAGACCGCCAATATCTGGGGCGTAAAGAACAACAACCTCGGCACCAACTCGAACCGCATCGTTCTCTACCGCAAAGCGTGAACTGCGTCACGCGTCGCGCGCCGACTGTTCATGTCCCGTGACGCATGCCGCAGCGCCGGCGCCAGCCGCTGCGTAGCATGGCCTCTACCGCACAGGGGGGGCCATCCCATGAAAGTCACGCACATTCCGTATCACAAGAGCGAAAGCCGGACCTTCGCCTCCGGCCAGAGCATTTTCCGCCAGGGCGAATCGGGCGACACGATGTACGTCGTGATCGAAGGCGAGGTGGACTTGCTGGTGAACGGCCAGCTGGTGGAGAAACTCGAGCCGGGCTGCGTGCTCGGAGAGATGGCGTTGCTGGAGCAAGCCCCGCGCAGCGCGACCGCCATCGCGCGCACCGGCTGCAAGCTGGTGCCGGTCAATCAGCAGCGCTTCACCCTGCTGGTGCAGCACACGCCGAATTTTGCGTTGGATATCATGCGCGTCATGGCCGGGCGCCTGCGCCAGATGGACGCGCGGCTGTAGCGGGACCGGCCGCAGGGCCCGTTACGCCCGCGGCACACCCGTCCGGGCCTCACCCCCGCCAGTCCCCTCCGCCGGGGACGTCGCCAGGTACTCCCGACCGAGCGCCCCGACCCCGGGGCAGCCGATCAGCGCCAGCAGGCGGTCGATCTCGTCGCGATAAATCTCGATCGCGCGAGCCGCGCCGGCGTGGCCCGCCACCGCCGTGCCGTAAAGCGTCGCGCGCCCAATCATCACCGCTTTGGCGCCGAGCGCCAGCGCCTTCACGATAGCCGAGCACCTTCCGCCGGCCCGGAAGTACACATTGCGGAATCGGGCGGGCGAAATGCGCACCTCGTGTTGACACGCCCGCGCAACAAGTCTTAAATGGCCGCGCCACGCCGGGCGTCGGAAAGCCTCACGCAGTCGCCGGACAGGCATCCCCATCGTTCCTGGAGGCCGTTTCGGAAGGAATGAAACGGCCCCTGACGCCGGGGAGGATGAGGGGAATATCCCCTCATCCTGTTTCCAATTCTTATGGTCCGGTGGAAAAAACAGAATCTCGCCCAGGCGCTCGCGCGCAGCGCCCGGCGTCATCGCGATCGCGAGGCGCTGGTGATCGCCGGGCGCCGCCTGACCTACCCGCAGCTCTGGAAGGAAACGACGCGCGTCGCCGCCGCGCTGCACGCGCTCGGCATCCGGCGCGGAGATCACGTGGCCCTGTGCCTCGGCAACTCGCTGGAATGGGCGCTGTGCTTCTACGGCGCCGCCGCGATCGGCGCGGTCACGGTGCCGGTCAACACGCGCTTCAAGTCCGACGAGCTCCGCTACTGCCTCGCGCAGTCCGACGCGAAGCTCCTCGTCGTCGCGGATCGTTTTCTCAAGATCGACTTCATTGCGATGCTGCGCCAGATCCTTCCGGGTATCGGCGGCAGGCTCCCGGCGGCCGAGCTGCCGATGCTCGAGCACGTGGTCGTGCTGGGCGAGGACGTGCCGAAGGCGGCGGTGCGATGGGACACGTTTATTGCGCTCGGCAGCGCGGAGGCCGGGTTCCCGCTGCCGGCCGTTCGCCCCGACGACGTGATGCTGATCCAGTACACCTCGGGCACAACGTCCTTTCCCAAGGGCGCGATGCTGACCCACGACAACCTGCTGCGCAACGCCGCCTGCGTCGCGGAGCGCTTCGATCTCCGCGCGGGCGACCGCTACTACAGCGCGCGCGTCTTCTACCACGTCGCGGGAACAACGCTATCGCTGCTCGCCGCGCTCGTCGCGGGCGCCTGTCTCGTCTCGTCGCCGCATTTCGAGCCCGGCGAGGCGCTGCGTCTGATGAGCGAGGAGCGCTGCACGCACACCTCGGGAAACGACACGATGTTCCTGATGCTGCTCGCGCATCCGGATCTGGCAAGACACCCCCTCAACTTGCGGGGCGGATGGGCATCGGCCGGACCGGAGGCGTCGCGCCAGGCGGTCGAGCGCCTCGGCATGCGGGGACTGTGCCATGCCTACGGGCTCTCGGAGACCTCGCCGAATGTCGGCATGTCGCGGCACGACGACGAACTGGAAAAACGGATTCAGGGCTGGGCGCACGTCCAGCCGGGTGTCCGGGTACGCATCATCGATCCCGTGTCTGGAAAATCACTTCCGCCCGGAACGACCGGCGAGATCCACGTGCGCGGCTGGAGCGTGATGAAAGGCTACTACAGGATGCCCGAGCAGACGGCGAAGGCGATCGATGAAAAAGGCTGGTTCCACACCGGCGATCTCGGCGTGATGGACGGGAATGGCCGCCTGCGCTTCCTGACGCGCATCAAGGACGTGTTCCGGGTCGGCGGCGAGAACGTCGCCCCGGCGGAAGTCGAAGAGGTGCTGCATCAGCACCCCGCGGTCAAGCAGGCGCAGGTGATCGGCGTGCCGGATCCGAGGCTCGTGGAGGTTCCTGCGGCCTATGTCATATTGAAGCCCGGTCTATCGACGACGCCCGAGGCGATCCTCGCCTGGAGCCACGAGCACATGGCCGGCTTCCGCGTCCCGCGCTACGTGAAGATCGTGGACTCGTTCGACGCCATCGGCATGACCGGCAGCGCCAAGGTGCAGAAGAACCGGCTGCGCGCCCAGGCGCTCGTGGATTTCGGACTGACGGACCCGGCCCGGCCCGCGGTCACCGCCTGAGAACGGAAAGATCAAAGACATGAATGCGCTGCTTGAACGCCCGGACGGCTGCCGGCTCTACTACGAAGTGGACGATTACACCGATCCCTGGCGGCCGGCCGAAACCGTGCTGTTCGTCCACGGCCTCGCGGAGTCCGGCGAAGCGTGGCGGGGCTGGGTGCCCTATTTCGCGCGCCGCTACCGGGTGGCGCGCGTGGACGTTCGCGGATTCGGGCGGTCGACGCCGATGCCCGCAGGCTACGGCTGGACAATGGACGCGCTGCTGGACGACCTCGAAGCGCTGATCCGGCACCTTGGCTGCGAGCGCGTGCACCTCGTCGGCGCAAAGAGCGGCGGCTCGATCGCGCTCAAGCTCGCCGCCGACCGCCCGGGGCTGGTCCGGACGCTGACGGGCGTGACGCCGCCCCTGACCGGCGCCGCCGACGTCGCGCAGTGGCTCGAGCGGATCGAGACGCGCGGCGTGCTCGACTGGGCACGGCATACGATGCAGGGGCGGCTGGGGAGCGCCGCGACGCCCGAGGAAGTCGAATGGTGGGTCGACAACCTGCAGGGCAAGACCGCGCTTTCCACGCTCCAGGGCTACCTGCGCTGGGTACCGGGGCTCGACATACGCGCGGACGTCGAGCGCATCGCGTGCCCTGCGCTTATCATCACGACCACCGGGAGCGGACTGCGCTCGGTGGAAGGCGTCAGGGCCTGGGTCGAGCGCGTGAAGCGCGCGCGGCTGCTGGTCCTCGAGGGCGACGCCTGGCATGCGGCAGGCGCCTATCCCGACCGCTGCGCGCAGGCCACGGCGGCGTTTCTGGCGGAACACTCTTGATACAAGGGGAAACTCGATGCAGGACCTGAAGCAGCAGTCTCCGTACGGCGTCGTTCTCGAGCATTGCAAGAAGGGCGAGCTGGCCTACCAGTGGTCCGCGGCCGACGGCAAAGCCGTGTTTTACCCGCGCGTCTCGGCCCCGGGGAGCGGCAACGCAAGGCTCGAATGGCGCGTGTCGAAGGGCCTTGGCACCGTGTATTCGACGACGGTCGTGAATTACAAGGGGGAACCGCCGCTCAACGTCGCGCTGATCGACCTCGACGAGGGCTTCCGCATGATGAGCCGCGTCGAGGACATCGACCCCATGCAGGTGAAAATTGGCATGCGCGTGAGGGTGAAGATGCACCCCGGCGATGACAAGCAACCCGCTTATCCGGTCTTTTCTCCCCTCCTGTCCGAGGAGGGGTCGCCGCGGAGCGGCGGGGGTGGTGGGAGATGAGCGCAATGAGCCTCAAGCGCGCGAGCGTCGCCGTTGTCGGCGCCGCGGAATCGGATCTCGGGCAGGTCGCGCCCGGCACGAGCCCGCTCGACCTGATGGCGCAGGGCACCCTGCGGGCGCTCGAGGATGCCGGGCTCAGGTTTTCGGACATCGACGCCGTGTTCTGCGCGGCCTCCCAGGTCCGGATGGGGCCGTTGGCGCTCTGCGAGTACCTGGGAATCAAGCCGAAGTACTTCGACGGCACGCAGATCGGCGGCTCGTCCTTCATGGCGCACGTGGCGCACGCCCAGGCTGCGCTGGAACACGGCCTGTGCGAGGTGGCGCTCATCGCCTACGGCAGCACCCAGCGCTCGGTCTCGCGCGCGGCCGCGTCGCCGCGCGAGTACAACCCCTACGAATCGCCCTACCGGCCGTTCATGCCGTCCTCCGCCTACGCGATGGCGGCGGCGCGTCACATGCACCAGTACGGCACCACGCGCGAGCAGCTCGCCGAGGTCGCGGTGGCCGCGCGCCAATGGGCGCTCATGAATCCAAAGGCGTGGGAGAAGGAGCCGCTCACCATCGAGCAGGTCCTCAACGCCCGAATGGTCAGCTACCCCTTCACGGTGCGCGACTGCTGCCTCGTGCTCGACGGCGGCGGCGCGATCATCCTCACCACGGCCGCGCGCGCGAAATCGCTGAAGCGGAAGCCCGTCTACGTGCTGGGCACGGGGGAAGCGCTTTCGCACGCCAACATCTCGAGTATGCCGGACCTCACCGTGACCGCCGCTGCCGAGTCCGGCCCGCGCGCCTTCCGGATGGCGGGCGTCAAGCCGGCGGACGTGGACATGATCTCGCTCTACGACGCGTTCACCATCACGCCGATCCTGTTCCTCGAGGACCTCGGTTTCTGCCCCAAGGGCGAGGGCGGCCGATTCGTGTCCGGCGGCGCCATCGCGCCGGGCGGCAAGTACGCCGTCAATACCAGCGGCGGCGGACTCTCCTATTGCCATCCCGGCATGTACGGCCTGCTGGTCATGATCGAAGCGATCCGCCAGGTGCGCGGCGAGTGCGGCGAGCGGCAGGTGAAGGACTGCGAAGTCGCGCTTGCCCATGGAAATGGTGGAGTACTCTCGAGTCAATGCACAGTGCTTTTCGGAGGCCCATCCACGGTCTAGGCAAGCGCGACTAAAGTGGCCATCAACTACGACAAGCTGATCCGCTGGGACATCCCGGAAGTCGAACAGCGCCTGACGAAGCGGGACACCATCCTGTACGCGCTCGGCGTGGGGCTGGGCGCCGATCCCTGCGATGCCAACCAGCTGCGGTTCGTCTACGAGGAGAGCCTCCAGGCGCTGCCGACGATGGCGATCATCCTGGGCTATCCCGGCCCGTGGCACGCGCATCCCGAGCTCGGCATCACGCGCAGCCAAGTCGTGCACGGCGAGCAGGGCTTCCGCATCGCCACGACGCTGCCGGTCGAGGGCGCGGTCATCGGCAAGACGCGCGTCAAAAGCGTGGTGGACAAGGGCAAGGACCGGGGCGCGCTGGTCATGACCGAGTGCACGGTGCGCGACAAGACGAACGGTGAAATCCTCTGCACGCTCACATCCACCACGTTCTGCCGTGCCGATGGGGGCTTCGGCGGGCCGGCGGGACCGGCCCAGGTGCCGCATCGCCTGCCGGACGGCCCGCCCCAGCACACCTGTGACCTCCCCACCCTGCCCCAGGCCGCATTGATCTACCGCCTGTCCGGCGACGCCAACCCCCTGCACGCGGACCCGGCGTACGCCGCGAAAGCCGGGTTCAAGATGCCGATCCTGCACGGGCGCTGCACCTTCAGCATCGCCGGGCACGCGATATTGAAAACGCTGTGCGATTACGACCCGGCGCGCTTCGTTTCGATGGAGGGCCGCTTCTCCGCACCGGTCTATCCGGGGGAGACGATACGAACCGAGATGTGGCGCGACGGTAACGTCGTATCGTTCCGCTCCACGGTCCCGGCGCGGGGCGTGACGGTGCTCGACAACGGCCGCGCTGAAATACGGTGACTCGTGACTCGTGACTGGTGACTCGTGACTGGTGACTGGTGACTGGTGACTGGTGATTGGTGACTGGTGATTGGTGACTGGTGATTGGTGACGACTAACGACTAACGAATAACGAATAACGAATAACGAATAACGAATAACGATTAGAATCGGACCGCACAACGGAAAGGACGATCCCATGTCCGGGATGGTAGAAGGCAAGGTAGTGGTGGTGACGGGCGCCGGCCGCGGCATCGGCGCGGCGATCGCGATGCTG
>Ga0326597_10002201_pt1 | contig 29415 bp, 22 predicted proteins | sample RVTome_12_FD_203789 | JGI IMG/M metagenome (GOLD analysis project Ga0326597, IMG submission 203789) | Soil microbial communities from uranium-contaminated site in the Upper Colorado River Basin, Wyoming, United States - RVT100D185 | ecosystem: Environmental > Terrestrial > Soil > Contaminated >... | reverse complement strand
CTGCTCGGCCTGGGCACGGGACGGGCTTCGACGCCTTACCGTCAAATTCGAGGTGCGAGGGACACCGCGGTTCACATGGGGTGATCGCAACATGTTGGGGTCTGTTGAAACAACCGGATAAGCAAGAAACGGTTAACAGGCTGTGCCAGAATGCCGGCGGTATGGCGCGCCGTCGCCTCTCACTCACGAAGACCGACCGAGAGACCACCGCCGGCCTCGAAGTGCTGGCCCTGCTCCAGGAGATCACCGACGACGGAACGATCACGTCGGCGGAGATCGAGGCGCTGCGCGCGTGGCTCGCGGCCAACCCCACGGCGGACCTTCCAGGCTGTCAGTATCTCGCCCAACTCGTCGAAGACATCCTGCGCGACGGCAAGATCACGGACGACGAGTTCCCCGTGCTCTATGGCGCCATCGAGCGCGTGCTGCCGCCGGAGTTCCGGTCCCTGGCAGTAGCCCGACGGCGCGAGCGTCGGAAGGGCGAGCGCGACGAAGCGCGCCGGGTCGCGGAGGCAGAGGGCGAACGCTCTCGGCGGGAACGCGAGAAGAACCGCGTGCTGGACTACGCGGACTTCATGGTCGCCGGGGCGACGTTCGACGATCGGCCCGACGCCTGCGCCGACGTGGACGTTAGGGATCCGGTGTGGCTGGAGCGGGAGCCGACGAACGCCTATGACGCCAATGCCATCGACGACGTCCTCCTATTTCGTCGCTTTCGTGGACTTGCTCGGTCAGGCCAAAGCGGCTGCGAAGATGGACGCACCGCCACAGAGCGACAGCGAGCGAGCTGCCTGGCAGCAGACGGAGGAGATGGGGCTCATCGTCCGCGGGGCATCTCCCTATTGCACCCATATCCGGTGGATGGCCGAGGAACTGGACGAAGGGCGGTTCACCGGGTCGACTTTGTCCGTCCGGTATACCTAGTCGCTTTCTGGCAGCCGTCTTCGATGGATCCATCAACGTTATAAGAACCGAGGCGGTCGATGAATCAGAGGGTGCGCGCCTAATATCGAGGTATCAGGCGCTCGGCCTGACGTTGACAGATGCTGTGAACATGGCGCTGATGGGACGCCTCGGGATCGCAGCCTGCTTCTCGTTCGACAAACACTTTCTCCTCGCGGGCCTTATTCGGATCCCGCCATTTCACCTCCCACCTCCGGGGAAGTTTCGCGGGCGTTAGCGGCTGGTTAGCGGTTGGGGCAGAGAGGCCCATGTTCCTGCGCCTTTCTGCCCCACGCTGTTAAATGTGAGTTACCTCAGAGGCGCGCCGCTCAGGTCCGCCGCGGGCATTGGTGCTATTCTGCGAGCAGGGTGTTCCACCGTCGCGCTCCCGTCATCGTCGGCTGTGTGATTGCGGGCAGCCTGATCGGGGGTGCCCGCCCGGCGACGGCGCAGTACTTCTCTCAGGTCACCCGCCCCCGCCACATCCTCGAGGGTCACTGGCAATCCTGTCAGGAGCCGAGCGGCGGTCCCTACGCCGAGCGCGTATACGACCACGTCGTCAATGGCGTCGGGCAGTTCGAGGTGCACCTCGGCCCGCGCCGCGAATTCGCGATGTTCCTCGGCGTTCAGGATGAGCACCGCGAGCACGACCGGCCCGACAACCTGCTCAAGCCGCACCGGGTACCGCTTCAGGGTACCCGCCTGACCGAGCGCTGGGAGATCCCGACGCTGAACCTGGCGTTCAACGTGACGCGCGGCGGCGGCGACCGCACCGACTGCGAGGCCTGGTTCGTCTTGCTCGAGCCCCTCGATCAAACCTCGGACTAGATTTCACACGCGCGTGACGGGTCCGCGCCGCGACTGTTACATCGCCCCCGTATCCTGTGGTCGATGAGGCCGGCAATCACAGCCGTTGTGTGCGCCTACAACGAGGAGCGCTACCTCGAGCCCTGCCTGCACTCCCTGCTTGGCGCAGACGCGCCGCCCCGACGAGGTGCTCGTCGTTGACAACGCCAGCACGGATCGGACCGGGGAGGTCGCCCGGGCGGTGCCCGGCGTGCGCGTGGTGCACGAACCGGTGCGCGGGCTCGTGACGGCGCGCGAGACGGCGCGCCATTCGACCGAGGGCGACCTCCTGGCCTATGTGGACGCGGACTGCCGCGTGCCACTGCACTGGCTCGAGCGCGTCGAGCGGCAGTTCACCGCGAACCCGGCCGTGGTTGCCGTGACCGGCCCGTACCGTCTGGAATCGGACGGGCGCCACCCCGCCGGCAACGGTGCCGAACACGAGCGGCTGAGCCGGCGCGGCCTTGGTCACGAGGTTCACGGCGCCTCCGATGGCATCCGCGTCCATGTCCGGCGTGAGGGCCTTGGAGACTTCGATGGCCTCGAGGAGATCGGTCGGCACCACGTCGAGGGCGACCGCGCGAATGTCGCCTTCAGGCGACGGGATGCGCTCGCCGTTGATCGTCATCGAGTTCAGGCGGGCTTCGGTGCCCCGGATCGCGACGTAGCGGCCCTCGCCCTGGTCGCGCTCGATAGGGGCGGTTTACACAAACGTAACAGCAGCGATACATGCCCGATACGCACAGGTCGAGGTCTTCGCCCAGACTTGCCTCTGCCGCCCCTCGATGGGGCCGCCAGGAGGAGAGGGAGTGGGACGACGTCGGTTGCGAGAAGGCATCCTGCTGAGCGTCGCCAGCCTCCTGATCGTGTCCGCGGAACCGGTGGCGGCACAGGACGCCGCGGGCGGTCACGAGTCGACCTACGACCGAATCTGGAAGTTCGCCGAGTGGTACGAAAACAGCGCGGCGCCCGTGGTGCAACGGGTGCTGTTCAGCGGGCGCTACCAGCACGACTTCACCACGATCGACGCCGATGAGGGCAGTCTGGACGAATGGAACGTCCGCCGCATGCGGCTCGGCCTGAGGTCGACGCTCTTCCACACGTTCACGCTCCACGGCGAGGTCGATCTCAACCCGCAGGAACGAGACCCGCTGTACGCGCGCATCACCGACCTGTATCTGCAGTGGAGCCGGAGCCCGCGGCTGACCCTCACGGTCGGCAAGCACAGCGTCCCGTTCACGCTGGATGGGGCGACCTCCTCCAAGGACCTTCTCGCCATCGATCGCAGCAATCTCGCAAACAACATCTGGTTCCCGCAGGAGTACCTTCCAGGGGTCGCCCTGTCCGGCAGGCGGGCGCCCTGGACCTACCGTGCCGGCGTGTACTCGGCCGGCGCCGCGAATCGCGAGTTCGGGGAGTTCGACGGGGGGCTGCTGGCTCTGGGCGCGGTCGGGTACGATTTCGCGCAGTCGCTCGGAGTCAAGGAGGCGCTCCTCAGCGGCAACTACGTGCATCAACGTCCGAACGACCGCAATACCTTCACACGGCCGCTCGAGCACATCGGCTCGACGACGTTCAGATTCGAAGCCGACAGGTGGGGCCTGCGGGCGGATCTGTCGGCAGCCTCGGGCTACCTGGGTCAGGCGGATCTGTGGGGCGTGATGGTCATGCCCTTCGTCAACGCGACCGACAGGCTCCAGTTCGTCGGTCGGTATACGCTCGTCGGCAGCGACGGTGCGAACGGGGTTCGACTGGGCACGTACGAGAGCCGGGTGGTGTCGGGCCGCGGCGACCGGTACGAGGAGCTCTACCTGGGCGCCAACTACTTCTTCTACGGCCACAAGCTGAAGCTGCAGAGCGGTCTCCAGATCGCGGCGATGGACGATCGCCAGGAGGACGGCGGCGCCTACTCCGGGATGTCGTGGACGACGGGAATCCGGGTCGGCTGGTGAAGCCCTGACAATCCCGCCCGCTGAGTATGTAACGTGGAATTTACAGGCGTGAAACCGACGGGCCATGGCCTGTGAAGTAGGCTGACGCTCATGAGATCAATCCTTTCAGGCGCATGCGTGGCGGTGACGGTGGCGATAACCGGGTGCGGGGGCGGCGGCCCGGCGGCCCAGGTCATCACGATCGACGGATCGAGCACCGTGTTTCCCGTCACCGAAGCGATGGCGGAGGAGTTCCGGAACGCGAACCCCGGTGCGCGGATCACGGTGGGTATCTCCGGGACGGGGGGCGGCTTCCAGAAGTTCTGCCGCGACGAGATCGACATCTCCGACGCGTCGCGTCCCATCGGGGCGAGCGAACAGGAGGCGTGCGCCAAGGCCGGCGTCGAGTATATCGAGCTGCCGGTGGCGTACGACGGCTTGGCCGTCGTCGTGCATTCGAAGAACACCTGGGCGTCGTCGATGACGATCGCGGAGCTGAAGCGCCTCTGGGAACCGGCCGCGCAGGGGACGATTACGCGCTGGAACCAGATTCGGTCCGGCTGGCCGGACCGGGAGATCCGCCTGTTCGGCGCGGGCGTCGATTCCGGGACGTTCGACTACTTCACCGAGGCGATCGTCGGCACGGCCACGCGGAGCCGCGGTGACTACACGTCGAGCGAGGACGACAACGTCATTGTCCAGGGCGTGAGCGGCGACGAGTATGCCCTCGGCTACTTCGGCTACGCGTACTACGAAGAGAACCGCGACCGACTGACGCTCGTGGCGATTGACGATGGGGACGACGCGAACGGCAGGGGCCCGATCGCGCCGTCGCCCCAGACCGTGAGGGACGGCACCTATCATCCGCTCTCGCGACCGATCTTCATCTACGCGAAGGTCGCCGCGCTCGAGCGCCCGGAAGTGCGCGACTTCGTCGAGTTCTACCTGGGCGAGGGCGTGCCGCTCGTGCGGGAGGTCGGGTACGTCGCGCTGACCGACGCCGAACTGGCCCTCGTGCGCGCGCGTTTCGCCGCCCGCACCACCGGGACGATGTACGACGGACCGAGCAGCCAGACCACGATCACGCTGGAGCAGCGGCTTTCGCGGTAGGATCCGGCACCGGCACCGCATGCGGCTTCGGACACGGGCGCTCGCCGAGTTCGTCATCGAACGCGCACTGTTCCTGTGCGCCGCCACGTCAATCTTCGTCACCCTGGGGATCGTCTTCGTCCTCGTGTTCGAGACGGGCGCCTTCCTCCGGGAGGTGTCGGTCTTCGAGTTCCTGTTCGGCACCGAATGGACCCCCCTCTTCTACGACAAGCACTTCGGGGTGCTGCCGCTCGTCGTCGGCACGCTGCTCGCCTCGGCGATCGCGATGATCGTGGCCCTGCCGGCCGGCCTGCTGACCGCCATCTATCTCAGCGAGTACGCATCGTCCGGCGTTCGGCGGGTGGTGCGTCCTGTGCTCGAGGTCCTGGCAGGCATTCCGACCGTCGTGTACGGGTACTTCGCCCTGCAGTTCGTGACGCCGCTCCTGCAGGGGTTCGTGCCGGGCCTCGCGGGCTTCAACGCCCTCGGGCCGGGGATCGTGATGGGCATCATGATCCTGCCGCTCGTGTCCTCGCTCTCCGAGGACGCGCTGCACAGCGTGCCGAACGGCCTGCGCGAAGGGGCGTACGCCCTCGGGGCTACCCGGATGCAGACGTCGCTGCGGGTCGTCGTCCCGGCCGCGTTCTCCGGGATTTCGGCTGCCGCGATCCTGGCTGTCTCGCGCGCGATCGGCGAGACGATGATCGTCGCCATTGCCGCCGGGCAGCAGCCGCGGCTGACGTTTGACCCGCGGGTTCCGGTCGAGACCATGACCGCGTACATCGTGCAGGTGAGCCTGGGCGACACGCCGGCCGGGACGCTCGAATACCGGACGATCTTCGCCGTGGGCATGCTGCTGTTCCTCAGTACGTTCGCCCTGAACATCGTGTCCAACTGGCTGCGCAACCGGTTCCGGGAGGAGTACGCGTGAGCCCCGACGCGACCGGTACCCGGCCATCGACGGGCGGGGCCCTGAGGATCGGCGATCGACTGCTGGCCTCGTTCGGCCTCCTGGTCATGCTGCTCGCGCTCGCCGCGCTGGCGGCTCTCCTGTACGACGTCCTGCACGACGGCCTGGGGCGGCTGTCGTGGGCCTTCCTCACGAGTTACCCATCACGCCGGGCGGAGCAGGCGGGCATCCTCGCCGCGCTCGTCGGAAGCGTGTACGTCATGGGCATCACGGCAGCGATTGCCGTACCCCTCGGCGTCGGGGCGGCGATCTATCTGGAGGAGTACGGCGGGCGCGGCCGGCTGTCGAGGATGATCGAGACGAACATCGCCAACCTGGCCGGCGTGCCATCGATCATCTACGGTCTGCTCGGGCTCGGGCTCTTCGTGCGGATGATGGGCATGGGGCGAAGCGTCCTCGCCGGCGCATCGACGCTCGCGCTGCTCGTGCTCCCGGTCGTCATCATCACGACGCGGGAGGCGCTGCGGGCGGTGCCGAAGTCGCTGCGCGAGGGATCGTACGCGCTCGGGGCGACGCGCTGGCAGACGATTCAGCGGCAGGTGCTGCCGGCGGCGTTTCCCGGCATCCTGACCGGGCTCATCCTGGCGCTGTCACGCGCCATGGGCGAGACGGCGCCGCTCATCACCATCGGCGCGCTGACGTACGTGCCGTTCCTGCCGAGCGACATCTGGTCGCCCTTCACCGTCCTGCCGATTCAGATCTTCAACTGGGTCTCCCGCCCGCAGGCGGCGTTCGCCGAGAACGCCGCGGCCGGCATCATCGTGCTGCTCGCCCTGCTGCTCATGATGAACGCCGTCGCGATCGTCCTCAGGGACCGTTTCCAGCGACGTTCACGCTGAAGGACTGAGGCGAGAGCATCCGGGCGGGGCCGCGAGGGCCCTCGCCCGGATGCCATGTGTGCGTGATCAGAACCGAACGCGGAACCCGAACTGGCTCTGCCGCGCGAACTGCGAGCCCGTCACCTGCATGAACTGCGACGAGTTCCGGTTCCCCGACGGCGCCAGATTGTTCTGGCGGTTGACGAGGTTGAACACGTCGAAGAACAGATCCAGGCTCGTGTTCGCGCGGCCCAGCGGAATCTGGTACCGCAGCGAGACGTCGAGGAGCAGCGACCCCGGCCCTTCGAGCCCGTTGATCACCGCCCGGCCCTGGCTGTCCACGGCCGACTGGATGGGCAGCAGCGCCCCCCGGATCGGCGTGACGTCGTCGATCCCCTGGATGGGCCGATCGGCGGCCGATCCCGTGCTGTCCACATCGCCGTTGCGATCGCTGCCGACGATCTCGTTGATCCGCGAGCCCGAGATCGCACTGACGACCGTCGCGACGTTGAACGACCGCCACACGTTCACCGTGGCGCTCATCGCCAGGACGTTCTTGCGGTTGCTGGCAAACAGCCCGTAGTCGGCACGGATGTCGTTATCGTTCCACACGCGCTTCGTGTCCGGGTTGCCGAGGCCGACGTAGTTCCCTTCCTGCAGGGTGTACGCCACGCGGCCGCTCCACCGGTTCGACATCCGCTTCTGGAGGCCGACCTGCAGCGAGTTGTAGTCCGCGTTGAACCCCGCGTTGGACTGGTTCTGCAGCACGCGCCGGAACGCCGTCCCGCGCGCCACGGCCGGAATCAGCACGCCGGTCGGGTCGAACGCATCGACGCCCGGCCGCGCATACACCGAGCCCGGCGCCCCGTACACCCCGGCCACGAGCACCGGCTCGTTGATGTCGACGACGCCGTTCTGCTGCCGCGAGTTGTTACCGACGTAGTCCACCGTCACCGCCATCACGTCGGTGACCTGGTGCGCCAGGCCCAGGCTCCACGCGTTCTGGTAGGGCATCTGCCGGTCCGGGTCGTCGACCCGTGGATCCCGCGAGAACGACGCGCCGGCGAGCAGCGAGGCGCGACGGGCCTCGATGTCCACAATTCCCGCTTCGCTCAGCACGGCCACGCCCGGGTTCCCCTGGGAGTCGGTGACCATGGCCGGCACGAGGACGCAGCCGCACGTGTCGCTTGCCGGCGTGATCGTGATCGTCGGGAAGAGCGTCTGCACGGCGGCCGTCTGCAGGTTCAGGGGAACCGAGATGGGCATGTACGCGTAGAAGCGGCCCATGCCGCCACGTACCACCGTGCCGCCCGTCCCGAACACGTCCCAGGCGAAGCCGCCCCTGGGGCTCCAGTTGTTCTGCTTGCCGGGGATGGTCTTCTGGCGGTCGTACCGGACGCCGAAGTTGATCGACAACCGGTCGGCCGGCCGCCACTTGTCCTCGAAGAAGAAGCTGGCGCGCCGGTCGTCGACCGGCACTTCCCAGTCCGAGTTGGGCGGGCCAACCCGGATCTCGAACTCGCGCGGATAGGTCGCCGGGTTCGCCGGGTCGTACGGCAGGTTGGTGCCGAAGTCAAACACCCCGGAGTGGGGCTGGGCCCGGCCGGGGATCATGGCATTCTTGCTCCAGCCGCCCCCGAACTTCATCGTGTGCTCGCCCCCCGCATCCGGCAGGAAGTAGCTGAGCGAGGCATCAAGGGTGAGCGTCCGGACGGGCGTGTCCGCCCCCCCCCCACCTACCCCGGTCGTGTAGTCCGGGTGTTCGTTGGACTGCCCCATCCGGAGGGCGTCGCGGCCGTCGAACCCGCGCCAGGAGACGTCGTCGTTGAAGAACGTCTGCGCGCCCGTGCTCAATTGCTCGCCGATCCGGCCGACGCGCACCACCGCCGACGCCCGGTCGCTCAGCACGCTCGTGTACGACATGTTGAACAGGTGATCCCAGTCGGACTCCCAGCCCTGGCCGTCGATCGTCTCGTCGCTCGTGTTGAAGCCTTCACCCCTGGTCGGCGCCGTCTCGAGCACCCACCGCGCGTTCACGAAGTTGCTCGGGTTCAGTTGCACGTCCCCGCGCGCGAAGTAGTTCGTCGCCCGCACCTCGAACGTCCCCACGAAGTCGGTCGCGAGCGGCGCCGCCTCGGCCGGGAAGATCTTCTGGCCCGCGATGTCCTCGTTGTCGCGCTCGATCGTGGCATAGAAGTGGGCGCGGTTCCGGACGATCGGTCCACCGATTGCGAACCCCGCCTGCAGCGTCCGCTCGTCAGGCTTGGGCGATCCAGAGGTCAGGAAGTGCCCTCGCGCGTTGAACGTGTCGTCGCGGAAGTAGCTGTACGCCCGGCCCGAGAACGTGTTCGTGCCGCCGCGCGTCACCATGTTGATGATGGCGCCCGCGCCGCCGCCGTATTCCGCGCTGTACTGGTTGGCCAGCACCTGATATTCGTCGATGTTGTCGATGACGATGCGGACCTGCGTGCCCTGGCTGCCGCCCAGCCGGTCGTCGTTGTTGTACATGCCGTCCAGCAGGTACAGGTTGGACTGGGCCGGCGTGCCGTTGGCCACCACCTGGCCGCCCTCGAACGTCGAGGCCGCCGGATTCGGCGTCATCCCCGGCACGAGCTGCGTCAGCGCCCCGATGTGCCGGAAGTTCGCCGGCACGTTGTCAAGCTCCTGCCCCGACAGCGTTCCGCCGATGCGGTTGCTCGTCCGCTCGACGAGCGGCGCCTCGCCCGTGACGGTCAGCTCCTCGGCGACGCCGGCGAGCTGCAGGTTCAAGTCGAGTGTCAGGTCGGTGCCGGCGGCAAGCGTCATGCCTGCCCGGCGCAGCGGCGCGAACCCGTCCATCTCTACGAGGACGGTGTACGGACCGGGGTTCAGGCCCGGCACCGAGAAGCTGCCGTTGCCTTCCGTCACCACAGTCCGGCTGGTGCCGGTGTTGTCGTTCGTCACGGTCACCGTGGCGCCCGGCAGGGCCAGGCCGTCCGGATCCAGGATCCTTCCGCCCACAGACACCTGCTGCTGCGCGGAGGCCGCAGTCGTGATCAGCAGGAGACCCGCGACGACCGCCAGTCCCTTGAGATAACTCATCAAACCCTCCCTTGGTCGATTCCGGTCCGAGTTGGCGACTGAGCTGATTGCGACACCGCCAGGAGAACTGGCCACGGCGGTTTCGCGCGGCTGAGAGGTTCGATCGGCCGTCCCCCGACTTGCGATTCCGCGTATCCCGACCGGGCGATTCAACTGCCCAACACCTGCCCCGGGCGTTCGGTACCGGGACATCAGGAGATCCGCATGACTGGTACCTGACTGGCACTGCGACATCGACTCGCCGGTCACCGTAGCGAAGAGCGGACGTCAGACGACCGATCGAACACCCCCTCCCGGCTCGTGGAAATCAGCCGGAAGCTGGCCGTGTGGGCACTCTACGGAAACCCTCGTCGCGTAGACATCTGGCGGAGCCGGTATTTCGCGGGAAGAGCGGGTCTGAGACGGCGCGTCGTCCAATGGTTCGGATCCAAGCAGGATTGACGGCGAAATCTCCAAAAAACCGCTACCGGCGGCCAGACCGGGCGGTCACGGTCTGACCGCCTCCTACCGTCAAGAGGGTATGAGCCCCGCACATCACCGCCGTGCGGGAAGGTCACCCGCTGCGAGGTGCTAAGATGCGGCCCTGGGCGGCCTGCGCCCCCCCAACTTGGATCATGACGATCCGGCGAGCGCTCCTCCTCGGGTTCGGTGCCGTCCTGTCGCTCTGGATCGTGTCGGCATACGTGTTCGTGCGGCAGCTGCACGAGCTCGAGGCTCAGGCGGCCGTGATCGCCAGACGGTTTGCCAGGGCGGAGGAACTGCTGGCCGGCATGCGGGGTCAGCTTCTCCGTGGTTCCGTCCATCTGCGTGGCCTCGCTCTCAACCTCGATGCCGACCTCGCCCGCCTCGAGAGCGACCAGCTTCGAGAGACCCGCCGCGCCCTCGACGAGGCGCTGCAGCAGTACCTGCCGGAGGTCGATTCGGATGTCGAGCGCGAACAATGGGTGTACCTGCGGGAGGGGTTCGACGCCTACTGGGCGGAGATGCTCCCGCTGTTCGCCGATGGAGGAGACACGGCCTCTGACCGCGCGCGGGTCCTGCTCCGGGCTCAGGCGCTGTCGAAGGAGCAGGGGATCGTCGCCATTCTCGAGGCCGTACGCAGGCTGAACGGGGAAGCCTATGGAGAGCGTCAACGAGACCTGCAGCTTCTCTACGACCACCTTCGCACCAGCGTGTGGTGGACGAGCGGGCTGATGGTCGCGCTCGGCCTCCTGATCGCCGCGGGATCGACGCGATACGCCGGCCTGCTGGAATCGGAGATCCGGCGGCAGCATCTTCAGGATGTCCACCACAAGCTCGAGCTCCGCGACCTTTCGAACCGGCTCGTGGGGGCACAGGAGCAGGAGCGCCAGCGCATTGCCAGGGACCTCCATGACGAAGTGGGCCAGGCCCTGACGGCGGTGAAGGTTGAGCTCGCGGCCATCGAACGCGACCTCGGACCGACCGGTCACCGTTTCGAACGGCGTCTCCGCGAGGCGCGCACGATTACCGATCGCACGCTGAACACGGTTCGGGACCTGTCCCAGCTCCTTCACCCGGGGATGCTCGACGACTTCGGCCTGCTCGAAACGGTCCGTTGGTACGTCCGCGGGTTTTCGAAGCGCACCGGACTCATAGCCCGGGTGGCGGCGGACGAACCGTTCGAGCGGCTGCCGCAGGAACTGGAGGTCAGTGCGTACCGCATCGTCCAGGAGGCCCTGACGAATGTCGCGAAGCACGCGGAGGCGACGCGCTGCCTGGTTCGTCTGCAGCGTCAACCCGCCTCGCTCGTGGTGATCGTCGAGGACGACGGCCGGGGCATGGACCTCAGAGACCGCAGGTCGGAACACGGGTTCGGCCTGGTGAGCATGCGAGAGCGCGTGACCGGACTCGGCGGGAGATTCGTGACCGAGCCGGCGGGCACCTCCGGAACGCGCCTCGTGGCGGAGTTCCCGTTGCCGGCGCCCGCCAGACCGGCGGTCGAGGCAACCGCCGGCCATCGAACGACGGTGACCCAACCGGCGGTGGAGGAGGCGGTCGGTGGCTCGGCTCCGCATCCTGCTGGCTGACGATCACACGCTGATGCGGCAGGGTCTCCGGCGGGTGCTTGCTGAGCAGCCGCACTGGGAGGTCGTGGCGGATGTCGAGGACGGCGCGGAGGCCGTTCGTTGCGCGGTCGAATTGAGGCCAGACGTCGCCATCCTCGACGTCACCATGCCTCGATTGAACGGTGTCGAGGCGACCAAGCAGATTCTGCGTCGCGCACCCGAGGTTCGCGTGCTCATCCTGAGCATGTACGCCGACGAAGTCTACGTCCGTCGGGCGTTCCAGGCCGGAGCGATTGGCTACCTGCTCAAGGACTCCGCCGACACCGATTTGATTCATGCCGTCTCGGATGTCGCACGGCGGAAGACGTACTTCAGCCCCGCCGTCGGCAAGGTGATGCTCGACGAGTACCTCAGCTACCTGTCCGAGCGGGGGATTGCCGACCGGTACGACTCCCTGTCCGAACGGGAGCGCGAGGTGTTCCAGCTCATTGCGGAGGCTCACAGCACCAGGGAAATCGCCGAGAGCCTGCACCTCAGCCCGGGCACCGTCGAGACTCACCGTGCTCACATCATGGAGAAGCTGGACCTCCACAGCGCGGCCGAGATCGTGCTCTACGCGGTCCGGCGAGGCGTCATTCGGTGAGCGTGAAGGCCGCGTCCGCACGCGATCCCGGGACCAACAGGGTATGACGGCATGACGGCCGGGCTTCGTCGCTCACGCCTGGCGTTTGCGGTCGGGCTGGCGCACAGCCTGGTGTCCCTCGCCCTGACAGCGTGTGTCAGCCCGGACGACAGCGTGGGCGGTCCCGGCTCGTCGGTGACCGAGGCCTCCGGCCAGAACGCACCAAACGGGCTCCTGCGCCGCGCTGCTTACCAGCACGCCGCCCCTGGCGACGTGCTCGAGGTCCAGATCGACGAACTGCGGCCAACCCAGGGCGCGGTCGGGTACGATCAGGTCTACTACAGACTTGCCCGCTGGCAACCCGACCTTGGTCGCCGCGCCTGGCGGGACGATCCGATCCGCTTGCTCGACTACCTGAATCGAACCCTCGGCAGCAGGATCGACGACTACTGCGAAGATACGGGGCAGGGCAGGCGCCGGGCCCGGTTCGGGAGCCTTTCCGACGCACGGGCGGTCCATCTGAATGACGCGTCGACGTTCGCATGCACCGACGCGCCGGGCACCCACATCACCGCCCTGAAGACCGTGGTCGTGGGCTGGGACGGGACCCTGTACCTGACCGACGGACATCACAGCTTCAGCGCGCTGCGTGAGGTCGCCGACGGTGGGCCCGCACTGAAGGTGTGGGTCAAGGTCGACGCCAATTACCACGACGCGGTGGACCGGGAGGCGTTCTGGCAGCAGCTGATCGCCGACCGAAGAGCCTGGCTCAGGGACGGCAACAATCAGCCGATCGCGATCGACCGGTTGCCGACCCGCCTGGGGTTGATGGGACCGGAGCCCGGGGGGATGGCCGACGATCCCTATCGTTCGCTCGTCTATTTCACGCGGGGCATCGGATACACGAACGCCGGCCTGCCTGATTTCGGCGAGTTCCTCTGGGCCGACTGGCTTCGCGGTCAGGTCGCGGCCGGCCGGCTGAAGGGGCTGGACGCGCACCACCTGCGACATCCGCCGCCGGCGCTCGGGGATATTCTGGCCTTCAGCACCTTCGGAAACGACTTGCGGCCTGAGGGCAGCGACGACAGCTACGCCGCTCTGGTGCGCAACGCGGCCCTGCTCATGGCCAGCCTGGCCGATGACGACGTCGTCTTGGCCCCGTGGACCGCTGCCGACCTGCGGCGTACTCCGCTCGTGCCAGGCACGAAGATGGGCTCGATCGAGGAGGCTCGCACGCTGCTCGAGGAGCTGCCGCGCACCGATCAGGGGGATCCGGCCTCAGGGCCGCGCCACGGCGGCAAGTTGTGGTTCGCGGTCAACTACCGCACGTGCGGCGCGCCGGCTCCCGGCACCTGCTGGGGCTGGTAGCCGCTCACGCCTGACGTCTGCCTTGCGGGGGTCCGCGACCTACCGGGGGTGAGGACCAACCTGCCAATTTACACGATGTTCTTGGCTCCCTACAGTCTCGACCCAGATGGCCGCGGCTGCTGCGCGCGATTACACTGCGCCGGTGGATGCATCTAATATGGTGCTGAGTTCATGTTCAGCGACACTGTTGAAGAGATCCATGGGTTCCACATCGGGAGCATCCGGAGCTCCCAGCCCGCGACGGCAGTGGTAATGCTGCTGAACGAACACGGACTGGCCGTCTATCGCGACAGCTTCGAACTGGCGGCGCGCGAGGGGCGTGATTTCCACGTGAGGTTTTGGCGACGGGCTGACGGCAGCCACGCTCTCGATGGGCATCTTGCCCCATACGCCTGGTCCGCACATGGTCGATCTCGATGACGTGCGACTGCAGGGCCAGACGTTGGCGTTGAAGAGGTTTCTCGATGAGTACGACGAGTTCGACTAGATCCGTTCTCCTGAGTCGCTGGAGGAGCTTTGCCCGACGTGCGGCACAGGCGCAGTCCGCCGCGCTGCTGTGGCTGCTCTACTACGCGGTCCTCGTGCCGATCGCGCTGGTGCGATCGGCCCTCCGCACTCGACCACCTTCAGGACCTGTGGCACCCGCGTGGCAGTCGCGCATGACACGTACGGCCGATTTGCCATCAGCCCGGCGACAGTTCTGATGAATGTCCTGGGCATCTCTTGTTATTTTCATGACGCGGCCGCCGTTCTGCTGCGCGACGGCATACTGGTCGCCGCGGCCGAAGAGGAGCGCTTCTCGCGCGTGAAGCACGACTTCTCCTTTCCGGAGCGGGCGATCCGTTTCTGCCTGGACCAGGCCGGCATCGCCGCGCGCGATCTCGAGTACGTCGCCTTCTTCGAGAAGCCGCTCGTCAAGTTCGAGCGCATCCTTCAGACATCCATGGCCACGGCGCCCCATTCGGCGGCGGTGTTCCGCCAGGCAATGACCGCGTGGCTGCTTGATAAGCTCTGGGTGAAGTCGCTGCTTCGCTCAACGCTCGGCGTCCCGTCCGATCGCATCCTCTTCTGCGAGCACCACGAATCGCACGCCGCCTCGGCGTTCCTCTGTTCTCCGTTCGACGAGGCCGCGATTCTGACCGTCGACGGCGTCGGTGAATGGACCACGACGGCCGTCGGTCTCGGACGCGGGAACGACGTGCGCCTGACGGACGAGATCCGGTTTCCCCATTCGCTTGGGCTGCTGTATTCCGCCTTCACCGCGTTCTTAGGTTTCGAAGTCAACGAAGGCGAATACAAGGTCATGGGCATGGCGCCATACGGCACGCCGCGATTCGTCAGCGAGGTCAGGCAGCTCGTGCGCGTGGAGCAAAACGGGGCGTTCGCCCTGGACCTGGACTACTTCTCGTTCCACTACTCTCCAACACGCACCTTCACGTCCAAGTTCGAACAGCTCTTCGGCGCGCCACGCAAGCCGGACCTGCCGTTTTTCACCGAGCACACCGAGTTTCCCGCGTACTACGGCGAGAAGCCGGGCAACTTCCACGAGCTGGCCCGTGAGAACCAGCGGCACGCGGACATCGCAGCCAGTATCCAGGTGGTTACCGAAGAAATCCTGCTGCTGATGTCACGCCATGCGATGACTCGCGCCGGCTCGACGCGTTTATGTCTGGCGGGGGGAGTTGCGCTCAATAGCGTCGCGAACGGGCGCATCCTGCGCGAAACTCCGGCCACCGATCTGTACGTCCAGCCCGCTGCCGGCGATAGCGGGGCAGCGCTTGGCGCGGCGCTCTACGTCTGGCACGTCGTGCTCGGGAATCCGCGCGCGTTCGTCCTGGATCACGTCTCCTGGGGCGCCGACCTTTCGGCCGACGCCATCGGCGAGCTGGTCTCTGGGTGCGGGCTTCCGGTCGAGCGTTACGACTGCGAAGAGCGCCTCCTCGATCGCACCGTCGACCTGCTGGCGAAGGGCGCCGTCGTCGGCTGGGCGCAGGGCCGGTTCGAGTGGGGACCGCGTGCGCTCGGCCACCGAAGCATCCTGGCGGATCCGCGGCGCGCTGACGCGAAGAACACCGTGAACATGAAAATCAAGTTTCGGGAGCCCTATCGGCCGTTTGCGCCATCAGTGCCCGTCGAGCACGCGGGCACCTTCTTCGACTTGCGCCAGCCAGCTCGTCATCTGCCTGCGCGTTTCATGCTGCTCGTCACGCCGGTCCGTCCGGAGGCGCGCGAAGTGATTCCGGCCGTCACCCACGTCGACGGCAGCGCGCGCGTCCAAACCGTCACACCGGACGTCAACAGCCGGTACCACAAGCTGCTCTTGCGATTTGGCGAGGCCACTGGCGTCCCGGTCCTCCTCAACACGTCGTTCAACCTGCGAGGCGAGCCCATCGTCAACACGCCGGCCGAAGCGTTGTCCACGTTCAGCCGGAGCGGGATGGACGCGCTGGTGCTCAATCAGACCATCATCCTGAAAGGCGGCTCATGAAAGTGCTCAGAAACGTCGCGACCGGCGCGTCGACGGTCGGCGAGCTGCTGCAGTTCCTCTGGATGCGCAGGCTGTGGTGGCTGATTCCGTTCGTGATCACGCTCCTGTTCGTCGGCACATTGCTCCTCATCGGTCAGGCGACCGGTGTGGCGCCATTCATCTACACGCTGTTTTGACATGGCTGACACTCCACGGCCCAGGCCGGGATCCGGGACTCTGATCATGCTGATCCTGTTCGGGGTGCTACTCGCTGGCGCCGTGGGCGAGCTCTCGCTGCGCGCCTATGGATTCACCACCTTTCCAGTCGTGCAGTTCGGGTGGCCGGAGCCGAAGGAAATCGAAGATGGTTACACGCCCGATCGCGATCTGTTCTGGGTGACTATGGTATCGCGTCCCGCGCGATCAATACCGCGCGAATCTCGAAGCAATGGCGCGACTCGCGCAGAATGCGGGTATCCGGGCTGCGTTTATTACGGCCCCCTCGTCGCATGAGCGCGGCCGCGAGCCGGAATATCTTGCGCGCCGGCATCTGCGCGATCTTGGGGACCTCCTTCCGCTGCATGCCTCCTACGTGCAGGCTACCCGCGAGGCCGCTGCGGCAGCGGGCGCCGAGGTGTGTGACGCGGCGGCCGAGTTCGCAGCGCTACCGGCGCCGATCGGCCAGTACTTCACGCATGACGGTATCCACCTCAACTCTCGCGGTTCCCGTGCGCTCGCTGACATCCTGACAGTCTGTTGTGTACGGCACGATTTGCCGTCGAACGCCAGTCGGTAATCCCCGCTTGGTTCCATCATGCATGTTGTTGTCAGGGCGGACCGCAACGATGGGACAACCGCATCGCCTCAGCGACCGGTTCAGATGTCCATGCCGGAAGAGTAGTGGTGCGGCCAGCATCGGCCAATGGCGGGACGGCTCATGCTGGTGATCACCCGGGAACCAATCGCTCCCGGCGCGTTCGTCTGGGTCCGTCCTGTGGAAATGCTCCGGGTAACCGATGGTGGGGCGTCCGACGACAAGATCATGCCGTTCCCGTTTCCCAGGTCGATCCGACCTACGACCCGATCACCAGCATCCCGATTGAACCGATCATGTCGTTCTCCTTCACACAAGCGGCGTTTGCCGGGCGCCAACAGCACGTGCCAGGGACCCCTCCGATCCGTGCGTGTGCCGAGGGGCATCGCCCTCTCGAACCGGGTCGCGCCGGCCCTGGGCGCCGGTCGCGGCGACGGCTGCGTGCGGCAACGTGAGGATCACCAGAAAGAGCATCAACACTTCCGAGTCGCCAAAGTTGTATTCGAACAGGCCGGCAGCCAGCATCCCGCCGGTGGCGGCGAGCCCGGCTGCGGCAAGAGTTCGGGCACGGGGCTCCTGCAGTCGCTGCAGGAGTCCGCGGATCGCAACGACCACGAACCACAGCCAGACGGCGAGCGCAGGTACCCCGCGTTCTGCGGCGATCTGCAGCGGCACATTATGGAGATGCGGAGCGGCTACCTCGATGGCGCTCTCGTCACGGTAGTGCTCGTACGCGTCCTGCACCATGTTGGGACCCACACCGGTGACGGGACGATCCCGAATCATCTTCACCCCAGCGCGCATCATGGCCAGGCGATCGCGATTCGTCGGGTCCTGCAAATCAAAGGTCGAATACAGGCGGTCCGTGATCGCCGGCGGCGCCAATGCCAGAAAAAGCGCGGCCAGGACCGGCAGGAGCGTGACCAAGCGGAGGTCCCGCAGCAGAAGGAGGACACCCATGGCAACGCAGGCGCCAACCCATGCGCTTCGTGTAAACGTCACCACGAGCGCGGCGAGCAGGGCGGGCAGCACGAGCCCCGGCCAGACACGATCGGACTTCCCGAGGAGCAGCCGCGCAGCCGCGACAGCCATGACCAGCATCAGCAGGCCCGAATACGTCATGTAGTGACCCAGGGATCCCCGCGCTCGCTGGCCGAGATGATCGTATTCTAGGAGACTGTATTGAACGACTCCGAGGCCGGCAGTCACCGCGCCCACCGACACGATCACGGTGCTCATGGTCCAGGCTCGGTGACCGCGTGCGAGACGGTAAACGGCAGGCACGATCAGGAAGAGGACGAGCTGCTTCGAATCGACGATACTGACCCACTGGTCGAGGGAGAAGAGTGCCGCAATTAGGGTGACGCCTGCGTACGCGGCCAGTGGCCGGAACAGAGCCGGCGCCTCCGGGTACTCGCGATGCTTTACGAGCATTCCCGCCCAGAGCACGAGAGTCACCGCGAGCAGTATGTGCGCGGCGGCGATGGACACCGGCACGGCCGCCACGAACAGCACAAGGAACGCCGTCGCCACCGTCTCGAGCGTGAGCGATGGCCGGATCCGGGAAGCCGCGGGCGTCGGAGAACTCATCGGGCCTGACCTGCCCTCTCGAGACAATCTTAAGGAACGGCGTGCTGGCGGGAACATCTGGTCAAGACGGTATTCCGTTCCGTGAACGGTGGCCGTGCGAGTGGCGTGCGCTTGCGATGTGCCTCGGCCGGTGGCGCCTGGCCATCGTCAGGATTGAACGGGTGGGTCTGCTCGATCCTGATCCGCCGGTGGCTCGCCAGCGGCCCCACCACGCCCATCGTCTTCGCGGTCAACCCCGGTGCCCGCGTCGCCGCCTTGCCCCGTGACCTTGCGGTGGAGCGTCCTCCGATCGATGCCCAGGATGCGTGCAGATCTGACCTTGTTGCCCCCCGTGGATTCGAGCACCTTTCGGATGTAGAGGCGCTCAAGTTCCTCGAGCGGCAGGCCCCGTGCTGCCGCCCCGTCGAGGAAGTCGCCGGACGCAGAGGCCGACGACACGAGAGTCAGGTCGTCCGGGACGATGGCGTCGTGGTCGCTCAAGGCGACAGCCCGTTCGATCACGTTCGCCAGCTCGCGAACGTTGCCCGGCCAGTCGTACGCCAGGATCCAGCGCATGGCCTCCGCCGAGATGCCCCTGATCGGACGGTCCAGGCGTTGCGAGGTTCGATCGAGGAACAGATCAACAAGCGGTTCGATGTCCTCCCGCCGCTCGCGCAGCGGAGGGATGTCGATGCGAATCACGTTGAGCCGGTAGTACAGGTCCGGCCGAAATCGCCGTTCCCGCAACTCAATTTCGAGTGGGCGGTTGGTGGCGGCCATCACCCGTACGTCACTCGAGACATCCGCCCGCCCGCCCACCGGCCGCATCCGTCCGGTTTCGAGCACCTGCAACAGCTTCGGCTGCGCCTCGAGCGGCATCTCCGTGATTTCATCGAGGAACAACGTCCCGCCGTTCGCTTCGGCGAACAGGCCGGCCCGATCCGCATGTGCATCTGTGAAAGCGCCCCTGCGGACGCCGAAGAGCTCGCTTTCCAAGAGGGTCGGCGGCACAGCGGCGCAGTTCACCTGCACGAACGGTCTGCGCCGTCTAGCGCTGCGATCATGGATCAGGCGTGCGATCGCCCCCTTTCCGACACCGCTCTCCCCAGTCAGCAGCACCGCGGAGCCCGTGCGGGCGGTTCGCAGGGCGATCTCGACGACCCGCGCCATCGCGGGGCTGCGCGCGACGATCTCGGCAGGTGCCTGAGCTGGGAGCTGTTTCCTGAGCCGTACGATCTCACGGCGCATCCGGCGCTCGCGGAACGCACGGTCGATGGCGTGGCAAAGCACTTCGATTCTGAACGGCTTGGCCACGAAGTCGCACGCGCCGGCCTGCACGGCCTGCACGGCCAGCTCGATGCTGCCAAAGGCGGTGATCAGGAGAACCAACTGGTCCGGCTTGATCCGCTGGATGGCCTTGAGCAGTTCGAGTCCGCGCATGCCAGGCATCTCGACATCCGAGATGATGAGATCGAAGCACTCCCGGCTGACGAGTTCGAGCGCCTCTCCCGGGCTGGTGGCCCCGGACGCGGCATACCCACGAGCCGCGAGCATCTCCTCCAGGTAGCTCACGACGCTGGCGTCGTCGTCGACGATCAGGATGCGCGCGTTCTTCATGCCGTCGTTGCCGCCCGCACGGCACCCGGGACCGGAAGCTCGACCCAGAAGCTGGCACCTCCTCCGGGCCGGGACGAGAAGCTCACCGATCCGCCGTGATCGGTAACGATGGCTTTGACCACCGCCAGCCCGAGGCCCGTTCCCCCTTCAGCCGCACGGGTGGTGAAGAATGGCTCGAACAGCCGGCTGTGGATCTCGACCGCCACTCCCGGCCCGGTGTCGGTGACGCGGAGCCGAACGACGCCCGAGTCGCGGCTGCCCTCGATCGACATGGTGACCTGTCCGCCTCGTGGCGTCGCCCGAAACGCGTTCGTCAGCAGGTTGAGGACGACCTGCTGCAGCCGATCGCCGTCGCCGGTCAGTGGCGGGATGTCCGGGCCGTGGGAGAGGTGTAGCGTGATCCCGCGGCGCCTCGCCTCCAGTGCGAGGAAGTCCGCGACCGTGCGCGCCAGGGACACGAGGTCGATCGCGCCCATCGCCATCGGGCGCTGGCGAGCGTGCTTCAGCAACTGATCGACGATGCCCGCGATCCGGTCCGCCTGCGACACGAGGACCATGGCGTTGCGGTGGACCGTGCCAGGGTCGCCCGCATGGTCGACGAGCAGCCGCGCCCGGCCGCTGAGCACTTGAAGCGGCGAGCCGATCTCGTGTGCCAGTCCCGCCGACAACTGCCCGATCGTGATCAGCTTGTCGGCGCGCTGGAGTCCGCTTTGGATGCGGACGCGAGCCTCGGTTTCTTCGTCGAGCCGGTGTCGCGCGTCGCGCAGGGCGTTGACCATTCTTCGAAACTTGAGGGCCAGGACTCCTGCTTCGTCGCGCGACCCGACGAGCCGCGTAGGTTCCGTCAGGTCGCCGGCCTCGACGGACTCGAGCGCCGTGGCAAGCGCGCCCAGGGGACGCGTGATGTAGGTGTGCCCCAGGAACGCTCCCAGCAGAAGGGTGACGGCAACGAAGCCGGCGACCGACAAGACGATGCCCCGCTGGGTCGCCGCAAGGTCGTCCCGCATGTCCTGCAGAGATCTGGAGAGGATGAGATGCCCAAGCGGTGCGCCGGTGCCCGTCTGGAGGGGAACCACCGACGTGAGCCACTCGGGGCGTTCGGGCGGTTCCCAGTGCAGAGATGCGCCGCGCACGTGCAGCCCGTCGGCTCCAATCGCTGGCGGACGACCTCTGACTCGTGCTCCGGTGGAGTTCGCAAGGAGGCGGCCCTCGGTCCCGAAGACCCATACGTCCAGAGACGAATCAATCGCGCCGAGCTGCCGAAGCACCCGGCTGACGTCGGTCGGATGGTCGTCGCGAAGCGCGCCTTCGACCACCGCCTGCAGACTGCGTCCGAGCAGATCGACCTCGCGCTGGGCGGCCCGGCGCAGATCGCGCTCCTCCATGCGGAGCATGAACACGCCGTAGGTGCCAAACAGGGCCAGGGCCGCGATCACCAAGGCGAGCGTCAACTTCGAGGCAATCCGCAAGGCGCGCCACCTCATGGTGAGGCAAAATATCGCTGCACTATGACAAGAGTGCTCATATGTCGTCAACAAGGATCCGCAAGAATGAGCGCGAATGTCACCTAAACATCACGATGTCAACTAGTTATGGCACACGATCTCAGGTGGCCGAGCCGGGTCCGGAACTTGAATATCCGCATCAGCTGCTTGACGGACGAGGGCGGACAAGGAGGGGGGACTTTGACCATGTTGTTCGAGGTCGCAAGGCGGAACGTGATAGGAGCACTGCTTGTCACCGCGGCGATCCTGGCGCTTCCCGCAGCCGGGCATGCGCAGGAAGCGGTCATCGCCGGCACGGTGGCGGATACCACCGGCGGCGTGATGCCCGGCGTGACCGTGACGGCCACGCACGAGGCATCGGGCAATACGTTCGTCGGCGTCACCGACGAGAACGGGCGGTTCCGAATCGCCGCCAGGACCGGGGCGTTCCAGGTGACGGCCGAGTTGCCTGGATTCGAGGCCGTGACCCGGTCGGGAGTGAATCTGCTCCTCGGCCAGACGGCCGACCTCAGGCTGCAGATGCAAGTCACAGGGCTCGAAGAATCGGTCATCGTGACCGGGCAGGCGCCATTGATTGAGACGACCCAGTCGAGCCTCGGTGGCAACATCGATCCCCGGCAGATGCAGGACCTGCCAATCCAGGGCCGCCAATGGACGAACCTGGCGCTCCTCGCACCGGGCAACCGGACGACCGAAATGGGCGCCGCGCCGGTCGAGGATCGGCAGGACGTCCGCAACTACCAGGTCAACCTGGACGGTGTGCAGGCGACGAACATGCTCGGCCCCGGCGGCCAGCCGAAGTTCAGCCGGGACGCGATCGCGGAGTTCCAGTTCGTCTCGAACCGCTTCGACGCGACGCAGGGGCGGTCCGCCGAGTCGCAGGTGAACGCCATCACCAAGTCCGGATCGAACCTGTTCTCCGGTTCCTTCGGCTCCTACTTCCGGGATTCCCGCTGGTCGGCCGAAGATCCGGTCCTGGAGAGGGTGGTGCCCTACAAGGAGCACCAGTACAGCGGGACCCTCGGGGGCCCGATCCAGCGGGACCGGCTGCATTTCTTCGGCCACTACGAGTTCGACCGCGAGCCGCGGACGACGGTCCCGGACACGCCGTATCCGTACTTCAACCAGTTCAGCCTCACCGGCACGAACACCGCGCACATCTGGGGGGCGCGGACCGACTACCAGTTCTCGGCGCAGAGCCGGCTGATGACGAAGGTCAACCGGACGGACGTCTACCAGCCCTTCAGCGGTCTGGGCGGCGGCTACCCCTCGAACTCCGTCGAGACCAAGAACTACACGACGGCCGTGGCGGCTGAATGGACGCGGGTGCTCGGGAACCGGGCGGTGAACCTGCTCCGCTTCGGGTATGCCGGCTACGGGTTCGACCAGCAGCCCCTCACGACCTGGTCCAATCACTGGCAGGCCCCTTTGGGCATCACCCGGGGAGGCCCGCGGATCTCGTTCGCGGGCTTCTCGGCGACCGGCGCCGGGCAGTCGGTGCCCTGGTGGTGGTACCAGAAGTCCTACTCGGTGCGCAACGACTTCACTTACGCCTTCGACCGGCACAACATCAAGGTCGGCGGCGAGTTCTTCTGGGAGTCGCGGCGCTCCCAGAACTGCACCGACTGCAGGGGGGGCATCGACGCGCGGAACGGGACGCCCTCTGCCGCGGAACTGGAGGCGTGGTTCCCCGATCCGTTCAACGCCGACACCTGGCAACTGGACATGATCGCCCCCCTCGTGCGCAGCTATCGGATCACCGTTGCCGGGCCCGAAGGGCGCAACGACATCTCGGAGAATCCCAATATGGGAGCGTGGCTCCAGGATGACTGGCGGCTGAGCGACCGTCTGACGATCAACCTCGGCGTGCGATACGACCTGCTGTGGAACGCCTTCTCGCAGGACATCGTCGACGAGCCGTGGATGATGCCGGGGCGGGCACAGGACGCCAACAACATCCAGCCGCGGGTCGGCTTCGCCTATCAACTGGCCGACCGGACGGTGGTGCGCGGCGGCGCGGGGCTGTACTACGGGCAGCCGATCGGCAGCGCGTTCTCCTGGTCGTACCGCTACGCGCATCTCCTCTATCTGGGCATCCCGAACGACGGCCGGGCTAACTTCGTCAGCGATCCGTTCAACAACGGGGGGCAGCTCCCGACCTACGAGGAGGCGCGGGCGAACCTCTGCTACGTCAACAACGGGGCACCCGGATGCCTCGAGCGCGAGGGGGACGAGCTGTCGCCGCCCGAGGCGTACGCGCATATCAACCGCGCGCTCCAGACGTCGATCGGCTTCCAGCACCAGCTCGGGAGCGACATGTCGCTGCAGATGGATTACGCGTACACCGGGGGGCGGGACGAGAAGGCGATCTACAACAACGCCAACCTGACCTACGACCCGGCGACCGGCGTGAACCGCAACTTCACGGATCCCGCCAATCGCGTCTATCCCCTGTTTGGCGGGGTCGGGTACTACGCGCACACCGGCTACTCCAACTACCACGGGCTGCAGACGGTCTTCACGAAGCGGTTCAGCAACCGCTGGCAGGCGTCGTTCAATTACCTGCTGGCGGGCATCCGGAACATCAGCCCCGCTCAACCGATCAGCGGCCATGAGCTAGTCACCTTTGACGTCGCGCCCGACATGGGGAACGAGTACGGGCTGGCGATCACGGACCAGCGGCACCGGGCCGTGTTCAACGGCATCTGGCAGGTGGGCCGCGGCTTCCAGGTCAGCGGGATCTACTTCTACGGCTCCGGCCAGCGGGACGCGGTCAACTGCGGCGGCGACCGGCGGACCCGCGGCAACCCCGGCTCCGGGCACTACGTCGCACGGCTGTGCGCGCCCGGGGTGGACGTCCCGGGCGGCATTCCCGACCCGGCAGGTACGGGAGGCCTGCTTGTCCCGCGGAATGCCTTCGTCGGCGATCCGATCCATCGCGTGGACGTCCGCTTCCAACAGGCGGTGCCGCTCGGCGCGGCCCGGCAGCTCGAAGTGATCGTCGAGATCTTCAATCTGTTCAACCGCGCGAACTACGGCTCCTATACCCTCAACCGGGCAAACCTCAACTTCGGGCGGCCGAATTCGAGCACGAACCTCGCGTATGCTCCACGGACGATGCAGCTCGGCTTCCGCTACGCGTTCTGATCGCGGGGCTCTCCGCGAGGCGCCAGGAGGGCCGGGCGGGTCGTTCCACCCGGCCTCTCTCGTGTACGGACCGCTTGCGGACCTGGGACACACCGTGACATGCTGGCAGTCGGGTTTGTGGCCACCGTCGGCACCTGCCAATCGCCTGCGAACCTGAAACACGCCGTCACGGCCCGGTCATGAAAAAGTGCCTGCTCGCCACAATCGTGCTTTTCGTGTGGACCGGCGCCGCGACCGCCCAGCCTCCGCGGGAACCGGCGCCAGCGCGGGAAGGGCAGCCTAACGCGGACTTCAAGGCAGAGGTCAACTTCGTCGAGGTCGCCGCCGTCGTCACCGACGAGGGCGGCGCGTTCGTGAAAGATCTGACCAGGGACGCCTTCGAGATCTACGAGGAGGGAAGGCTGCAGGAGGCAGTGACGTTCTCGGTGATCGACGTCCCGATCGAGCGGCCGCTGACGCCTGCCGGCGCGACGGAGCCCGTCGAATGGGACGTGCGCGCCGCGACCGGGACGTTCGACGGTCGCGTCTATGTCCTGGTCCTCGACGATCTCCACACCGCCGTCACGCGCTCACACCCCGTACGGGAAGCTGCGCGCGGATTCGTCGAGCGCTATCTCGGCAGAAACGATCTCGCCGCCGTCGTCCACGCGAGCGGACGTCAGGAGGCCGGGCAGGAGCTCACCGGCAGCCACAGGCTGCTCCTGGCCGCGATCGACAGGTTTCAAGGACTCAAGCTGCCGTCCGCCGGCGTGAAGAGACTCGGAGTCTACCTCCGGGAGCGCGTCCGCGACGAGATGCCGGCTGACCGGAGCGTCGAGGAGCTCGAGATCGCCAAGTCGGTGCGCGACCCGTCGGCGGCGGAGCGCGTGCAGAACGCCCGCCGGATGCTCTCCTCGGTTCGGAACACCGCGACCTGGCTGGCCGACATCCAGGGCCGCCGCAAGGCGCTCCTGCTGTTCAGCGAGGGGCTCGACTACGACATCTACGAGCCCTTCAACAGGAACATCGGCGGGTCGATTGTCGCCGATGCGCAGCAGGCGGTGGCGGCGGCGCAACGCGCCAACGTGACGGTGTACGGCATCGATCCGCGAGGATTGGGCCAGTTGGGCGAGCTCATCGACATCAACGCCTGGTCCGACTACCCGCAGCTCGATTACGGGACGTTCAGGGGGCACCTGGGAGAGCTGCTCCTGGCACAAGAGAGCCTCATGTCCCTTTCGGACCAGACGGGCGGCTTCGCCATAGTCAACGCGGGGGACGTCTCGGGCGGGATCGGGCGGGTCGTGCTGGACAGCAGCCGGTACTACCTGCTCGGCTACTACAGCGACTCGACGAACTGGTCCGGCCGGTTCCTGAAGATCGACGTCCGCGTCAAGCGGCCCGGGCTGCAGGTCCGGGCGCGCCAGGGTCTTCTACCGCCGGATCGAGCGCAGCAGACGGCCTCGCGAAGCGTCGCGGGAGTGGATGCGGCCACGTCGCCGGCGCTCGCCGCGGCTCTCAGCAAGCCCGTGCCGACGACAGGCGGCCTTCCGCTGCGCGCGTTCGCAGCTTCGTACAGAAGCGGCGACGGGAAGGCTGCGGTCCTCGTCGCATTTGAAATCGACGGGGCGGGACTGGAGTTCGAACCGCAGGAGGACCGGCTCGGCACGACGCTCGACGTGTCGATCGTGGCGACGGACGAGCGGGCACGGGTCCAAGACGGGGATCGCCAGACCGTCACGATGCGGCTCCTCCCCGAGACCCACGCCCGCGTTACGCGGGGCGGCGTCCGTTTTCTCTCGAGTCTCGATCTGCCGCCCGGCCGCTACCAGATCCGAATGGGGGCTCATGCCTCCGTCGGCGACCTGGCCGGGATGGTCCCCTACGACCTGGAAGTACCCGACTACTCCAGGCTGCCCCTGGCGCTGAGCGGCCTCGTCTTGACGTCATCGGATGCGGGCTCGTTCGCCACCGCCAGTCCGGCGCCGCCGTTCATCAGTGTGCTCGGCGCGCCCCCGGTTGCGAGGCGCCGCTTCGGCCGCTCGGAAGAGCTGACGTGGTTCGTCGAGGTGTACCGCAGCGCTGTCGCCGCACGTCACGAGGTGACGCTCACGGCGAGCGTCCAGGCGCTGGTGGATGGGCGCGCGGTTCACAGCGTACGGGACAGGCGATCGGGTGAGGCATCGCGCGGAACCCGCACGGACAGCTTCTCGGGGACCGTTCCCCTGAAAGACTTGACGCCCGGCACGTACCTGCTGCGCGTCGAGGCAGCCTCGGCCCTTGGCGGACGGGCCGAGGTCCGCGAAGTGCCGTTTGAGGTCACCTGACCGGCTTCGATGACCCTCCCGCGGCCGGTCGGGTCGACCTCAAGCGGCGTGATCGAGATCGAATGGAGCCCGTCCGTAGCGTCGCCGCAGCCGGTTGACCGGCCCAAGCCCGTGCTGCCGGGTGATCAGCCATCGCTCGAGGCGTCGCTTACCGGGAAAGTCCAGCAGCATGACGCCCAGGAGGATCGTCAGGATCCCTGGACCCGGAACGCCCGGCATGGACAGGATGATGCCGAGGCCGACGACGAGTGCTCCGAGCAGATTCTTGAGGATGATCCCGGTCCAGCGGACCGCCGGGTGCCGGTCGATCCAGAGGTTGTCCGATCGATCCTGACGGAAGTAGTCGGCGGGCAGCCTGACGACCAGAACGCCGACGACGAGCGCGCCGCCCACGGAGCCGACGACGAAGACACCGAAGCCGAGAATCGCGAGGTCCCAGACGGTCGGGTCCATCCCGGATTCAGTGCGTCAGGGCGTACAGGAACACGTTGACGCCGATGGCGTAGCCGGTGGGCGAGAACAGGTCGAAGTACTCAGGGGGCCACTCGCCTTCGCGCTCCCACGAGTCGGCGATGTCGGTGTTGTGGGTCATGAGCACGAGAAGGCGCCCGCGGTCGTCGGAGATGCCTTTGAAGTACACGTCGGCGCTGTCGAGCCCCAGCTCGGAGGTGCCGCCTCCGCTCCGCCGCCAGTGGTTGATCGAGGGGATCTGCGGAATCGCCTTGACATCGTACAGCGAGCGCATGATGGGGTGAGCCGGCGGGATGTCCTCGATCGGGAATTCGGCGGGCGGCAGCACCCGGGCGATTTCCTCCACCCACGCGCTCCACGCAAACGAACCCCAGGCATCGTCCACCCACAGGAATCCCCCCTTGTGGAAGTACTCACGCAGCCGCAGCACCTCTTCGTCGGAGAGGCTGACTGCGCCAAAGTGCGACATGAACAGGATGGGGCATCGGAAGAGCAGGGGGTCCGTGAGTGACACCACCACGTGCACGGGCCGGCGGTCCCAGTCGAACTTCACGGGCACGAGCGTCAGCTCGGCGAGGCGGACCGAGAAGTTGTGGTCGGCGCCCGGATAGTCCGTGTTCCAGCCGCTGCCGCTCGGGAGGCGGCGCCCGGCCGTATAGAAGCCGCGGCAGAAGAGGAACGACCCGTCGAGATCCGCCGGCGTGATCCAGCGTGGTGGGACGCGGCCCCAGCCGCCCTCGCTCACCCAGATCTGCTGGGCGGCCAGCGCCGTGGCGCCCAGGACGATCCCGAGCGCCAGGCCGGCTCCCGAGCTGCGCCACTTTCTCGCCTGGTTCCCGTTCATTCACCTGCGCCTGTTCCAGTGTACGGTACCAGGGGTGGCACCGGTATCCCCTGCAGCGTGTAGGCGGGTGTGCACCGGCCTGCCACCGGTCCCCGTGTTGAGGTAGATTCAGTCGCTCATGGCGACCGGCCTCCTCGTCTTCTCGACTGTCACCTTCCTGATCCTCGTGAATGCCCTGTACGTCGCGGCCGAGTTCGGGGCCGTCAGCGCGAGGCGCAGCCGTATTCAAGAACTTGCGGACGGAGGGAACTGGCTGGCCGGCCTGCTGCTGCCCGTCGTCCAGAGCCCGGCGGCGCTCGATCGCTACGTGGCAACCAGCCAGATCGGCATCACGCTCTCGAGCCTCGTCCTCGGCGCGTACGGACAGGCGACGCTCGCCGTCGCGCTGACGCCGCTGCTCGCCGACTGGGGGCGTCTACAGCCCCTCGTCGCGGAGTCAGCCGCAGCCGTCATCGTCCTGACCGCCCTGACAGCGGTCCAGGTAGTCCTCGGCGAGCTGGTGCCGAAGTCGATCGCCTTGCAGAACCCCACGAGGGCGGCGCTCTACACGGTGCTGCCGATGCGGTGGTCGATCGCCGTCTTCAGGTGGTTCATCGCTGTGCTGAACGGCAGCGGTGTGTTCCTGCTCGAGCGGCTCGGGATGACTGCGGACGGCCACCGCCACGTGCACTCGCCTGACGAGCTGGAGCTCCTCATTGCCGAGAGCCGAGACGGCGGGCTCCTCGAACCGGACGAGCAGCGGCGGCTCCACCAGGCCCTGCGACTCAGGCTCCGCAACGCGCGGCAGCTCATGGTGCCCAGGACGTCCCTCGTGGCCGTCGACATCGGCTGGAGCCGCGAGCGGATTCTCGACGTGACGCTCGGCACGCCGTTCAGCCGGCTGCCGGTATACGACGGCACGATCGACCAGGTCGTCGGCATCCTGCACACGAGGGACATCGTCCTCGCGCATGTCGAAGAGCGGCCGCTCGGGTCGATTCG
>Ga0326597_10002200_pt1 | contig 29423 bp, 19 predicted proteins | sample RVTome_12_FD_203789 | JGI IMG/M metagenome (GOLD analysis project Ga0326597, IMG submission 203789) | Soil microbial communities from uranium-contaminated site in the Upper Colorado River Basin, Wyoming, United States - RVT100D185 | ecosystem: Environmental > Terrestrial > Soil > Contaminated >... | reverse complement strand
CGGCGTGGACCAGCAATCGTCGAGCCAGTCTTTCCTGCATGGCGTTGACAAATTCGGGAAACTGCTCGGCGGTGGCGTCCACCTGTTGTTGGGCGGTGGTCTTCCATGCCTCGTAGCGCCGGCGCACCTCGGCGACGACGCCGGCGCTTGTCGATTCCGCCAGCACCACGTTGTCGAGATCGGCGAGCACCCGCGAGCAGCCCTGGAATCGCCCCCACGATTCCTCGTATTCGCGGGCGACGTGGGTGATCCGAAGCCGCTCCGGCAGGCCGGTGATAGCGAACGCGCGATCGAACAGCCGGTAGAACGCCAGTCGCAACGGCCGGTCGATTTGGAAATGCAGCGGATCCGTGAGCAACGTGCGGCCGTGGCGCATCGCGTCGGCTTCGAGCCCGACCGCGTGAACGAGGTCGCGATACGTCCGCTCCGACAGGTGGCCTTTGGTGAACAGTTTGTAATAGATGCCCTTCTCGGCGGTGAAGGCGCGCGTGAAGATCAGCCGGCGTTCCTCCTCCGGGTCGAGCTCGCGGTAGCGCAAATCCTCGAGATCGGTGCGGAGCGCCCTGGTTTCGTCCATCAGGTCGTGTTGCAGGGTCTCGGCGATTCGAGCCGAAAACAGGCCGCCCGCCCGCAAATCGGGAATCAGTTCCATCGCCCGCCGCTTCGCCGAAAGCACGCCTTCGGCGCGGCCGATCTGGTCGGCCAGCGGCGGTTTGTCGAGTCCCAAGCGATGGACCAGGGCCTCGATGCTGAGCGCCTGCACCAGCAGCGTGAACAGCACCGCCCCCATGACCAGCGCCACGAACGTCTCGGCGTGCGGAAAGTCGTCGAGGCTGAGCGCGATCGCCAGCGCGATGGCGCCGCGCAGCCCGCCCCAGAACATCACCGTCTGGTAGGGGCGACCGACCGGTTGCGCGCCCGGCAGGCGGCCGACCACGGGCACCAGGCCGTAGACCACGGCGGCGCGCGACACCAGCATGGCAACGATCACCCAAACCAGGATCGGAAGCGAGGTGTATAGCGCCGCGAGATCGACCCTGAGCCCGACGAACAGGAAGATCAGGGCGTTGGCCAGGAACGACATGTATTCCCAGAAGTGTTCGATGTATTCGGCGACGCCGGCGGAAATCTTGGCGCGGCCCCAGCTGCCCATGGTCAGCCCGGCGGCGACCGTCGCCATCACGCCGCTGACGTCGAACACCTCTTCGGCGACGATGAACGACAGGTAGGCCAGGATCGTGGTCAACGACGTCTCGAGGAACGGATCGCTCTCCACCCATCCGAGGACCCAGGCGAACGCCAGGGCCGCCAGCCAGCCGACGACCACGCCGCCGGCGAACACCGTGAGGAATGCGGCGGCGCTGCCGAACGCCGATGCCGGCGTAAACGCGTAGCCGCCCGCCGCGACGCCGATCAGGATGCGCGCCGCAACGATGGCGGTGGCGTCGTTGAACAGGCTTTCGCCCTCGACCAGGATGGTGAGTCGCGTCGGTACGCCGAGATTCTTGAACAGCGCGATCACCGCCACCGGGTCGGTGGCGCTGAGGATGGCGCCGAGCAGCAGCGCCGACGGCAGGTCGAACGGTGTCGCCCACCACACGATGACGCCGATGATCGCGGTCGAGAGCACCAGACCCGGAATCGCCAGCATCATCACCGGCAACAGGTTCTGCCTGAGCTGGCGGGCGTCGAGGTTGAAGGCGGATTCGAATACGATGGTCGGCAGGAAAACGAACAGGATGACATCCGGCGAGATCGCCTGTTCGGCGACCGGCCGCAGGAATCCGGGTCCATGCTCCGCCAATTGCTTGATCGCGATGCCGACCAGCACCAACACCACCGTGAACGGCACCCGCACGTGCTTGGTTACCGCCCTGACGACGCCGGCGACCAACATCAGCGCGATGATGATCGCCACCAGTTCGACAACCGCGACACCCTCGGTCATCGGCTTTTCCGATCCTCGTTCGTTTGATGGACCAATCGGCGGGGCCAACGCCTGATGCGAAAAACCTACCGGTCCGCCCGGCGACGGGCATTGACCGTCATCAAGCAATCGCGGCGTGCGGCCGTTATCGCGCCGCCCCTGGCCGGGGCCCGGCGAAGGTTCTATGGTCTGCGGGCGCCAGGTATCTCCGGAGGACGGGATTGGCCGAGCGTTCGCTGTTGATCGTGCCCGGGATGTTCGTCCGCCACCCGACCGAGCCTCGGCTCGGGCTGGGCCGGGTGCAGACCGTGGTCGGCGCCAAGATCACCGTCAATTTCGAGAATGCCGGCAAGATCATCATCAACGGCGATGTCATCGAGTTGCAAGTCGTATCACCGAACGATTGAGCCGGACGGCGGCCGGCGGCGCGGCCGGCCACCCGTTATATATCAAACATATCCACTTGTCGATTGTTTGATATTCGCATTTTCGATATAATACTTGCCTGCCAGCGGGATTTTTTACCGGATCCGCCGGCATCGTCTGATTTTTTCCCATCGTTTTTCGAGGCCCCCATGGACATCGCCCTCGCCCGCACCTTTCTCGCCATCGCCGACGCCGGCAATTTCGTCAAGGCGGCGGAGCGGCTGAACATCACCCAATCGACGGTGAGCGCACGGGTGAAACTGCTCGAAAGCCTGCTCGGCCAGGCGCTGTTCCTGCGCTCCAAGTCCGGCGCCATGATGACGCCGTCGGGGGTGCAGTTCCGGCGTTTCGCCGAGAAGCTGGTGCAGACCTGGGAGCACGCCAAGCAGGAGGTCGGCCTCGCCGACGAATTCCACGCGCTGCTCACCGTCGGTGTCGAGTTCACGTTGTGGGAGCGGCTTTTGGTGCGCTGGCTGCCGTGGGTGCGGGCCGCCATTCCCGACACCGCGATTCGCGCCGATGTCGGATCCTCGAGCTACCTGACGCGGCAACTCGTCGACGGTTTGCTGGACCTGTCGATCACTTACACCCCGCAGTACCGGACCGGCGTGGTCATCGAGAAGCTGATGGACGAGCACCTGATGCTGGTCTCGACCGACGCCAAGACCAAGGAGCCGTTGGAGCCGGGCTACATCTTCGTCGACTGGGGACCGGAGTTCCGCAATGAGCACATGGCGACGTTCCCGACCCAGCAGTCGGCAGTGATTTCGGTCACCTACGGGCCGCTGGCGCTGCAGCACATCCTCGCCAACGGCGGCTCAGCCTATCTGCCGCACCGCATCGTCGCGCGCATGCTCAACGACGGCCGGCTTTACGACATCGCCAAGGCGCCGCGCTTCACCCGGCCGGTCTATGTCGCTTATGTCGGCGGCGAGGGCGACGAGCGTTTCAAGACCGCGATTCAGGGCCTGCGCCTGGTGGCGGCGCAGGAAGAGGCGGACGAGAAAACCGCCAATTGATCGCCGCCGTTGCGGCGACCACGGCCGGCGGCGCGCGGCCGCGCCGGACCGGCAGTTCCGTTTGACGCCGGTATATCCGATTTCACCGCCGCATCGATCGGCAAAATCCGGTCGCGCCGGCGGCGAGAACGACTCGGGGCATGACCGACGCGGGTTGGCAGGTCGTCTGCCCGGCCGCGGCGGCCATGCCCCGTGTGTTGCGGAGCCGGTGGGAAACTGGATTTCCCCGCCGCCCCGGTCGATTACTGGACGAGCAGCTTGCCGTCCTTGATCATAGCGACCTGGTCGCCGGTGACATCGAAGCTCTCTTCGCCGTCGAGGCTGACCGAGCACTTCTCGCAAATGCCCTTTAGGGTCTGGCCGGCGAGAATCTCGTGTTGCTGGGCGAAGCCGCCGTCACCGATCAGGGTCACGAAGTGGGTCTGCTGATCTTCGTTGGTGACGTCGACGGCGTAGGAACCGGCGGCAAAGGCCACGATCGCGAGAGCGGCCGTACCGGCGATGAGAAAACGGGTCATTCAATCCTCCACAAGCTGATCCGGGAGTGGACAGCGGCCGCGACCATGCCTCATCAAAATAAATCGCTAAAACGATCTTTATTTGCTCATTATATCGATTTCATTATTGTATGGGGCGCATGCGGCATTGCGCCGGCCGTAGCCCCGGAGAAATTCGATAGCATACTAATAACAATTAATAATATAAACACTTACTCGGCCGTCAGGAATGAGTCCGGAGCCCGGATAGGGGGCAAATCCGGGCCGACATCCGGATAAAACATATTTGCATTATAGATATTAACGACAAATATATTTCTGTTTTTGGATATAGAAACCGGGTGTATAGGGAACAACCACCGAACGCCAGATGCCGGCGTTTTGCACAAGGAATAACGAAAATGATGAAAGACGGCACGACCCGCAACCGCAAGATCATTGCGCCCCGGTTGTCGGCGCCCCCCAAGGGCAAGCGGATCCCGACGATCACGCCGCCCCGCAACACCCCCCGCCGCCCGGCGAAGTAGCGCGCCGCCGTCGGCCCGGCGCCGCTCAGGCGCTGGCCAGTTCCGCCTCGAGGATGGCCCGCAAGCCGTCGGGAATCGCGATCGGGCGGCCGCTTTCGGGATCGAAGAACACGTTGACGCTGGTCGCGGTGGCGACGTTGTCGCCGGCCTTGAACAGCCCGTAGCCCGAGGTGATCGACTTGGTGCCGATCCTGAGCAGCCGGGCGCCGATGTCGACGACGCCGGGGAAGTGCATCTCGCGGCGATAGTCGATGTGCACGTTGGCGAGGATGTAGTCGATGCCCGCCCCCTTGCCGCGCGAGCGCAGCAACGCATCGATCAGCCCGACCCGCGCCTGCTCGACATAGGCCGCGTAGGCGACGTTGTTGATGTGGCCGAGGCTGTCCTGGTCGGAAAACCTCAACGTCACCTGCGTCCAGCGTTTGAAGGTCGCAGCGACGGTCAGGTCGGGGCCCCCGTCCGGGGTCTTTTTCGCGTCGCCCGCCATCGACTCAGATGATCTCGCGCCGGCGCAGATCGGCGATCTCTTCCGAGCCGTAGCCGAATTCCGCCAGCACCTCGTCGGTGTGCTGGCCGCGGATCGGCGTCGCCATCGGCGCGCGCGGCGCACTCCGGCTCATCTTGATCGCCTGGCCGAGGACGTCGTAGCGGCCGAACTCCGGGTGCTCGACCGTGAACGCCATGCCGCCGAGGTGCTTGACCTGCGCGTCCGCGAACATCTGGTCGATGGAATAGATCGGGCCGGACGGGACGCCGGCCGCGTTGAGCAGCTCGATCCACTCGGCGCTGGTCTTGAAAACCGTGTGCTTCTCGATCGCCGCGTTGACGGCGTCGCGGTTCTTGGAGCGCGCCTTGCCGGTGGCGAAATCCGGATGGTCGACCATGGCCGGCTCGTCGATCAGCTCGCACAGCTTCCGCCACATCCTGTCGCCGGTGCTGGCGATGTTGATGTGGCCGTCCTTGGTCTTGAAAACGCCGGTCGGGATCGAGGTCGGATGGTTGTTGCCGGCCTGCGGCGCCACCTCCTGCTTCATCAGCCAGCGCGCCGCCTGGAAATCCAGCATCGAGATCATCGCCTCCAGGAGCGACGTCTTCACCCATTGCCCCTCGCCCGACTGTTCGCGCTCCAGGAGCGCGATCAGAATGCCGATGGCGAGATAGTTGCCGGCGCTGAGATCGGCGATCGGCACGCCGGCGCGCACCGGCCCCTGTCCCGGCAGCCCGGTGATCGACATCAGCCCCCCCATGCCTTGGGCGATCTGGTCGAAGCCGGGGCGATCGGCATAGGGCCCGTCCTGGCCGAAGCCGGAGATGCTGGCGAGGATGATCCTCGGGTTGATCCGCTTCAGGCTTTCGTAGTCGATGCCGAGCCGGTCCTTGACGTCGGGGCGGAAGTTCTCGACCACCACGTCGGCCTGCTCGACCATGCGGCGGAACACCGCGACGCCGTCCTTCTCCTTCATGTTCAGCGTGATGCCGCGCTTGTTGCGGTGGATGCTCTGGAAATCCGGGCCGTCGCGCTCGCCGCCCATTCCCTTCGACGGATCGATCTTCTCCGGCGCCTCGATCTTGATCACGTTGGCGCCCCAGTCGGCGAGCTGGCGCACCGCGGTCGGCCCCGAGCGCACGCGGGTCAGGTCGAGCACGGTGAAGCGGGAAAGCGGTCCGGTGCGTTCGGTCATCGGCGGGGAATTCGCTGCGGCCTGGGTGGTGATTCCGCCGCCGACCCTAGCACGCGGGCCGCGGGCGGGCCAGAACTGCCGGCGCTAGCGGTCCTCGGCCAGCCAACCGCGGACCACGTCGAGCGCGCGTTCGGGAAAATCGTCGATCAGCCGGCGGACTTTCCTCGCCAGCGACCGCTCGACCCGGCTTTCGATCGCGTCCACGTCGAGCGCCGACGTCGGCCGCTCGCCGGCCTCGGCCTGATGCCCGGCCGGGGCAGCGTCCGCAGCCATGCCGACGACTGCCGCCATCTCGACACCTCCTGCATGGTCCCGGCGCGCGTCGTTCCGGGACGGTCTCTCCCGGTCGGCATTTTACCATCCGGTGGGCGGGCGAGTCACCGGCGCCAAGCCCGGCAGCGGTCGTCATGGGGGCAAAGAAAAACCGGCCCCCGGAGGGGCCGGTGAAGGAGAGTGAAGCGAATATCGAGGCTGATCATGCCTATCCTCCGGCGTTTCCGCTGTGACCGTCGTCACAAGTCCGGAGGAACTCCCGCAGAAGCCGCCGAAAACCGCGGAAAACCGGGCCGAGGGCGGTGGTCGGGCCGGCCGGGGGCCGCCGGGCGGCGCGAAACCGCCATCGCAACGGCCGCCGGCAAGCCGGCCAGCAGGCAGGTGTCGCGGCGGCCGGAATCGGCTATCGTCCATGCCGCGGCGGCGGCCCGGCGCAAAGTCGCGCCGTCCAGGGAGTGATCGCGCATGACCATCGACAACAACCTCAAGACCGGCGGCCAGTTGCTGGTCGACGCGCTCAAGGTCAATGGCGTCGAGCGGGTGTTCTGCGTTCCCGGCGAAAGCTACCTGGCGGCGCTCGACGCCTTCCACGACGTGCCCGAGATTCAGGTCGTGGTCTGCCGCAACGAGGGCGGTGCGGCGATGATGGCCGATACCCATGGCCGCATCACCGGCCGGCCGGGCGTCGTCTTCGTAACCCGCGGCCCCGGCGCCGCCAACGCGTCGGGCGGCGTCCACATCGCGTTCCAGGATTCGACGCCGTTGATCCTGCTGATCGGCCAGGTGGCGCGTGGCTTCCTCGACCGCGAGGCGTTCCAGGAGATCGATTACCGCCGCATGTACGGCCAGATGGCGAAATGGGTGGCGCAGATCGACGACGCGGCGCGGGTGCCGGAATACATGAGCCACGCCTTCCACCTGGCGCAATCGGGGCGGCCGGGCCCGGTGGTGCTGGCGGTGCCGGAGGACATGCTCGGCGACCGCGCGGCGCCGGCCGAGATCCTTGCCGCCGCCGCGGTCCAGGCGCATCCGGGCGACGCCGACATGCGCGCGCTGGCCGGCCTGCTCGGCAAGGCCAAGCGGCCGCTGATGATTATCGGCGGCGGCGGCTGGAACGAGCAGGCGTGCGCCGATCTCAGGGCGTTCGCCGAAGCGTTCGCGCTGCCGGTCGCCGTCACCTTCCGATGCCAGGACAAGTTCGACAATTCGCATCCCAACTACGCCGGCGATCTCGGCGTCGCCCCCAATCCGAAACTGAAGAGCCGCGTCCAGGACTCCGACCTGCTGGTGGTGGTCGGCGCGCGGCTCGGCGAGATGTCGACCGGCGGTTACACCCTGATCGACATTCCGCGGCCGAAGCAGACCCTGGTGCACGTCTATCCGGGGCCCGAGGAGCTGGGCCGCGTCTACCAGCCGGCGCTGGCCATCAACGCCGGCATGAAGGCGTTTGCCGCCGCCGCCCGCCGACTCGAGGGCGTGAAGCCGGCGTGGCAGGCGTGGACCAAGGCGGCGCGCGACGACTATCTCGCCTGGACCAAGCCGCCGAAGATTCCCGGCGGCGTGCAGATGGGCGAGATCATGGACTGGCTGAACGCGCGGCTGGCGGCGGACGCCATCGTCTGCAACGGCGCCGGCAACTTCTCGTCCTGGTGCAACCGGTTCTACCGCTATCGTCGGTTCGCCACCCTGATGGGCCCGACCAGCGGCACCATGGGCTACGGCGTGCCGGCGGCGGTGGCGGCGAAGCTGATGTTCCCCGACCGCGACGTCGTCGCGTTCACCGGCGACGGCGACTTCCTGATGACCGGCCAGGAACTCGGCACCGCCGTCCAGTACGGCGCCAACGTCATCGTCCTGGTCGGCAACAACGGCATGCTCGGCACCATCCGCATGCATCAGGAGCGCGAGTACCCGGGCCGGATCACCGCAACCGACCTGGTGAACCCGGATTTCGCGGCGCTGGCCCGGGCTTACGGCGCCTTCGGCGCGGTCGTCGAGCGGACGGACCAGTTCGCGCCCGCCTTCGAGGCGGCGGTCGAGTCGCGGAAGCCGGCGGTGATCGAGCTCCGGATCGACCCCGAGGCGATCACGCCGATGGCGACCCTCACCGGCATCCGCCGGGCGGCGCTGGAAAAGGCGAAAGCGCAGTCGGGCGGCTGAGCGGCAGACGCCGGCGCCCGTCCGAGCGGCGGCGCGCTTTGCAACCGGCATCGCCGGGTGTTTAATCACCAGCCACGGCGGAACGGGAAACGATGCTTAGACGGATCATAAAGATTGTCGCCGCGCTGGCCGTGGTCATTCCGCTGGCGGTGGTCGCCGCGATTCCGTTCATCGCCGACGAGGGGTTTTACGGGGCGCTGGTGGCGACCCCGGTCGCCGGCGATCACGCCGACGCCATCCTCAACCGCAAGCAGCGGATCGAGGCCACCCTTCGCCGCTATGGCGACGACATCGCGCTGAACTGGGAATCGATCACCGGCGATGACCGCGGCGGCGCGCCGCCGCGGGCGCATACGCCGCGGGTGGTATTGGCATTGCCGGCGGCGCCGGTGGAAGCGCCGGGCGCCGACCGCGGCTGGACGGTGAAGGCCGAGCCGAAGGGCGACGCCGCGTCGGCCGTCGAGCCGCCGCCGGCGCCGGCCATTGCGCCGCCGCCCGCGGTCGCCTCCAGGGCGGTGATGGCGCCGCCAAAGCCGCTCGACCTGGCGCCGCCGCCGCCGCCCCTGGTCGGCGAATCGGAAGCCAAGCCGGCGCCGAAGCCGACCGCTCGGAAAGCGGCACCACCGGCAACCCGGCCGGCGCCGCCAACGGTCGCGCCATTGGCGGCCGCCTCGCCGCGACCCGAGTCGGCGCCGCAGCCGAAGGCCGGCGAGCCGGCGGCGAAGCTGACGCTGCCGGCCGCCAAGGCGGTCAAGGTGCCGGTGTCGCGCCGGCCGGCGGCGCCGGACGAATCGGCCGACCAGGACCACAAGCGCGGCATGCTGTTCTACAAGGGCATCGGCGTCGAGAAGGACTTCAAGAAGGCGGCGCAATGGTTCCGCCGCGCCGCCGAGAAGGGCCACGCGGTGGCGCAGTACAACCTTGGCATCATGACCTACCTCGGCCAGGGCGTCGAACAGGACTACCGCCAGGCGGCCGAGTGGTTCCGTCGCGCCGGCGAGCAGGACCACGCCGCCGCGCAATACAACCTTGGCTTCCTCTATTACGAGGGCAAGGGCGTCGAGCGGGACAACCTGCAGGCCTACATGTGGATCGACCGCGCCGCCAGCCTCGGCGACGATAAGGCAGTGAAGGCGCGCGACACTTTGCAAAAGGCGCTGCCGAAGGACATCTTCAAGCAGTGACGCGCGTCCGCGAAGCCGTCAGTCGATGACCTTAGCCGCCCGCAACGCCTTCTTCAGGTCGTCGTACTCGTCGCATCCGAACAGGCAGGCGTCGTCGAGGCGCTTCAGCATTGCAATCGCGTCCTGCGGCCGCCCGGTTTCCAGGTAGAGCTCGCCCAGGTATTCGAGTGCGCCGCGGTGCTCCTTGTCGATGCTGAGCGCCTTCTGATAGTACTCGAGCGCCTTGTCCTTCATGCCCAGCTTGCGGTGCGCGTATCCCATCAGGTTCCACGCGTCGGCGTCGGTGGGCGCCTTCCTCACCGCCGCCTGCAGCAGCGGCAGGGCGGCGTTGAAATCCTTCTTGTCGATCGCCGCCTGCGCCTGCGTCACTTCGGTGAGCCTCGGCGTCGAGCTGCCGCCGCCGCCGCCGGCTGCGACGGCCGGGCCGGCGCCGACGAGGAGGCCGATGCAAAGCACGAGGCCGGCGAATGCTGCGGTTATTGTTTTCATTGGGAACACCTCTTTCAACATCCGATTGCCTAAAGGAGACCGCCATTCGCCTGCCGCGTCAAGGCGACGCCGGGCCGGCCGCGATCACGTTGGTGTGCGCGGCATCACGCCTGGGGCTGCTGGCGCTGCGCCTCGCGGCGCAGGATGTAAAGCCCGCTCGCAACCACGATGGCGGCGCCGGTGAGAGTCCACCGATCCGGCAGGTCGCCCCAGACGACGAAGCCGAACAGGATCGCCCACAGCAGATTGGAATACTTGAACGGCGCCACCAGCGCCGCCTCGGCCAACCGGAAGCATTCGATCAACAGGAAATGCGCGCTGCCGATCAGGACGCCGCTGAACACCATCAGGCCGAGATCGAAGGCGGCGATCGGCTTCCATCCGAACGGCGCCGTCGCCAGTCCCGCCAGCACCACGCCCAGCGTCGAGGTGCAGAGCAGCGCGATCGACGACTCCGACGTCGAGATCTTGCGCGTGATCAAATCGCGGAGCGCCCCGCACAGGCTCGCCGTCAACGGCAGCAGCGCCGCCCACTGGATCGCCGCGCCGGTCGGCCGGGTAATAATAAGGACTCCGACGAAGCCGACCAGCACCGCCGTCCAGCGCCGCCAGCCGACGACCTCGCCGAGCATCGGCGCCGCCAGCGCGGTGATGAACAACGGCCCGGCGAAGGTGATGGCGATGGCCTCGGCGAGCGGCAGGAACGAAAGTCCGGTGATGAACAGGAAGGCGCCCGAGCAGACGCACGCCGCGCGCAGCGCATGCGCGCCCCGGCTGCCGATCCGGAGGACGGCGAGGCCGCCGGCCCGCCACACCAGCAGCGCCACCGGCAGGATCACGAAGATGCCGCGCATGAACATGATCTGGCCGGTCGGATAGCCGGCGGTAAGCCACTTCAGCACCGTGTCGTTCACGGTGAGCAACGCCGAGCCGAGCAGCATCAGGGCGATGCCCCGGCCCGGGGCGATGGATCGGCTGGGCGCCTCCACCGGCTAAGGTCCGTACAGGTAGGCGACGATGGCGACCGACGCGGCGACGCCGGCGACGTCGGCGGACAGCCCGGCGACCAGCGCGTGGCGGATGCGCCGGACGCCGACGGCGCCGAAGTAGACGGCGAGCACGTAGAAGGTGGTCTCGGTCGAGCCCTGCAGCGTCGAGACCAGATAGCCGGTGTAGCTGTCGGGGCCGATCGCCGGGTCCTGGATGATGGAGGCCAGCACCCCGTAGGCGCCGGAGCCCGAGAGCGGCCGCAGCAGCGCCATCGGCAGGGCCTCGGCCGGCAGGCCGACATGCCGCGTCAGCGCGCCGAGCGGACCCACCAGCATGTCCATGGCGCCGGAGCTGCGGAACATCGCCACCGCCACCAGGATCGCCACCAAGTACGGGATGATGCGCAGCGCCACCTGGAAGCCGTCCTTGGCGCCCTCGACGAACGCCTCGTAGACGCGCACCCGCCGCCACGCGCCGAAGCCGAGCAGCGCCGCCATCAGCCCGGGGATGATCCACGGCGCGATCGCGCGGCCGTGCAGCACGGTGAGCGGGATCAGCGCGGCGACGCCGGCGAGCGCCAGCAGCGACGCCCACATCGGATAGCCGCGGCCGGTATCGGCCAGCGCCTTCGCCGTCGCCGCGTCGTCTGGCCCAAGTGAGCCCGCCTTCGCCGGCGCCGGTTCCGCCGTCGGGGTCGCCGGCCACAGGTTCTGCGCCAGCTTGGCGACGACGATCGCCACCGCCGTCGAACAGATGGTGGCGACGAGCGTCGTCGGCACGATGCCCGCCGGATCGGCCGAGCCGGCGGCGGCGCGCAGCGCGATGACGCCGGTCGGCAGCAGGGTGACGCTGGAGGTGTTGATCGCCAGGAACAGCACCATGGCGTTCGACGCCGTGCCCTTGGCGGCGTTGAGTTCGTCGAGCTGCTGCATGGCGCGGATGCCGAACGGCGTCGCCGCGTTGCCGAGGCCCATCACGTTGGCCGCCAAATTGAGGATCATCGCGCCCATCGCCGGATGCTCGGCCGGCACGTCGGGGAACAGGCGCACCATCAGCGGCCGCACCAGGCGGGCGATGATCACCAGCAGCCCGCCCTCCTCGGCCACCCGCATCAGGCCGAGGAACAACGCCATCACGCCGATCAGCCCGATCGCGAGCGTCACCGAGCCGGTGGCGGAATCCAGCATCGCCTTCGCCAGCTCCTGCATCGGTCCCGCCGGGTCGGCGGCGCCGGCCGGCGCGGTCGGCGGCGGCGACCACGCCAGTTGCCGCAAGGAGGCGACGACAAAGGCGATGAGAACGATGGCGAGAAATATGGCGTTCAAGGGCTCGGTCCCGCAGCGGTTCGCCGCGTCATGTTCGGCCCTCGGGCAGCGAAAGGGAAGGCCCAAGGCGGGCGCCAAGCCTCGCGCCGCCGCCGGCCGGCGGCGGACACGACGGTGTCGCGTCCGCTGCGCCGTTTCGCCCGAATCCGTGCTAACGTGGCCGCCGCCCGCGCACCCGGATTCCGCCGCCATGACCGACGACCGCCAACCCTTCGACCTGTTGATCGTCGGCGGCGGCGTCAACGGCGCCGGCATCGCCTGCGACGCCGCGGGACGCGGCCTCAAGGTGGCGCTGGCCGAGCAGGACGATCTCGCCGGGGCGACCTCGTCGGCGAGCTCGAAGCTGATCCACGGCGGTTTGCGCTATCTCGAGCAGTACCAGTTCAGGCTGGTGCGCGAGTCGTTGCGCGAGCGCGACGTGCTGCTCGCCAAGGCGCCGCACATCGTCGGTCATCGGCCGTTCGTGCTGCCGTTCCTGCACGAGCGCCGGCCGGCGTGGATGCTGCGCCTCGGGCTGCTGCTTTACGACGCGCTCGCCTGGCCGACGCGCCTGCCGCGCTCGGCCGCCGTCGATCTCGCCGGCAGTCCGCTCGGCCAGCCGCTGCGCGACGACATCACCCGCGGCTTCGTCTACGCCGACTGCTGGGTCGACGACGCCCGCTTGGTGGTGCTCAACGCCGTCGCCGCGGCCGAGGCCGGCGCCCGGGTGATGACCCGCACGCGCATCGTTGCCGCGCGACGCGACGGACCGTTGTGGCAAGCGCGGCTGAAGGACATGCGCGACGGCCGCGAGACCGCCGTCGTCGCCCGGGTGCTGGTCAACGCCGCCGGGCCGTGGGTCGACCGGGTGCGCGACATGGCGACCGGCGGCGGCGACCGCCCGAGCGGGAGAAAGGTGCGGCTGGTCAAGGGCAGTCACCTGGTGGTGCCGCGCCTCTACGCCGGCGAGCAGGCCTACATCCTGCAGAACCCGGACGGCCGCGTGGTGTTCGTGCTGCCCTACGAGGGCTCGTTCTCGATCATCGGCACCACCGAGGTCGCATTCTCCGGCGATCCGGCCGCGGTGGCGATGGACGCCGACGAGGCCGAGTACATCTGCGCCTCCGTCAACGGCTACGTGAAGGCGCCGGTCGCGCCCGCCGACGCGGTGTGGTCCTACGCCGGCATCCGGCCGCTGTTCGACGACCGCGCGGCGAGCGCCTCGGCGGTGACCCGCGACTACGTTCTCGACCTCGATTCCGGCGCGGCCGGCGACCGGCCGCCGCTGCTGTCGGTGTTCGGCGGCAAGATCACCACCTACCGCCGCCTCGCCGAGCACGCGCTGGACAGGCTCGCGCGGTTTTTCCCGGCGATGGCCGGCGCCTGGACCGCCGGGCGGCCGCTGCCCGGCGGCGACCTGGATGGCCACGGGGGCGATTTCCGGGCGTTCGCGGCGGCGCTGGCCGGCGACCATCCGGCGCTCGACGCCGCCTGGCTCGCGCGCCTCGCCCGCCGTCACGGCAGCCGCGCGCGTCTCGTCCTCGACGGCGTCCGGCGCGTCGGCGACCTCGGGCGCGACTTCGGCGGCGGCCTCTACGAGCGGGAGATCGAGTACCTGGCCGCGCGCGAGTGGGCCGAGACCGCCGACGACGTGCTGTGGCGGCGGACCAAGTGCGGCCTGCGCATGACGGCCGGCGAGCGCGATGCGGTCGCGGCTTATTTCGCCAGCAGGCGGTCCGGGTAGTCGCTGAACACGCTCTCGACGCCCCACTTGAACAGCGTCTCGGCCCGCGCCCGCTCGTTGACCGTGAAACAGCGCAGCCCGTAGCCGCGATCCAGCACCTGCCGCGCCAGCGCCGGGGTCAGCTCGTTCTCGCGGCAATGTACCGCGACGCACGCCAGCGCCTCGGCCTGCCGCCGCCAGTCCGCCGCCAACTTGATGACCAGCAGCGCGCGCGGGAATTCCGGCGCGGCGTCGCCGGCGGCCTTCAGCGCCGCAGCGTTGAAGCTCGAGACCAGCGGTGCCGGCAGCGTCGCCGGCCAGGCGGCGCGCAGCGCGCGCGCCACGGCGCCTCCGGTTTCCGCCTCGCGGCCCGTGTCGGCCTTGATCTCGATATTGGCGCCGAGATCGAGGCGCTGCAGCGCCGCCAGCGCGTCCTCCAGCGCCGGCACCCGCTCGCCGGCGAATTTTCTGCCGAACCACGCGCCGGCGTCGAGTTGGCGGATCGCCGCCAGCGTCGTCGTTCCGACCCGGCCCTTGCCGTCGGTTGTTCGTTCCAGCGTCTCGTCGTGGAATACCACCAGCGCGCCGTCGCCGGTCAGGCGAACGTCGAACTCGACCCAGCGCACGCCCAGCGCCGCCGCCGCCTCGAAAGACGCCAGCGTGTTCTCGGGCGCGTGCCCGGCGGCGCCGCGGTGGCCGATCACCCGCGGCACGGCCGGCAGTGAAATATCGTGTTTTGTCATCTCCTTAAAACGTATTGCCCCGGCCGCGTTAAGCGATCACCCTAGCGGCGGGAACTATAGCCGACGGCCGGCCGCGATACGAGCCGGCCGCGGCGCGCCCCAGGGAGGGCCGATGACAGACCAAGCACTGAAGGCGATGGCGCTCGACTACCACCGCAATCCGCGGCCGGGCAAGCTCGCGATCACCGCCACCAAACCACTCGCCAACCAGCGCGACCTTGCGCTGGCGTACTCGCCGGGCGTCGCCGCCGCCTGCGACGCCATCGTCGCCGATCCGGCCGAGGTGGCGACGTTGACCGCCCGGCAGAACCTGGTGGCGGTAATCTCCAACGGCACCGCCGTGCTCGGGCTCGGCAACATCGGCGCGCTGGCGGCGAAGCCGGTGATGGAAGGCAAGGCGGTGCTGTTCAAGAAGTTCGCCGACATCGACGTGTTCGACATCGAGATCGACGAGACCGACCCGGCGAAGCTGGTTGACATCATCGCCAGCCTGGAGCCGACCTTCGGCGCCATCAACCTCGAGGACATCAAGGCGCCCGAATGCTTCATCGTCGAGCGCGAACTGCGCAAGCGCATGAACATCCCGGTGTTCCACGACGACCAGCACGGCACCGCGATCGTGGTTGCCGCCGCGTTGGTCAACGGGCTGCGCGTCGTCGGCAAGAAGATGGGCAACGTGAAGCTGGTCTCCACCGGCGGCGGCGCCGCCGGCATCGCATGCCTGAACCTGTTCGTCGAGATGGGGGTCCGGGAGGAGAACATCACCCTCGTCGACCGGCTCGGCGTCGTGTATGCGGGCCGCGTCGACGAAATGAACCCGGAAAAGGCGCGCTACGCGCAAAAGACCAAGGCCCGCAACCTGGCGGACGTGATCGACGGCGCCGACGTGTTCCTGGGGTTGTCGGCGCCCGGCATCCTGAAGCCGGCGATGGTGAAACGGATGGGCTCGAAGCCGCTGATCCTGGCGCTCGCCAATCCGGTGCCCGAGATCACGCCCGACGAGGCGCGCGCCGCCAAGCCGGACGCCGTCATCGCGACCGGGCGCTCGGACTACCCGAACCAAGTCAACAACGTGCTGTGTTTCCCGTTCATCTTCCGCGGCGCCCTCGACGTCGGCGCCACCACCATCAACGAGGAGATGAAGCTGGCCGCGGTCAAGGCGCTGGCCGACCTGGCCATGGCCGAGAGCTCCGAGGTGGTGGCCCAGGCCTACGGCGGCGCCGAGCTCAGCTTCGGCGCCGAGTACCTGATCCCGAAGCCGTTCGATCTGCGCCTGATCGTCGAGATCGCGCCGGCGGTCGCCAAGGCGGCGATGGACTCCGGCGTCGCCACCCGCCCGATCGCCGATTTCGCCGCCTATCGCGAGCGCCTGTCGCGGTTCGTGTTCCGCTCCGGCATGCTGATGAAGCCGATCTTCGAGCGCGCCCGCCAGGACCCGAAGCGCCTGGTGCTGGCGGAAGGCGAGGACGAGCGCGTGCTGCGCGCCGTGCAGGTGCTGGTCGACGACAAGCTGGCGCGTCCGATCCTTATCGGGCGGCCCGACGTCATCGCGACGCGGATGAAGCGGCTGGGGCTGCGGCTGAAGGCCGGCGAGCATTTCGACGTCACCAACCCCGAGAGCGATCCGCGCTACGACGAATACTGGCGCGGCTACCACGCGCTGATGGAGCGCAAGGGCGTGTCGCCCGACGCGGCGCGCACCATCATCCGCACCAACACCACGGTGATCGCGGCGTTGATGCTGAAGCGCGGCGAGGCTGACGCGATGATCTGCGGCACCTACGGGCACTACCAGAACCACCTCCGCCACATCGTCGACATCGTCGGCAAGGCGAAGGGCGTTCTCGACGTGTCGGCGCTGTCCACCCTGATCCTGCCGGGCGGCACCTTCTTCATCTGCGATACCCAGGTGACCTATGAGCCGACCGCCGAGGAGCTGGTCGAGATGACGATGCTCGCCGCCGAGGCGATCCGCCGCTTCGGCGAGACGCCGAAGGTGGCGATGGTGTCGCATTCGAATTTCGGCAGCGCCGACACCCCGTCGGCCGAAAAGATGCGCCGCGCCGTCAGCGTCCTGCGCCGCCGCGCGCCGGACCTGCAGGTCGAGGGCGAAATGCAGGGCGACGCGGCGATCAGCGACGAGATCCGCGGCCGGCTGTTCCCGAACTCGCGGCTGACCGGCCCCGCCAACCTGCTGATCATGCCCAATCTCGACGCCGCCAACGGCGCATTCAACCTGCTGAAGGCGCTCGGCTCCGGGTTGCAGGTGGGGCCGGTGCTGCTGGGCACCGCGATGGCGGCGCACATCCTGACGCCGTCGGTGACGGCGCGCGGCATCGTCAATATGAGCGCGGTGGCGGTGGTCGACGCGCAAAGCCGTCAGACCGCGGAACGCCGGACCGCGACGCGCCCGGTCGCGGCGGCGAAGGCCGGCGCGGGCAAGCCGGCGCCGCGGCGGGCCAAGGCCAAGGCCTAGTAGTCGAGCTGCGCCGAGACGCGTTCGGCGCCGAGGCTCATCAACTCCTTGAGCACCCGCTGCCAGTGGTAGCGGCGGGCGCATTCGACGGCGCCCTCGAATCCCACCGACTTGACGAGCCCGATGGCAAAAGCGCGATAGTTGCCGTGGTCGGATCGCATGCTGTCGATCCCCCTTGATGGATCTTGAGCGAGCGCGCCCGCCGCTCGGGCGGGCGCCGTGGTCGTGGCCGTCCTAGTAGAGGTCGTCGAGGTCGAGTTCCGCGATGTCGAGCGCGAGGTCGCTGGCGAGCGCGTTGACGATTCGCACGCCGGCTTCGAAACGGTCATGAACCGGCGCCGGAATGCCGGTCATGGTGTTGAACTCCGACAACAGGAAATTCTCGAAGTCGTGCCTCGGTCCGAAGTCTGTCCGCATGGCGTGTCTCCCGAACTTGCGGCGGCGGCGCCGCCCTTCGGGCGATGCGTTGCATAACCCGTGCCATTCGCCGGCCATGAACTCAACGGCTTGAAACTGCGCGATTTTCTCAAATCCGCCGCAGCGCCGCCGCGGTCCGTTGCAATTCCGCCCCCGGCAAAAATGGCCCGTCCGCGGACGGCGTCGGCCACGGCGCCGGCGATGTCCCGGAAATCCGCCGCCGCAGTCGCGTCGCGGTGAAAACACCTTGTCTGCGGCGTCCGCCACGGCGTATAAAAACCCCAAAGGATTCCTGGGCATGGTCCAACCAGGCAGGGGATAAAAACGTGCTCTGGCATAAAGGAAGGCTGACCGTTGCCGCCTTTGCGGCGGCATTGGTGCTAACGCACGCGTCCGATGCCGGCGCGCAGAGCCTGTATGACAAGCTCGTCGAGCTGGCGCGGACGCAAAAGCAGGTGAAGGCGGCCGAGGCCGACCTGGAGGCCGCCAAGCAACGCTCCGAAGCGGCGTGGAAAAAGTGGTATCCGGAGCTGTCGTTCACCGGCAGCTACGGCCGCGAAAAGCAGAACAAGACCACCGGCACCGCCGATACCGAGGGCGTGCCGCGCGAGCTCGACCTCAAGATCACGCAGCAGATTTGGGACTTCGGATCGACGAACGCGGGCATCCGCCGTTCGCGGCTCGAGACCGATCGCGCGCGCGCCAACCTGGCCGCCGCGCGCCAGAACATCGTGCTGCAGGGCATCGACGCGCACATGGGCCTGATCCGCGCCAAGAAGGTGCTCGGCTTCGCCGAGGGCTCGGTCGCCAACATCCGCCGCCAGGCCGAGCTCGAGGATTCGCGCGTCCAGCGCGGCGGCGGTTTCACCACCGACGTGCTGCAGGCCAAGACCCAGCTCGCCGGCGCCGAGGCGCGGCGCAACAATTTCGCCGCCGCCTACCAGAACGCCATCAACAACTACCGCCGGTATTTCGGAGGCGAGCCCGGCAAGGTCGAGGACATGCGGGACCCGCGGGTGCCGTTCGAGCTATTGCCGAAGACGCTCGACGAAACCATCAAGATCGTGCAGGAAAACAACCCCGGCTTGCGTGCCTCCCGTCTCGACGCCGACATCTTCCGCGAGACGATCTCGCAGGTCCGCGCCGACGAGTTCTTCCCGACCCTCAACGCCACCGCCGAGGAAAAGCGCAAGCAGGACGTCGGCGGCACGCTCGGCGACGAGAACGAGCAGATCTTCAAGGTCGAGCTCAGCTATTCCCTGAATCTCGGCCTCACCGAGCGCAACACGCTGCGCGCCGCCAAGGGCGACCACCTGGCGTCGATCAACCGCTACACCGACTCCCGCGACGCCATCGAGCGCGCGGTCCGCGACCAGTGGAGCATCCTCGATCGCGACCGGCTGAATTCCGAGTTCCTCAAGAACCAGGCCAACATCGCCGCCGAGTTCCTCGAACTCGCGCGCCGCGAACGGCAGCTCGGCAAGCGCTCGCTGATCGACGTGCTGGCCGGCGAAACGGCGCTGATCAACGCCAACGCCGACGCCACGGCGGCCGAGACCGACGTGGCGCTCGACGTGTTCCGGCTGATCAACCTGATGGGCCGGCTCGAGGCCGAATCCGTGAAGTAGCTTAGCGGCCGCATTCCTGATCCGCCTACTTATGCGCCCTGGATAGGACCGAGACCGGCTCCGCCGGCCGCATCGGCGGAGATGAACTCAAACCTGTTCCGTGATATAAAGGCCGGATAATGCGGTCGCGGCGGAACTGTCTGCTGCGCCCCGGAGTGGAGTCGGCGCCGTTAACCCGATGTTCATTCCTTGCATGAGAAAATCCATGCCAGCAACGACAAGAAAAAAATACCCTTACGACTCCGCCAACAACAAACGAGCGTTGCGCGTGCCCTTGATCGGCGAAATTTCAGGCCACGGAGCCGCCGATGCCGCTTGATTCATTTATGCGTCCGACCGTGCCTTCCGACACCGCCGACGGGCTTTCCGGCGGCGTCGAGCTCGCCCAGGCGATAGCCCAGTCGCAAGCCCCGGCCGGCGCCGGCGAGGTCATCGGCCAGGTCAGCGCCGCCGAAGGCGACGTCTCCATTACCCGCACCGACGGCAGCAAGGTGGCGGCGACCGCCGGCACGCCGATCTTCCAGGGCGACCTGGTCGAGACCAAGGCGACCGGCGCCATCGGCCTCACCTTCGCCGACGAATCGACGTTCTCGCTCGCCGACAACGGCTCGATGGTTATCGACCAGATGATCTACGACCCCGGCACGCAAAAGGGCGCCTCCGCGATCAGCGTCGCCCAGGGCGTGTTCACGTTCGTCTCCGGCCAGATCGCCAAGACCGACGTCGACGCGATGACCATCAAGACGCCGGTCGCGGTGATCGGCATCCGCGGCACCGCCGGCGGCGGCAAGGCCGGGCCCGAGGGCTCGCCCAACACGTTCTCGATGTTCGTCGATCCGCGGGCCGGCCCCGGCGGCGGCATCGGCGAGATGACGATCAAGACCTTCGGCGGCTCCGTCGTCCTGAGCCAGCCGCTGCAGACGACGCAGATGTCCAGCGCCTTCGTGCCGCCGATCAAGCCGATCGTGCTGCCGCCGCAGGTCGCGTCGCAGTTCTACGCCAAGGCGGCGACGCTGGCGCCGACCAAGCCGGTGATCGGGCCGGCCGGCGCCGGCCCGACCGGCGCCGCGGGAGGCCCCACGGGGGACGCCGGCGCTCCGGGCGGTCCCGGCGCTCCGGGCGGTCCCGGCGGTCCGGGCGGTCCCGGCGATCCGGGCGGTACCGGCGGCCCCGGCGGTCCCGGCGATCCGGCGGCGCTTGCGGCACTCGCCGGCGGCCCGGGCGGCCCGGCAGGCGACGCGGCGGCGGCGGCGTTCGCCAACGCGCTGGCGCAAGGCGGCGGCCTCGACGCCGCCATCAACGCCGCCGTCAACATGGTCGCCGACACGCAGCTGCAGGGCGCGCTCGCGCTCAACCCCAACGCCTTCGGCTCGGCGCAGTCGGGCGACTCGATCATGAACGCGCTGGTCGACAAGGTGGTGCTCGGCGTCACCGGCAACTTCGATCCGATCGGCGCCGGCACCGGCGGCATCGCCGGCTTTGCCGCGGTGACCGGCAATTTCTTCACCAACGCCATCGGCGACGCGCTGAAGAACGACATCGGCGCGGTGGTCGGCGGCGTGCTCGCCGACCTCGGCATCGGCGGCGGCGCCTTCAACTTCGGCGGCCCCGCCTTCGGCCCCGGCGGCGGCCTGTTCGGCCCGGCGATCGGCCCCGGATTCGGGCCCGGATTCGACGATCCGTTCGCCTTCGGCTTCGGCTTCGACGACCCGTTCGGCTTCGATTTCTTCGCCAGCCAAAACGCGCTGTTCGCCGGCGCCGGCGAGTTCTTCTTCCTCGAGGCCGGCGATGTGTTCCTGTTCGGCGACGACGACACCACCTTCATCGGGCCGGTGCAGACCACGGAGTTCAGCGAGGTCCTCGTCGGCACGACCGGCAACGACACCCTTACCGGCACTGGCGACAACACCAACTTCTTCATGGGCCAGGACTTCAGCAACGCCCTCAATAGCGGCAGCGGCTTCCTCGGCGGCACCGACACGGTGAGCGGCGGCGGCGGTATCAACCAGCTCACCTTCGACGACCTCGACAACCTGCAATTCACGCTCACCACCAACTCGACCATCCCCAACGCGGGCGTGATGACGACGAAGCTGCTCGACGGCACCACCGACTACCTCGGCGGCACCAGCATCACCTACACGGATATCCAGCAGTTCCTGTTCGCCGACGAGCCGAACAGCCTCAACGGCGGCTTCAACAGCGGCTCCACCACCACGGGGGGTAATTCCGGCGACACCATCGTGTTTCCGTCCCTCGGCCTCAACGAGATCGGCAAGGCGTTCGTCGGCACCAGCTCGGGCGAAACCATCAGCATCTCCGGCACGGTCGACGGGGTTCTGGCGTTCGGCAAGGGCGGCGGCGACACCTTCAACATCAACGTCGCCACCGACGGGCTGCTGATCGGCGGCATCACCGATACCGACAACCGCGACCTCGATGACAACGGCATCATCGACGACGACTTCAACGTCTTCAGCTATGCCAGCCTTGCCCTGCCCGGCACCTCGACCGGCCTTTCGGTCAACCTGGTTGGCAGCGATTTCACCCGCCTCGTCGCCAGCCATCTGGTCAACCTCGGCGGCGACGGGCTGGTGCAGGACAACGGCTCGACGCCCGTGCTCAACAACAACCTGCTCGACGTCGGCCAGTTCGTCGCCTCCGGCGGCAACGACTCCATCAACATCGTCGCCGGATCGAGCGGCGGCGGCTTCAGGTTGATCGACGGCGGCGCCGGCAACGACTCCATCACCGTCTCCGGCGCGGCCAAGATCGGCGGCATCCGGGGCGGCACCGGCGGCGACGTGATCACCAGCGGCACCCTGGCCGACCACATCGAATACCTCACCGCCGACGTGGCGGCGGCCGGCCAGGCGTCGGTCGCCTACGACCAGCTGAAGAGCTTCACCGCCGGGCTCAACGGCGACACCTTCGACTGGCAAAGCACGCTCAGCAACAACACCGTCTCCATCGGCACCGGCAACGCCGACCTCACGGCCGGCAATTTCCTGTCGGTGACGGCCGGCACCGTGAATCTGAACAGCAACACGAGCATCGGCATCTTCTCGTTCACCGGCGTCACCTTCGACCTCACCCCTTTCACCTCCGGCAGCGCGACCTCCCAATCCATCGAGGCCGACGCGGCGACGGTGCTGACCGCCGCCGGCATCACCCATACGTCCGGCGACAACCTGCTGTTCGTGATGTACGACGCCGCCAGCGGCGCCGGCGCCGACGCGGCGATCTTCGAGTTCACCGGCGACGGCACCACCGGCGACGTCGCCGCCAGCGAGCTGCAGCTGGTGGCGGTGGTCGAGAACGTCACCGTCGGCTCGCTGGTGCCCGATCAGGACGCCAACACCCCCGGCAACTTCGTCTAGACCGCCAAGCCGCCGTCGCGACTCCGCGCCCGCCGCGTGCCGACGGCGCGGCGCCGGAGGGGGAACCGGCCATTGAATTTTCCGACCCGATCCGTCGGGATTATCGCTGCTCCCGCCACGCCCGAATCGGCGCATCCCGCCCCGATATCCGCGCCGGCGGCGGCCGGCCGGCGGCAAAACGCCCCGAATTTCCGGGTGAATCCCTCGGAAATAGCGAAAAAATCGATGTGATTCATCGGATTTTTCGTTACTCTATCGGACATAGAAAAATAACTTTCGATTTCGCCCGTGCTCCGAGGGGGGGCCGCGCCACTAGCAGGCTGGGGAGCCACCGATGGCTATGGGAGCGCCGGAAACGGCGGCGGCAGTTCCGCCCGAACCCGCCGGCGATTCCATCGAGCTCGCCCAGGCGCCGGCGGCCGCCGGCGAGGCGATCGGGCACGTCAGCGCCGTCGAAGGCCAAGTCACCATCACCCACGCCGACGGCTCCAAGGTCGCCGCCGCCGCCGGCACGGCGATCTTCCAGGGCGACCTGGTCGAGACCAAGGGCGACGGCGCGGTCGGCATCACGTTCGCCGACGACACCACCTTCTCGCTCGCCGACAACGGCTCGATGACCATCGACGAGATGGTCTACGACCCGGCGACGCAAAAGGGCAAGGCGGCGCTCAGCGTCGCCGAGGGCGTGTTCACCTTCGTCTCCGGCCAGATCGCCAAGACCGACGTCGACGCGATGGCGATCAAGACGCCTGTGGCGACCATCGGCATCCGCGGCACCGCCGGCGGCGGCAAGGCCGGACCCGAGGGCTCGCCCAACACGTTCTCGATGTTCGCCGACCCCGGCGGCAGCAACGGCGAGATGAACATCAAGACCCAGGGCGGCAACGTCATTTTCTCGCAGGCGTTGCAGACGACCCAGGTGTCGAGCGCCTTCGTGCCGCCGTTGAAGCCGATCACCCTGCCGCCGTCGGTGGCGGCGCAGTTCTACGCCAAGGCGGCCGGCACGGCGCCGGTGAAGCCGGCGTTCACCAAGGCCGCCGGCACCCCGGGCGGCGACCAGGGCGGCGCCGGCGACCAGGGCGGCGCCACCGGCGATCAGGGCGGCCCCGGCGGCGCCACCGGCGACCAGGGCGGCCCGACAGGCGACCAGGGCGGCGCCCAGGGCGAGGCGGCGGCCGAGGCGGCGGCGGCGGAAGCGTTCGCCAACGCGCTCGCCGCCGGCGGCTCGCTCGATCAAGCGATCGGCGCCGCCGCCGGCGCGGCGGCCACGGTCGCGCTCGAAACCACGCTGGCCAGCAACCCGGAGGCGTTCGGCACCGCCGGTGCCGCCGAGGCGGCCATCGGCGGCCTGGTGGCCAAGGCCCTCGGTGCGGTGGCCGGCAACATCGGCGGCAGCCTCGGCGGCGGTCTCGGCGGCGACATCGGCGGTGGCGCGGGCACCGACGCGGCTGGCGGCGGTGCCGGGACGGACGTGCTCGCCGCCGCGCCGCCGGAGATTTTCATCGTCTTCGTGCCGCCGCCGGTGGCGCCGCCGCCGGTGGCGCCGCTGCCGGAGATCTTCGTGCCGCCGCCGCCCGACGATGACGACGACCTGCCGCCGGAGCCGCCGCCCGCGACCGCCACGTCGGTCGCCGTCGCCGATCTGGTCAATGCCATCACCGGCGGCCTGTCCGGCCTTTCCGTGGTCGACGGCTCGACGAGCTTCCAGGGCGACCTCACCGCGACATCGGCGGCGACGTTCACCACCGTCGGCCTCGGCACCATCGGCGGCATTTCGTATTCCATCCCGCGCGCCGGCGTGCTGCTCACCACCGGCGATTTGCCGGGCACCACCAACACCCAGGCCTCGTTCAGCGGCACCGCCAGCGGCCAGGCGGTCCAGGACAGCGGCCTCGTCAGCGTCCTCGGCTCGCTCGCGGTCGCCACCACCGACGCCACGGTGCTGACGTTCCAGTTCACGGTGCCGGCGGGGACGGTCGCGGTGACGTTCGATTGGATGTTCGGCTCCGACGAATACCCCGAGCACGACGTCACCGACATCGCCGCCATCGTCGTCGACGGCGTCAACTACCTGAAGTTCGACGCCGACGGGACGGCGGTGAAGTTCGTCGACGGCGTCAACGAGTCGCTGTTCACCGACAACACCGGCGGCGCGCTGGCCATCGAGTACGACGGCGTCGCCCGGCCGTCCACCGTCGCCGCGCTGCTCGACACCGGGCTCACCACCCACACCCTCTCGATCGTCGTCGCCGACACCTCGGACCAGGTGGTCGACAGCGGCCTGTACGTCGCGTCGCGCGGCCTCGCCGTCGCCGCCGCCGGCAACGTCACCACCGGCGACGACATCCTGGTCAGCAGCGTCGCCAGCGCCACCGTCGACGAGAGCGGAACCGGCGGCAACAACACGGTGTTCCTGCTCGGCGGCGTCGCCAATACCTATGTGGACGGCTCCGGCAACGACACCGTCTACGGCAGCTCCGGCAACGACACCATCAATCTCTCTGCCGGCACCAACGTCGCCAGCGGCGGCAGCGGCGACGAGACGTTCAACATCTCGACCTCGGCTTCGTCCACCAACACCGTCTTCGGCGGCGCCGCGGGCGGCTCCGTCGGCATCGACCAGATCAGCTTCGGCTCGGCCAGCCAGGCGATCACCGCCACCCTCGGCGCCATCACCACCACGGTGAGCCACGGCACCGGCCTCGGCAGCACCGTGTTCGCCGAGGTCGAGACGCTCAACGGCAGCACTTTCGCCGACACCTTCACCATCAACGTCGGTACCGCCAACAACAACCTCGCGACCTTGCTCGGCGGCGACGGCAACGACACCTTCAACCTCGGCGCCTCCGGCACCATCAACGGCAAGACCCTCAACGGCGGCACCGGTACCGACATCGTCGCCATGACCGACGCCGGCGCCGTCAACCTCAGCGTCGGCACGCTCACCGGCATCGAAACCCTCAACTTCGCGGGCACCGGCACCGGCAGCCAGGCGACCATGACGGCGGTGCAGATGGGCGCCTTTTCCGCCTTCGGCAACCTCGGCGGCTCCAACGACCAGCTCATCCTGTCGGCGACCGCGACGGTGACGTTCACCGCCACCACCCTTTCCGGCATCGAGCAAGTGACCGGCACCGCCGGCACCGACGTGCTCAGCGCCGCCGCGTCGTTCAACCTCGCGGGCGTCACCCTTAGCGCCATCGAGACGGTGACCTTCTCGACCGGCGCCGGGACCGACATCCTCACCGTCACCGGCGCGACGCTCGGCGGCGCCGACATCACCGGCTCGGCCGCCGGCGCCGACACGGTGACCACGGCGTCCGGGAATCTCGACGCCGCCAACGTGGTGTTCACCAACGTCGCCACCATCACGCTCACCCAGGCGAGCGCCGCCCAGACCCTGACGCTTTCCGGCGCCACCCTCAACGGCGCCGACATCACCGGCACCGGCGGCGACGACCTGGTGACGACGACCGGCGGCCTCGACGCCACCAACGTCGCGTTCTCCAACGTCGCTACCATTACCATCGACAGCGACAATAGCGAGGCGGCGACGCTGACCCTCAGCGGCGCGACCCTGAACGGCGCCGACATCGCCGGCACCGGCGGCAACGACCTGGTGACGACGGCCGGCGGCCTCGACGCCTCCAACGTCGCGTTTTCCAACATCGCCACCATCACCTTCGACAGCGCCGCCGCCACCGGCCAGACGCTGACCCTCACCGGCGCGACGCTGGGCGGCGCCGACATCACCTCGACCGGCACCGGCGGCGTGCTGACGACGTCGTTGGGCAACCTGGACCTCACCGGCAGCGTGCTCACCAACATCGCCACCATCACGCTCACCCAGGCGAGCGCCGCGCAGACGCTGACCATCGACGGCGCCGAAATCGCCGGCGTCACCGTCACCGGCACTCTGACCTCGGCCGCCACCGACGATGTGTTGGTGCTGGCCGGCGGCGGCACCCTGAGCGCCGCCGACCTCGCCGGCGTCACCAATTTCGCCACCTGGACGCTGGGCACCAACGCCGCCTACTCGGTGACCCTCAACACCACCAACGCCGGCACCTCGGCGCTCGCCATCAACGCCTCGGCGGTGACCACGGCCGGCAACCTGGTGAAGGTGGACGCCGCGGCCGAGACCGACGGCGGCACCATCCAGCTCACGGTCGCCGGCAGCGCGCTGGATACCGCCGCCGGCACGGCGGCGATCCTCACCGGCGGCAGCGGCTCCGACAGCCTCACCATTAACGCCGCCGGCGCGTTGACGCTGGACGCCACCGAGCTCGCCACCGTCACCGCGTTCGAAACCTGGACGCTGAGCTCCAACCAGTCCTACTCGCTGACCCTCAACACCGCCAACGCCGGCACGTCGGCGCTCGCCGTCAACGCCTCGGCGGTTACGACGGCGGGCAACCTGGTGAAGGTGGACGCCTCGGCCGAGACCGACGGCGGCACCATCCAGCTCACGGTCGCCGGCAGCGCGCTGGATACCGCGGCGGGCACGGCGGCGATCCTCACCGGCGGCAGCGGCTCCGACAGCCTCACCATCAACGCCACGGGAGCGCTCACCCTCGACGCCACCGAGCTCGCCACCGTCACGTCGTTCGAGACCTGGACCCTGGGCTCGAACCAGGCCTATTCGCTGACCCTCAGCGACGCCAACATCGCCGCGGGCGCGACGCTGACCATCAACGGATCGGCGGTGACGACCGGCACCAACGCGATCTCCATCACCACCGCCGGCGGGACCAGCGAAACGCTGAACGTCACCGGCGGCGCTGGCAGCGATTCGCTGATTCTCGCCAACTCGTCGAGCCTCACGTCCAGCCTGACGTCGGTGGAGACGGTGACGACGGTAACGCCCGCCGGCGTCACCAACGAGTCGCTGACCATCACCAACGCGGTGAGCGGGATCACGTCCTTCAACCTCGGCGGCGGCACCGGCGACTCGCTGACCCTCAGCGCGACCACCGGCACCAACACCCTTAGCGGCGTCACCAACGTCGAGACCATCACCGGCGGCGACGGGGCGGCGGACAACCTGACGTTCACCGGCAACCAGACCATCACCACCCTCGACGGGCGCGGCGGCACCGACCAGGCGACGCTGGCCGACGGTTCGACCAACACCATCGCTACGCTGACGGCGTGGGAGACGATCGTGACGGCGACCCCGGGCGGCGCCATCAGCGAAACGCTGACCATCACCAACGCCACCACCAGCCTCACCTCCCTCGACCTCGGCACCGGCGCCGACACCCTGACCCTCAACGCCACCACCGGCACCAACACCCTCAGCGGCGTCACTGGCGTCGAGACCATCACCGGCGGCGACGGGGCGGTGGACCAGATCACCTTCACCGGCAGCCAGACCATCACGCTGCTCGACGGCCGCGGCGGCACCGACCAGGCGACGCTGGCCTCCGGCTCGACCAACACCATCACCACGCTCACCGCGTGGGAGACGATCCTGGGGGCGGCCGGCACCGAGTCGCTGACCATCACCAACGCGACGACCAGCCTCACTTCCCTCGACCTCAACACCGGCACCGACACGCTGGTCCTCAATGGCGTCGGCAACACCATCACCGGCATCCAGCGGGTAGAAACGGTCACCGGCGGCACAGGGGCCGACGCGCTTACCTACGCCGCGGCGTTGCAGGGCGACGCCGCCTCGGCCACCATCGACCTCAGCGACGGCGCCGACACCATCACCCTCGCCAGCGGCACCACCAACAACTCGGCGAGCCTGACCGGCGTCGAGACCATCGCGGTGACGACCCCGGGCAGCGCCATCGGCGAGAAGCTGACCATCACCAACGCCCAAAGCGCGATCACCTCCCTCGACTTCGGCGCCGGCACCACCGACTTTCTGGTCCTGCAGGGCGTCGGCAACACCATTACCGGCATCCAGCGGGTGGAGACGGTCAGCGGCGGCAACGGTGACGACGCGCTCACCTACGCGGCGGAACTGCAGGGCGACGCCACGACCGCCGCCATCAGCCTCGGCGGCGGCGCCGACACCATCACCCTGGCCAGCGGCACCACCAACTCGGTGAACCTGACCAACGTCGAGACGATCGCGGTGACGACCCCGGGCGGCGCCATCAGCGAAACGCTGACCATCACCAACACCCAGAGCGTCATCACCTCCCTCGACCTCGGCGCCGGCACCGACACCCTGACCCTCAACGCCGCTCTCGGCACCAACACCCTCACCGGCGTCACCAACGTCGAGATCATCACCGGCGGCAACGGGGCGGCGGACAACCTGACGTTCACCGGCAACCAGACCATCACCACCCTCGACGGGCGCGGCGGCACCGACCAGGCGACGCTGGCCGACGGTTCGACCAACACCATCGCTACGCTGACGGCGTGGGAGACGATCGTGACGGCGACCCCGGGCGGCGCCATCAGCGAAACGCTGACCATCACCAACGCCACCACCAGCCTCACCTCCCTCGACCTCGGCACCGGCGCCGACACCCTGACCCTCAACGCCACCACCGGCACCAACACCCTCAGCGGCGTCACTGGCGTCGAGACCATCACCGGCGGCGACGGGGCGGTGG
>Ga0326597_10002199_pt1 | contig 29439 bp, 26 predicted proteins | sample RVTome_12_FD_203789 | JGI IMG/M metagenome (GOLD analysis project Ga0326597, IMG submission 203789) | Soil microbial communities from uranium-contaminated site in the Upper Colorado River Basin, Wyoming, United States - RVT100D185 | ecosystem: Environmental > Terrestrial > Soil > Contaminated >... | reverse complement strand
GAAGCGGACGTAGCGCCCGTCCGGCGTCCGATGGGTGATCAGGACCCGCCCCCCCCAGCCACGGCCCTGCCCGGTTTCCGGCAGGCCGGCCGATACCGCGCCGCCCACCAGAAAGGTGATGTACCACCAATCGTCGGGTGCTGCGACCACATTGAAATAGTGCCACTCGCCCCAAGTGGAATCGGGGCGGCGGGGGAGATGAAACCGGTCGATCTCGTCGTAGAGCTGCTGCGGAGTCGGGGCGACGTAGGCGGAGTCGGCCGGGGAATCCTCCCAGCGGCCCAACAGCACGTCCAGCCCGGCACCGAGGGCCCGGGCCCGGCTCGGCACCTCGGCGCCGGCGCGCACGGGCCGGGGCACACAGGGGGCGTCCCGGCGGCAGAGATAGAGCAGCTTGCCCTCGATGGCGGGAGCCAGGGTGTGGACCATCCCGGCGTGACGCGGCCCGCCCAAGGCCTGACGGGTGAGAAAACGGGCGCGATCGATGCCGAAGAACATGGCGCCGAGGCCGCCGGTGCGCATCGCTTCGATGTCGATCCCCTGCGGGAGAACGGTCACCTCGCCCCCGCCGACCAGCGACACGTCGCGTGACTGCTCCAGCATGGCTTCGCCCACGGACAGCAGCACCACCATCACGCCGACGCCGAGGGAAAAGCCGAGCAGCAGAAAGAGCGCGCGGAGCTTACGCACCCACAGGTGGCGAAACGCGAGCGTCAGGAGCATCGGTCGAGGATGGCGCCGTCGAGCATGTGGACCACCCGCCCTGCTTCGGCGGCGAGCCGCTCGTCGTGGGTGACCACCACCAGAGTCGCCCCATCGGCGTGGAGCCGGCGGAAGAGGTGGAGGATCTGCCGGCCCGTCGTCATGTCGAGCTCGCCGGTCGGCTCGTCGGCCAGGAGAACGGCGGGCCGGTTGGCGAGGGCCCGGGCGATCGCGACCCGCTGCATCTCGCCACCCGACAACTGGGTGATCCGGTAGTCGGTGCGCCCCTCGAGGCCGACATAGGCGAGCAGCTCCCGGGCACGCGCCCGCCGCTCTCCCCGCGGCATCCCCGCCTCCGCCATGGGGAGCTCGACGTTTTCGCGGGCGGTGAGCACCGGCAGCAGGTGAAACCGCTGAAAGACGAACCCGAAGCGGGTGAGCCTCAGCCGGGTGAGGTCGCCGTCGGAGAGGGCGTCCAGCCGGGTGCCTTGGAGCTCCACGGTGCCGCCCGACGGGGTGTCGATACCACCGAGGAGCTGGAGCAGGGTCGATTTGCCACTGCCCGACGGGCCGACGATGGCGACGTATTCACCGGGATCGATGCGGAGCGAGACACCGCGAAGCGCGTGCACCGTCTCGCCGTTCATGGGGTAGTCCTTGCGGAGATCGGCGGCCTGCAGGAGCGGAGGGGTCACGTAGCCTCCGCCCGCAGCGTCTCGGCGATGGGGGACCGCGCCGCGAGCCATGCCGGGTAGAGACCGGCGAGGGAGCCGGTCAGGAATAGGACCGCCGCGGCCGTGCCCAAGGTCCCGGCCCGCGGCACGAAGAACGAGAAGGCCGCGGGAAGGCCGGGGAAGCCGGTGAGAATGGCGTCGAGATAGCGCGCCGTGAGGAGCCCGAGCCCGATGCCGATCGCCCCGCCCGCGCCGGTGAGAGCGGCGCCCTCCGCCAAGACCTGGCGGATGACGGTGCCCCGGCTCACGCCGATGGCCCGCAAGGTGACGATCTCGCCGAGGCGCTCGTGGACCGTGATGGTGAGCAGCGTCGCGATGAGGAGCACGGCGACGATCAGGCTCATGCTGCCGAGGATGTAGGAGAGCTGCCGGAAGTACACCAGGCGGAGCTTGAAATGGGCCACCAGATCGGCGACGCTGCTGACCTCGAGCTCGGGGAACTCGCGCCGAAGCCGCGCCGCCAGCGAGCCGACTGCTCCGTCGTCCCGCGCCTTGATGACGACCAGGGAGGCGCGGTCCGCGGCGTCCGCTCGCGCGAGCCGCTGCATCACCGGGAGCACCGCGCCGACCGAGAGCTGGCCCCGGTGGTCGTAGAGCCAGTGCACGACGCCGCGGACGACGAACCGCCGCCCGACCGCCGCCATCGCCACCTGAGGGTCGAGCCGTCCGATCAGCGTGACGCTATCTCCCGGTCCGACCCCGAGCAGCCTGGCCACCGGACCGGCGAGCAACACACCGGCGGTGTCTCCGGGCGTGAGGTCGGCGCCCGAGGTCACCTGGTACAACCCCTGCGCGGTGGGATCGACGCCGTATCCGAAGAGGCCCACCAGCGAGTCGGCGGAGCGGCCGTACAGCGCCGTCCCCAGCACCGCGCCAGCCGCCTCGATGGCGGGATCCCGCCTGAGCGCCGCGACCACGCGGGAGGCCCCGTCGAGGGTCGCTTCGGTGTCGAACGGGAGCGTGCCCCTGGGCGTGAGCCGGATCTGGTACCCGCGGGCGAGCAGCAGATCGCCGAAGGATTTCTCCAAGCCGCCGCTCAGCATCACCATGTCGAGGAGCATCGCCGCGGCGACGGCGATCCCAGCGAGCGAGAGGGCGGTGCGGAGCGGGTGCCGCCCCAGACTCCTCACCCCCCAGCCGATGCCGGTCACTGCCGCCCCCAGAGGACCATCGGCCGGGTGCGGACCAGTCGCCAGGCCGCCAGGGATCCCGCGACCAGGCCGAGACCAAGGGATAGGGCCACGCTGAAGATCACGATCCGGGGAGTGATGTGGGAAAAAGTGAGGGCGGTATCGAAGAAGCGGCGGTAGTACGCGTTGGTGGCGGCGCCGGCCATCAGCGCCATTCCGGTTCCGACCACCGAACCGACCACGGCTACCAAGGCGGCCTCCAGGAGAAGCGCGCCGAACATGGTCCGCCGCCGAACGCCGATGAATCGCATGACCGCGGCATCCAACCGCCGTTCCTCGACCTTGAGCAGCATGATGCACAGAAGGAACACGGCGCCGGCCACGATGGTGATGATCGCGATGGCCCGATGGAAGCGACTGATGACGAGAAAGGTCTGGGACGATTCCGAGGCGATCGCCCGGGTGGAGTGGACCTGGTACCCGAAGGCATTGGACCGGAGCACGGCGGCGGCGCTCTCGGCGGCCAGCCCCGGTCTGAGCCCCACGCCGAACCGATCGACCCGGTCGGGCGCCCCCAGGGCCGCGGCCAGATCGGGAAGGTGCATCCTGACATGCCGCTGGCGCTTGCTGATCTCGGCCGGGTCGGGGCGCGGCTGGTAGATTGCGGACACGACCGCCAGCCGCCGAAGAGAGTCGGGCGCGGTGCCGAAACGGACGGTATCGCCTATGCCGAGGCCCAGATCAGCAGCCAGACCCCGCTCGACCGCGATGCCAGGCAGTTGGGCCGAGGCGAATCCTGCCACGCAGAGGGTCCACCCCAAAGCGGCCAGACCCCTCACCGCAATCGCGATCCTCATTCACGGCAAGATACCTCCGGATCGGCCGGTCACCCGCCTCGAGTCGGGGGTTCAGCGCACGAGGGGGGCGCTCACACCCAGGGTAGCTGCCGAAGCGCGAGGGGTCAGCCGGGACGCTTCGCCGGGCAGGTCGACACCCCGAGCAGGGCGTACAGCGGGCAGGTGCCGACCACGGCGGTAATCAAGGGGACGAGGCCGATGAGGCCGGCCCAGCGCAGGGACCCTTCGCCCAGGAAGAAGAAGGCGAGCAGGGCGAGGCCCAAAGCCACGCGGATCAGCCGGTCGATGCTGCCGACGTTGGGTTTCAACATGTGGCTCCGGTTGTGGGTCGATGAGCAACATACCCCCGGGCGCACCGGCCTGTCAGTCACTTCGGTCACTGTACGCCCGGAGGGCGTCCGGGTCGGTCACCTCGACCCGACGGCGGCCCAGCCGGACCCACCCCCGGCTCTGGAATTCTCCGAGGACCCGGGCCACTACCACCCGCGCGGTGCCAAGGTGGAGCGCCATCTCCTCGTGGCTCAGGGTGAGAACCGTGCCGGGACCGCCCAGGCTCGCCAGCCACCCCGCCGCCCGCTGGTCCACGCGCCGAAACGCCACTTCCTCGACCAACGCCATCGTGGTCGCGAGCCGATCGGTGAACTGATTGAGAACGAACAACCGAACGGCGGGGACGGTGTCGAAGAGCCGCTGGAAGACCGCTCCGGGAACCAGCGCAGCCAGGGTATCCTCGACCACGACAGCCTGAGCGGGATAGCGCGCCCCGGCCAGGAGGCACGATGCGCTGAGAATACAGGTCTCACCGGCGACGATGTGGTACAGCGCGATCTCACGCCCGTTGGCGGATGCCTTCGAGACCCGGAGCGTCCCTTCGAGCACGAGCGCGATCGCGGCACAGGTGTCGCCCTCGCGCAGATAGGAGGCCGGCCGGGAGACGGCGCAGCACGGTACGCTCCGCGAAAGTCTTTGCCTCGGGGCCTCCGGGTGATGCGAACGCCGGAAACAGCGTGGCAAGATGCGCCGCCTCGGCGGCTGTCACGACCGGCTCACAATCCCGGGTTGGAACACGTTTTCCCCTCGTTGGAGCGCTTCCGAGGTCGGCCGCCTCGGCTCTGGCAATGAAGGAAATCAGGGCCCGCCGACGACGACGGCTGAGCGCCGCCGGGTGGCTCAATGCCTGAAGGGGTGCTCGAAGCTGAGGTAGAGGAAAAGGGCGTCCACCTCCTCCCGGCTAAGGCCGAGGGTGTAGCCCACCCCCGGAACGATCTGAAGTCCGCCGGGGAAATTGAACGCCCATCGAACCCCGGGATTGAGCAGCAGGCTCTCTCGCCGGTCGGTGAGGCCGGGACCGAGCACCGACTCGGTGCTGAGCCACACCGCCTCGAGCATCAGATTGAAGGATGGCCGGAGCAGCCAGATGGCGCTGGCCCCGAGGTTGAAGCTGGTGGTCGTCGCCGCGCCGGTCATCGAATGCTTGGCCGAGGGCGTGACGGTGAGTCCCGCGTTCCAGTGAGTGACGAGGCGGGACCGGACCAGCACACTCACCGGCAGATTGGCCTGGAAGCCGAATCCTCCCGACCCTCGGCCACGCCGCTCGCTCCCGGTGGGCAGCAGCACACTGAGACGAGGTGAGGCGTGCAGCTTCGCGTCGGCGCCGCCCAGCCATTGATACCGGTAATTGAGCGCCAGGTCGCCGAGTCCGGTGCCCTCGGCGGCATCACGCTGGATGGGAACGGTGTAACTCAGCTGGTGGAGGATCCCCTGAAACGGCCACTCCTGAGTGAAGGAGTAGGCCCAGGCGTCGCCACCGTCGGGCCGGGAAAGGGCGCTGATGTGCTGGACCACCCCCGCTTCCTGATTATACGCCTCCTCGATCAGGAAGCTGTTGTCGGCGATGGGGGTATCCTGGGACCAGGCGGGAGAGGGCAGGAGTAGAAGGGCGTGAAAGGTGAAAAGTGAAAAGTGGAAAGGAGACCGGCGACGGCGACGTGGCACGGCGCCACCGACCCGCAACCGGACGTTCTCAACCTGTATTTCGTCCTGTTCACTTCTCACTTCTCACCCCTCACGCTGTTGGGAGAAGCACCGCTCTCGTTTCCTCGCTTTCACCGCTCACCGCTCACATTTCACGTGTTTCATCCTTCACGCCGTCTGGTCAAAACACCGTCCCGAGCTCGATGAAGGTGGCGCCCAGACCCCGTTGGATCCGGCGCTCGAGGGTGAGCCGAATCGTGTACTGCGTGCCCGGGAAGTGGGCGTTCAGGTAAGGGACGAATGCGTGCTCGAGAGCATCTCCGCCCTGATCCTCCGCCCGGCCGCCGACTCCGAGGTGCCCCCCGAGCAAGCGTGGGAAATACTCACCTTCCACCGACCACCGACCACGGGTCACTCCCCGGCTCCGCGCAACCCCGGCGACCGCGGTCCAGTGGAGCTGTCCTCGAGCCCCGGTGGCGACCGCCTGGGCGAGATACCGGTCGGCATCGACAAAGAAATGTGCGCCCGCCGAGGTGAGCCCGCGACGGATGAAGGACTCCAGCACTACGCCTTTGGGGTTCACCTCGAATTCGTTACTCGCCTCGGTCTTGGCCGCGCTGGTAAGGGGAATCGAGAACTCCCCGGGGAACGGGAGCGCCAGCGCGGTACTCCACCGCGCGTCGCCCAGCACCGGCCGGCTCCAACCCAGGCGGACCGACGGAGAGCGGCCCGCGGGAGAGAACGCGCGGAGGGAGACTTCGCGGGCGCTCCCGACTCCCGCGCCGGGGAGCGAGGTCGACAGGACCAGGGGCTCGTTGACCCCGATTCGCCGCGAGACATCCACCTGCGCGATCTGGCGGAACTGGCCGACCGTGAGATCGAACTGTCCCGCAGTGGCCGTGACGAACAGATCCTCGAACCGGCCCGATCGGTCCCGCAGGGTGCCGTCGCTTCGGCCCTCCTTGCTGAGAGGCCGCCACTCGACGAAGTACGACAGCCAGGGTGCCACCACCCGGCCGCCGGAGATGAGCTCGATCCGATTGAGGTACGCCCGGACGTCGTCCTCACCCGCGCCCTGGGGTCGCGAGTCGGAACGGCCACTCACCCAGAGGGCGAACGGCCAGGTACCCGTCGTCCGGAGCTCGGGCATGGCGTACCCGTTCGCGAAGAACGCCTCGCCGAAGGCGTTGAGCTTGGGCGGCGCCACGTGACACTGGGCGCAGGCGACGCGATACTTCCGTGCGAAATAGGGGATCTCAGCGTCCAGGGGACGCGTCGCGCCGGTGAGGAGGGGAATGATGGCCAGGGTGAGGCCTGTCACCCTGAGCGCAGCGAAGGGACCCATGGCGGGATGGCCCCCTTCGCTGCGCTCAGGGTGACAGGGGAGAGCTGAGCCCCAATGCCAGAACGTCATGCGGGCACCAGCAAGCCGGTGGCGTACATGATCAGCATCCCGGCCAGCAATCCGGCGGCGTTGAGTGGAGCCATCAGCCCCGCACCCGCGCGGCGGCCGAAGAGCCGCCAGAGCTCGTAGACCACCTGCGCGATCGCCCCCGCACCGATGGCGAAGAAGAGCGTCGTCCAAACCGGCGAGTAGGTGAAGCCGCCGATCCAAGCGCCGAGCACGGTCGGGACCCCGGCCAGCGCGCCGAGGGCGATCAGGGTGCGCAGGCTCGGCCGCTGGTCCGCCAGCGGCGTCACGATGCCGAGCCCCTCGGTGGTGTTGTGCAGCAGGAAGCCGATCACCAGGAAGGTGCCGAGCGCGATCTCGCCGGTGGCGTAGGAGGCGCCGATGGCGAGCCCCTCGCCCAGGTTGTGGAGCCCGATCCCGAGCGCAATGAGCCCGGCCACGTAGAGCGGCGACCGCTCCCCGCGCCGCCGGGCGCGCCACTGCCCGATCGCCGCGAGCGCCAGCGGCGTGCCGAGGGCTCCGAGGAGAACGAGGGCCGTTCCCTGGTACGCGCCGGGAACCAGGGCCACGGTCTCCAGCGCCTCCTCCAGCGCGTCGGCGCCCAGGAAGATCAGGAGCCCGATGGTGAGGCTCAGGAAGAAGTCGATCCACCGCCGGCTGACCGCCCGCACGAAGGGAAGCCAGAGAAGCCCGATGAAGACGGGGATGACCCCGGCATACACGCCCAGCAGTGCAAAGGTGCCGGCGAAGCGCGCGTCGACCGGTGGGGAGAGCGTGGCCACCGGCACTTCGCCGGAGAAGGTGAGGCCGGTGCTGGTCACCAGCGTCACCGTGTGTGGCTCCCCCTCGACCCAGGGATACGGGATGGTGACGATACGCGACGCCAGGCGCTCGAGCGTGCGGCTCCCGTCCAGCGTGTGTACCCAGTTGGCGTCGTCCACCATGACCTGGGCGATGGTGACCGACTCGGGTCCGCCGTTCACCACGCGCACCTCCATCACGCCGCGCTCGGGGAGGCGGATCCGCTCGACCGTAAGCTGCTCCACCGGCGGGAAGGCTTGGAGGAAGACGCCCACCGGCCCCACCCGCAGGAACAGCACGACGAGTCCCCCGAGCAGCACGAGCGGCGCGAGCCCCTTGAGCCAGAGCGGCGCGCCGGCGGGACGCGCCGGGGCATGCGCGGCGGCGGAGGCGGCCTCGGGGGGCGCGGGCGCCCGCAGCTCAGGCATGGGGCACCTCCTGGACCAGGAAGACGCCGCTCCAGCCAAGCTCGGCGAACTCGCTCTGGTGGGCGTGGAACATGAACGGCCCGGCGTGCTGGTAGGTGAACTCGAGGACCGCCCGCTCGCCCTGGGCCAGCGCGACCATGTCGGTGTAGTCGTAGCGCTGCAGGTCGGTCCCGGTCCGGTAGAGCCGGAAAAGATTGCCGTGCAGGTGGAACGAGTTGAGCAGGTCGAACTCGGTGACGTTCACCACGTAGAGCCGGGTGAGCTCACCCTGGCGGATCGGGATCGGGTGCTTCTGATAGTGGAAGGCCACGGTGTTGACCGCGTAGACCTCGTTCTCGCCGTCGAAGTTGGTGTCGAAGCCGTTCATCACCATCACCATTTCATTGGCGGAGGGTCGTCCCTCCTTGGGGTCGATAATGAACGCGCCGTAGAGCCCCTTGTGGATATGGCGCTTGACGGGAACCGTATGGCAGTGGTAGAGGTGCAGCCCGAACGGCTCGGTGTCGAACTCGTAGACGTAACCGGCCCCCGGGCGCACCGGCTCGAACGCCCCGTCCATGTTGGCCGGGTGAATCCCGTGGAAGTGGATGGAGTGTGCGTGGCTGCCCCGGTTGGTGAAGTGGACCCGGATCCGGTCGCCTTCGGTACAGCGGATGGTGGGTCCGGGCACCTGCCCGTTGTAGGTCCAGGCCGGAAAGAACACCCCGGGGGCCACCTCGACCTCGCGGTCTTCCGCCACCAACTCATACTCCCGCAGCAGCTGACCCGAGGGGAGCCGGGAGACCTCGCCGCCGTCGAAGCGGGTGAGGAACGCGGTTGGATCGAAGGAGCCCGGGTCGATCTGGCCCACGGTGACCATGTCGTGGTGGGTGCCGTGGGTCGGTGTCTGGGCCCCGTCGCCCTGAGCCAACGCAGGGAGGGACGACGCCCGCGTTGCCCCGACGCCCGCCGCGAGGCCCATGGTGCCGAGGGCGCCTGCCTTGAGTACTTCACGACGAGAGATCTTGTGGTTGGACATGTTGTCGTTCTCTCATTGACAAGTGCTGTCACCCCGAGGGTGACAGGGCTACGCCGCCACCCATTCCCTGAACGCGCCCACCAGGAGCCACCCGTTGAGGCCGACGATCGTCGCCGCCACCCCCCACGCGAGACCGGCGATCGCAGGTCGGTTGACGAAGGTCCCCATCTTGCGCCGCTGGCCCGTGAAATAGACCAGCGGGATCACCGCAAAGGAGAGCTGGAGGCTCAGGATCACCTGGCTCAGGATCAGCAGCCCGCCCGCCCCTTTCTCACCGTGCAGGGCGGTGACGATGACGGCCGGCACGATGGCGATGAGCCGGGTGACGAGCCGCCGGAGCCAGGCGGGGAGCCGGATGTTGAGGAAGCCCTCCATCACGATCTGGCCGGCGAGAGTGCCGGTAATGGTCGAGTTCTGCCCCGACGCGAGGAGCGCCACCGCGAAGAGGGTGCTCGCGGCCGTAGTGCCGAGCAGCGGCGCGAGCAGCTGGAAGGAGTCGCCGATGTCGGCCACGTCCTGGTGACCCGTCTGATGGAAGGTCGCCGCCGCCAGAATGAGGATCGCCGCGTTGACGAGGAACGCGAGGAGCAGCGCCACCGTGGAGTCCAGGGTGGCGAACCGGATCGCCTCCCGCTTGGAGGCCTCGTCCGGCAGCACCTTGCGGGTCTGCACGATGGAGGAGTGCAGGTAGAGGTTGTGCGGCATCACGGTGGCGCCGAGGATGCCGATCGCGATGTAGAGCATCGCCGGATTGGTCACCACCTCGGCGCGGGGGATCAGGCCGCGCGCCACCTCGCCCAGCGCCGGCTGGGCCATGGCCAGCTCCACCGCGAAGCAGACGCCGATGGTGGCGATCAGCGCGATGACGATCGCCTCGAGGTAGCGGAACCCCTTGTGCTGGAGCAGAAGGATCAGCAGCACGTCGAGCGCGGTGAGGCAGACGCCCCAGATGAGCGGAATGCCGAAGAGGAGGTTGAGCGCGATGGCCGAGCCGATCACCTCGGCGAGATCGCAGGCGGCGATGGCGATCTCGCACAGCACCCAGAGCCCGAAGCTCACCGGCCGCGAGTAATGGTCGCGGCAGGCCTGGGCCAGGTCGCGCCCCGTCGCGATGCCAAGCTTGAGGGCCAGCGCCTGCAACAGGATGGCAATCAGGTTGGAGAGCAGGATCACGCTCAGCAGCGTGTAGCCGAACCGCGCGCCGCCGGCCAGGTCGGTGGCCCAGTTGCCCGGGTCCATGTAGCCGACGGCCACCATATAGCCCGGCCCGGCGAAGGCGAGCGCCTTGCGCCAGAACGAGGCTCCCTTGGGGACGCGGATCGAGTGGTATGACTCGGGGAGGCTGGGCCGGGTGCGCGGGTGGCGCCAGCCCGCGAGCTCCTCAACCGGCGGAGTGGAGGCCGCGCTCACCGCGTGGCCCCCTGACCGCAGAGGATCACCTGTGCCAGCTCCGGCCCGATGACGTGACGATCTCCCCTTGCCTCCAGGGTGACCGGCCCCCCGAATGGCTGGCGATCCAGGAGCGACACCGTGACGCCCGGCCGGAGGCCGAGCGAGGCCAGATACCGCAGCCGATCGGGTTGCCCCTCGTCCACGCGGATGATCTGAACCGTCCGGCCGACTTCAATGATGGAGAGCGGGGTGCAGGGGGGCTCCTCGATGGAGCCGTCGGGCGCGGGGATCGGATCGCCGTGAGGATCGACCGCGGGATGGCCGAGTGCCGCCGCCATCCGGTCCACCAGGTCATCGGATACCGCATGCTCCAACCGCTCGGCCTCCTGGTGGACCGTATCCCAGGAATAGCCGAGAAACTCCAGCAGGTACGCCTCGATCAGCCGGTGCCGCCGCACCATCCTGAGTGCCGCTTTCCGCCCCTCGTCGGTCAGTTGGACTCCCTTGTAGGGGGCGTGCTCCAGCAACCCCAGCTCGGAAAGCCGTTTGACCATGCCGCTCACGGAGGGAGCGGACAGCTCCAGGAGATGGGCGATGTCGCTGGTGGAGGCCGGCTTCCCCTCGGGGGACAGCCGGTAGATGGCCTTCAGATAGTCTTCCACCGAACGAGTCAGGGACTCGGTGGCGGTTCCCGGAGCCATAGCGAACTCGATAGTTAGGCTTGCCTAAGTGTGCAATAAGAACAACCTAATGTCAAGATTTTGGTACGCGAATCCCTTGAAGTGAGATTGGCGGAGGAGGAATCAGGGGGTGAGCGATGCCAGCAGGTTGGTCAGGACCCGTTCGGTGAGACCCCAGACCGGTGCCTGGTCCAGGTGATAGGCGGGGAACTGACGGATCTCCCCGGCAACGTCGAGGGCAACCGATCGGTAGGTCCCGGCCCGCAGCAGTCGATCGAACGTGACCCAGTTGGCCGCGGCCACCTCTGGGTTGAGGACCAGCGCCGGTTGGGAGGGGAGCAGGAAGACGTGGGGCCGGACGGCGATGGGGGGGAGAACCGGTGTGCGGGGCACCACGTCGTCCAGGGTCCCGACCAGTTGCTCGCGAACGAGGGTGAGCCCGACTTCTTCGGCGGTTTCCCGCAGGGCGGTTGCCACCAAGTCGGGGTCGCCGGGGTCTCGCCGTCCGCCGGGCAGCGCCATGTGACCCGACCAGGGATCGTCCCGCCGCTGCGCCCGGCGAATCAGGAGAACCGATTCGGGAGATGGAGCCAGGACCACGGCCACGGCGGCCCAGAGAAGCGCCGGATCATCCCCACCCGTCGTGGGGATGCGAGCCGGCAGGTTCTCGAGTAATCTGGCGAGCCGTGGCGTCAGTGATTGTGGGAGTGGCATCCGCCGCCGCAGCACCCGCTCCCCGGCGGCGGGCCGAGCCGGCTTAAGTCGGCCGGCTTGCCGGACGAGGCCGGGCGGGCGGTCAGCGACATGAGCCGTTCGAGGCTTCGGCTCCGGCACTGGGGGCACGCGACCTCGGTGTCGGAGCGCACCAACTGCTCGAACTCGGCGGCGCACGCGCCGCAACGATAGGTGTAGATGGGCATGCTCGGAGATTGGCACTCCGACGCGGCCGGGTCAAGGGATGAGAGCCTGGATGGTGGCGTCGAACACGCGGTCGAGCTCCGGCGTGCTCCCCCGCCAGGGGTGCGCGGCGCCAAAGGTGTGCCCGGCACCCTCGACTGGGAGCAGGCGGAACGGAGCACCGGAACTCGCGGCCGCGAGGCGTTCCGCCTCGGCGAACGGTACCGCCTCGTCGTTCGTCCCGTGGATCAGCAGCCACGGCGCCGTGAGGCGACCAGCCGCGGATTCGATGTCCAGCGCGTCGGCGTTGCGCTCGATGTCGTCCAGCACGTCGGGATAGAGCGGCAACACCTGGCCGGTGCGCGCGTTGGTGATCTCGGTGGCGCCGGCCGTCCGCCAGGCGGCACGGGTCTCCGCCGGCCACCGGTTCACAGTGGAGATGGCCGCCCAGGTGACCAGGGCGCCCACTCGCGGGTCGCGTGCGGCATGCAGGATGGCCATCCCGCCTCCCCGGGAGTGGCCCACCAGGCCGAAACCGGAGGGGGGTGCGACCCCCAGGGCTCCAGCGTACAGGGCGTCCACGACGCGCCGAATATCCTCGAGCTCGGACGAGAAGGTGTTCCGACCGAACCGATCGGGGAAAGCGACCTCCCCGGCATCGTCGACTCCGGAGCCGCTCAGGTTGGGCGTCACACTGGTGAACCCCGAACGGGCCAGACGCTCGCCGAAGGGCGGAAACATGCCCCAGTCCTTGAACCCCTTGAACCCGTGCACCACCACGACGGCGGGCCGGACCGAGTCTCGTCCTCCAGCTCGCACGTCGATCAGGATGTCGCCGAGGACGCCGGGTATGGTGTGCTTGGTGAGGGAAGCGGTCGCCACGGGAGGTCTCGTCGGAGTCGGAAGGCCTGCGATTGTCGCAAACCTATCGGGTAGTTCGATGCCAGGGAAGCGGTGACGACCAGGATCCAGCGTCTCTGCTTCACCCCTGAGGCACGCCGTCAGGGGCCGCCGCTAGCGGCCCTGGCGGGGGGTCATTGCACGGCCCTTTCCAGGATGGAGACCTCTCCCCGGTCCGCATCCAGCCGCGCCCGGACACCGAGGGGGAGGGTCCACTGCGCGTCGAGGTGGCCGATGGGAAAGCCGAGGGCCACCGGAACGCCGAGTGGGTGGAAGTAGTGGGTCAGCACCTCGTCCAGTCCGAAGGCTCCGTCTCCGGTATGGCGGGTCAGCTCGGTGAATCGGCCGATGGCCACCCCTGCCAGCCGGTCGAGTGCCCCGACCATGCGGAGGTGCGCGAGGCTACGGTCGACCCGATAGAGCGCCTCGTTCACCTCTTCCAGGACCAGGATCGCACCGTCGAGGTCGGGAAAGTACGGCGTGCCGACGAGGTGCTGCAGCAGGGTCAGGTTGCCGCCGGCGAGCCGCCCCTCGGCGAGGCCGCCACGGAGGGTCACGATGCGGTGCTCCTGCGGGACCAGCACATCCGGGGCCGGCGGCATACGCTCGAGGGTGCCGGCGGCGGCGGCGCCGCAGAGCACCCGCTCGAAGTGCCGCCGGCTGAACGCCGGCATGCTGGCCCGAGCCACCGGTGCGTGGAAGGCGACGACCTCAGCACGCCGCCCGACCGCCGCGAGCAGCGCGGTGATGTCGGAGAATCCGAGGATCGCCTTGGGACGCCGGACCAGGGGCTGGAAGTCGACGCGATCCAGGATGCGGGTGACCCCGTAGCCGCCCCGGATGCACCAAACGGCGTCGATCGCGGGGTCGCGCAGCGCGGCGTTCAGATCGTCGAGCCGGTCCTGGTCGGCCCCCGCGAGATACCCGCATCGATCGCCGGCGTGGGGCGCCAGCACGGCCTCGAACCCCAGGGCGGCGCAGAGCGCTGCCGCCCGGGCGAGGTCGTCCCGTTCCAGGACCGGGCCGGCCGGGGCAACCAGCGCCACCCGACAGCCCGGGGCCAGCCGCGGGGGGCGAACGAAAGGCTTTGACCCCATGATCGCTCCGCGGTTAGATTCTCCCCACCTTCATCAGGGAGGACGGTAGTGCGTGCTTCGCAGCCCGCGTTGCTCGCCACCGGCCGTGTGATCGCTGAGATGAGAGATGCGATGGTCCGCCAATGGGCCGACTGGCTCGAGCAACGGATCAGCGCCGCTTCAACGATACCGCGCCCGACTCTGGAGCGGGAGCTGCGTCTCCTTCTGGAGATCATAAACGAGACGGTCGGCCCGCTTCGGCGGGAAGTCAATCGCGTCTGGTTCCGGGTCTGCGAGCATTACGGCCGCACCGCCTCGACTCGTGGGCTCGCCGCGGGAGAGGTGGTGGAGGAGCTCCAGTTCCTGCGGGAGCTGCTCACCAGGCATCTCGCCCCGGTGGTAGCATCCATGCGCCCCCGGCAGGGCATGGCCATCATGCTCCGGCTGCACCAAGTGATCGACAAGGGCGTGGCGGTCGCGGTCGTCGGGTATACCGACGCACTGGTCGCGACGCTCTTCGCGCAGAACGGAGTGCCCGCCAAGGGACTCGAGTCGGACGCTACCGACGTCGAGCGCCAGCTGGACGCGCTGGAGCAGGAGTTTCACGAAATCGTCAAGCGGTAACGGCGGTAGACCGCGGCCCGTCGCTCCCCATGCCGCTGGCCGACTTCCTCCCCGCCCTGCCGTGGCTCGCACCGTTCGCGGCGCTGGCCCGCCTGGCGCGGACCGGCCCCACCCTGGCGGACGTTCCGCCCACGACCGGTGAACCCGTCTCCATCATCATCCCCGCCCGGAACGAGGCCGACACGCTCGAAACGGTGGTCGGGTCCATTCTGGGGTCCACCTATCATCCCTTCGAGCTCCTCGTCGTGGATGATCGCTCCACCGACGGCACCGGCGAGATCGCCGCTCGCCTGGCCCGGGCTGACGGACGGGTGCGGGTGATCTGGGGGGCCCCGTTGCCGGAGGGCTGGTACGGCAAACCGTGGGCCTGCGAGCAGGGATACCGCGCCGCGACCGGCCGCCTCTTGCTCTTCACCGATGCGGACACCCGGCACCAGCCGGAGCTCCTGGGACACGCGGTAGCCTCGCTCCGCCGGAATGGCGCCGACCTCGTCACCGTTCAACCGCACCAGCGCTGCGTCACCTTCTGGGAACGCCTGGTCATGCCGCAGGTCTGGCTCCTCCTGGCGCTGCGCTACCACCCGCGACGGGTGAACCGGGCCCGGCGCGAGCGGGACGTCATCGCCAACGGCCAGTTCATCCTCACCACCCGGGAGGCCTACGAGGCGGTTGGCCGGCATGCGGCCGTACGCCATGAAGTGGCTGAAGACCTGGCGCTGGCCCAGGCGTACCTGCGTGGGGGCCGAAGAGTCCGGTTCGATTTCGCCATGGGTCTCATGGAGACCCGGATGTACCGCAGCCTCGACCAACTCATCGAAGGATGGTCGAAGAACATCTACCTCGGCGGACGGCGGTCCTTTCCGCACGAGCCGATCCTGCGCGCGCTGGTGCCCGCGATGCTGGTGGCAGCCGTGGGATTCTGGCTGGTACCACTGCTCGCGCTGGGGCTGGCGGCCGGAGGGCATCAGATGTTCAGGGACCTGGCTCCCGCGGCGCTCCTGGCGACCGCGTGGTCCGCGATGTTCTGGATGGGAATGTGCCACGGGATGGGGATCGCGGCCCGCTACGGACTGGGATATCCGCTGGGGGCGGCGATGACGCTTTTCATCGTGGCACGCTCTACCTGGCGGGGCGGCCGAAAAGTCGAGTGGCGGGGCCGGGTCTATGGCGCGTCGGGCCCCGCCGGGTGACCTGGCTCCGACCCGTGGGGGCGGCTCAGCTACCCCCGATCCGGTCGACCACCACGTCCTGCGCCGGAATCCGACCGCCCAGCACCCGGTCGCTCGAGTCGACGCGTAGGTGAAACTCTACCGCTCCGATGGCCAGGCTCAGCGAGTCGCGGCCCAGGCTCGCCACCCTGGCCGCCGCCGTTTGACCCCCGCCAAGATTGAAGAAGGGAATTTCTGAGATCCCTTCCGCTTTCGACCGCCGGACGGCCTGCTCCAGCAACGCGAACGAGAGATTGAGGTAGGGCACCGCACCCCGCCCGGTAGGGATGATCCGGGTCTCCAGCCCGCTCTTGGTCATGTCGTCGACCGCAACGCTGTCGTCCTTGAAGATGACCCGGGTGCGCTGGACGATCTTGCCCTTGACCCGCCCGCCGTCCTGGTCCTCCCGTACCGTCACCTCGATAAGCGGCAGCGTGGCATCGGGAGCGACCGCAGCGCGGTAGCTCTCCGAGGTGCGCCTCGGGTTTCGGAGGTCGAGCGTCCCGGTCAGGCTGCTGTCGGTGCGGACGAAGCGCTCCACCGCGACCGTGTCGCCGGCCCGGCGCACGATGAACACGCCGCTGTCGGCCACCGACTGGGCGACCAGGGGGACCGGTACGACCGTGGCGGACAATCCGAAGAGAAGTCGCAATCGAGGGAAGGGTGTCATGGGGGAGGAGAATAGTCCGCTCCCCTACCGGCGTCCAGCGCCTTGCGATGGGGCGGCCAGACCGGCGCCGGATTGGTACCAGATCTCCGGTGGAGGCTTGCTATTCTGGGCGCCCTACTCCCCCGGAGCGCTCCGTGGATCTGGTCCAACCGCTGGGCGGCCTGCAGTCCCTCGAGGCACTGCCGGGCCTGGTGGCTGCGCTCGGCCACGAGCCCCTGTTCGCCCCGGTTCCCGGCCTGGCCGGCGGTCGGTCGGGGTCTCCCGAGGCGGTCTTCGCGGTGGGCCGGGCCGGGGAGTTTCCCTGGTTCGGCATCTCCGGGCGCCATCCGGAGCGCGCCGCGCGCCAGCTCAGCCGGCGCCTCGCGGCCGGCGGCAGGATCGCGGGCGTCATGGCCCTGGATCCCCAGTGCGGAAAACTGGTGATTGCGGTGTCCCTCGACCGCACCGGGGTGCTCACCATCGACGTGAACCATCCCACGCCCGCCGAGCGCGCCTCCCTGGCACGTCTCGCCGGAGTCCCGCCCGGCGGAGCGCTCGCGTTTGCCACCCGAGCCGCCGGTGCTCTGGCTAAGGAGTCGGCCGGCCGCCGTTTCTTTCGAGAGTTCAAGGCCACTCTCGATCGGATGGCGCAGGGTCTGCCCTCCCACCTGAGCCGAGACGATCGCCGGAGCCTGGCCCTGCTCCAACTGACCCGGGTTCTCTTCCTGTACTTCGTCCAGGCCAAAGGGTGGCTGAACAACCGGGGGCGGTTCCTCTCCGAGGAGGTCGACGACTGCCTCTCCCACCGGCGCGGCATCCACCGCCATCTGCTGCGCCCCCTCTTCTTCGGCGCCCTCAACCAGCCGGCCGGCCGGCGAGGCCGGGCCGCGGCCCGTTTCGGCGCGGTCCCCTTCCTGAACGGCGGGCTGTTCGAGCCCCACCCTCTGGAGCGCGCCGCGCCGGGTGACATTCCGAACGACCACTGGCGCGACGCGTTCGATCATCTATTTGAACGATTCCACTTCACCCTCGCCGAAGAGGCATCGGGGGACGGCATCGCCCCGGACATGCTGGGCCGTGTCTTCGAAGGCGTGATGGCACCGGATCTGAGGAGAGCCACCGGCACCTACTACACGCCGGCGGTCCTGGTCCGGCGGATTCTCGACGCGGCCTTGGCGACCGCCGTCGCCGGCCGCCTCCGCTGTCCGGAGGTCGAGGCGGAGCGGCGACTCGCCGATGGAGACCCGGGTGCAGCCGCTGTCATCGGCAGGTTGACGGTCCTGGATCCGGCGGTGGGGTCCGGGGCCTTTCTGTTGGGCGCGCTCGATCGGTGGTCCGCCGCCTCCCGGGTCCCGCAGGACCGCGTCGGGGAGCTCAAGCGCGCGATCCTGCGACGCAACCTCTTCGGGGTCGATCAGAGCGCGACCGCTGTCCGCTTGACCCAGCTTCGGCTCTGGCTCGCGGTGATCGCGGACGATCGCTCAGACCGGCCGGAGCAGGTTCGGCCGCTCCCCAACCTGGACTGCCTCGTTCGCCAAGGCGACAGCCTGTTCGATCCGGTGGGCAGCGGAACCGGGTCGCCCTCCGCCGGCGGCGAACTCGCGGCAAGGATCGCCCGGACTCGCCGTCAACTAGTGATGGCGACCGGGACCCGAAAAGGCGAATTACTCGGCCAGCTGCGGCGGGCCGAGGCGGCGGCGGCAGCAGCGTCGATCAGCGCGGCCGAACGGGGCATCCAGGAGGGGATTGCCGCTTGCCTGTCGGAGGCCCGGGGAACCGATCTGTTCGGGCAGCGCCGAGGCCTCGATCGTCCCGGCAGGGAGCGGCTTACCCGCTGGCGGATGGAGCTTCGGGCCCTACGCCACGCGCGGCGACGAATCTCCCGGGAAGGGGAGGTTCCCTGGTTTCACTTTCAGGGTCATTTCGCGGACATATTCGCGGCCGGTGGATTCGACCTGGTGGTGGGCAATCCTCCCTGGCTCCGGGCCGAAAGTCTCCCCGCCACCATCCGGCAACGGCTGGCCGGTCGCTATCGCTGGTGGCGAGGGGGCGGCGGGGGCTACGCCAATCGCCCGGATCTCGCGGTCGCGTTCCTGGAACGAGCACTCGAGCTGGGAGCCCCGGGCGGGGTGGTGGCCATGTTGATCCCGGCCAAGATCGCCAAGGCGGGATACGGGGCGGCCGCCCGCCACGGGCTCGCCTCGGGGACGACCCTGTCGCGGGTCGCGGATCTCACCGGCCGCCCCGACGCGATGTTCGAGGCCACGGTGTACCCGCTGGCCATCGTGACTCGGAAGGTGCCGCCACCCGCACAGCATCGTCTGCGCGCTCATCTCGAAACTTCCATCGGCCCGACGATCGACCAGGCGGAGCTGCGGGGAGGCGGCCCCTGGATTCTCGATCATCCGCGGGCCCACGGCGTGGTCGCGGAACTCTCACGGGAACATCCCCGGCTGGGTGATCGGGTGGCCTGCGGCGTCGGGGTCAAGACCGGAGCCAATCCCGTCTTTCTTCAGCCACCGGCCGACCTGGAGCCCGACCTGATCCGCTGGGCGGTGCGCGGACGAGACGTCGGCCCCTTCCAGGCGCGGCCGCGGGTGCGGATGCTGTGGACCCATGGATCCGATGGTCGGCCGCTCGAGACGCTCCCCGGAAAAGCCGTGCGGTACCTCATTCCGCACCTGCGCACTTTGCGGTCCCGGGCGGACTTCACGGGCGGGCCACCCTGGACCCTCTTTCGCACTCGAGCGGCGACCGCCCGGTATCGGGTAGTCTGGGCGGATCTCGCTCGCCGGCTGACCGCGGTGGCTTTCACCAGCCGGCGCGATGCCCGCTGCATTCCGCTCAACAGTTGCTATGTGGCCGTAACGCCTACGGCGGGCGGGGCCGAGCGAATCGCAGCCTGGCTCAACTCGACCTGGTCCCGCGCCATTGCCCGGCTCCGGGCTCCACCGGCCGCTAACGGCTTCTCGCGGTTCAACGCGAGAGTCCTGGAGGCGATGCCGTTCCCGGACTCGATCCTCGCCGATGCCGACCTGTCCAACCTCGCCCGCGCCGGCCGTGCCGGTGCAGCGGTACAGCATGACCTCGACGACCTCGTCGCCAAGCACCTGGGACTCTCCGCCACGGACCGTCACGCACTGCGCGCCGTGGTGGACCCAGGCACCCACGGTCGTCGCTGAGGCGCTGGTGCCCGTGGCCGAGGCCCTCGCCACCGGAATGCGTCCGGGGCCGCCCGGCCCGGCCTCTGCGGTGGCGCGAGCTCTGGTGAAGAGCGTCCTCCCGGAGGAAGACGCCGAGACCCCGCCCCGATGGCTCCTCGACAGCCAGCACCGGAGCTTCAAGCGCGCGCTGGCGGCGGTGCGGTGCTATCACGGAGCCCTGCTCGCCGATCCAGTCGGGAGCGGGAAGACATACGTGGCGCTGGCGGTGGCCCGGGTCCTGTCGCCGACGCGGCCTATCGCCTGTCTGGTACCGGCCCCACTGGTGTCGCAATGGCGGGCCGCGGCCGCACGGGTTGGAGCCGCGGTCGACGTCGGTTCGCACCAGCAAGCCAGTCGCGGCCGGTTCCCCGAGACCAGAGGCGGAATCGTCATCATCGACGAGAGCCACCACTTTCGGAATCCGCGGACCCGCCGCTACCGCCACGCGGCCTCCTGGCTGATGGGAAGGCCGACCCTCCTGGTGACCGCCACGCCGGTGGTCAACCGGCTGGAGGACCTGGCGCATCAGCTCCTGTTGGCGGTCCGGGATGATGCGCTGGTGGTCGATGGCACCGTGTCCCTCCGCGCGCTGCTGGCTTCGGGCGCCGGAGCTGCCTCAGTCGGACGGCTGGTCATCGAGGAGTCCCCGGCCACGGGCCTGCGGCCGATCCCGGTGACCAGGGAAAGCCGTCCTTCCGCCGAAGAATGTGAGGCGATCTCCGACGCCCTCTCGCAGATCGACCGGCTGTCGCTGTCCCGTCGCCAGTCGATCGCGGCCCTGGTCCGCTCCGTACTGCGAAGGGCGGCCGGGTCGAGCCCGGCGGCGTTGCTGGGCGCGCTCCGACGCTACCGGGCCCTGTTGCTCCATGCCCGTGACGCGCTCGCCACCGGGCGGTCGGTCGGACGATCCGAGATCCGAGCGCTCATCGGCGACTGCGAGAGCCAGCTGGTCTTCTGGGAGATGTTCTCCGCGAAGCAGGACGATCTGGAGCTGGACCTGGGCGATCTGGCCGTCATCGATTCGACCCTCCAGCGGACGGGCGAATGGGCCGGGCGGGGCGACGGGAAGGTCGCCCGGCTGTCCCGGTTCCTCACCGACCCGGTCCCATCTCTCATCTTCGTGTCCCGACGGGAGACGGTGCGGCATCTCAGAGACCACCTCCCCGGGGCGGCGGTGGCATGGTGCACCGGAGAGCGGGCGGGCGTGGGTCGGGTGTCCCTGCCCCGCGCGGTGGTGCTGGGATGGTTCCAGACCGGAGGGCTCAACGGCACCGCCCCGGCCTCACTGGTCCCCCGGCATCTGGTCGTCACCGATGTGGCGGCCGAAGGGCTCGACCTGCAGCGCGCGGGACGTGTCATTCACTACGATCTGCCGTGGACCCCGATGCGGCTGGCGCAGCGCGAGGGCCGTGCGGTGCGCTTGGGTTCGCTACACCCGAGAGTCGAGGTCATCCAATTCTCCTCCCCACCGCAACTCGAGGCCGCGCTCCATGTCGAACGGGGGCTGGCCCGGAAGGCGGCGCTGCCGGGAAAGGCGGGCCTGGGCCGGGAAGGCAAGCACCTCTGGGGGTGGCGGGCCGAGCTCGCCACCCGGGTCGGGGGCGGTCCAGAGGCGATGGGAACCGCGGTCGTCTCGGGAGGTCCGCCTGGCCTCCTCGCCGGATTCGAGCTCCACGAGGCCGGCTCCCGCAACCATCTCGCCCTGGCGCTGGGATGGCTCGATCCGGAGGGGGCATGGTCGGAGGAACGGGCGCTGGTGACAGCCCGGGTGATCGAGGCGGCGAAGGAGGAAGGGGTACGACCCGCCGATCCCGAGGAGCTGCGCCGCTGGCTCGAGCGCCTGGCCCGTCCGATTCGAGCGCGCATCGACCTCCTGAGCGGCCGGCGCTGGGCGGGGAGCGATCCCGATCCAGGCGTGCGACGGCTGGCGGCCCAGCTGCACCTGGCGGTAGGTGACGCCGCCCGGCGTCGCGACCGCGTCCGGCTGGCACGGCTCGAGCGGGCCCTGGCTTTCATTGGAGGAGGCCACACCGCTGGCGAGGCGGCCATGATCGATCGTTTGGCCGGCTCGACCGGCGCGGAAGTCGACGCCTGGGTGCCCCGCGCGCCGGCCCCCACTCCGCGGTGGGGGGCGATTGAGGTGCGCTTGATCGGGCTGGTTCTCTTCGAGGAATAGCCGGGCGGGCGCGGCAGGGGCTACGTTTCGGCCCATGCCAGCGCCCCGAACCATTCTCTTCGACCTCGATGGGACACTGATCGATTCGGTGCGCCTCATCCTGGACAGTTACCACCACACCCTCGCGACCCACGGGCTGCCCCCGCGCAGCGACGAGGACTGGCTGCGCGGCATCGGGACCCCGCTCTGGGTCCAATTCGCCGAGTGGGGCGACGATCGAGAAACGATGGAAGCGTTGATCGCCACCTACCGCGCCTACAACCTGGAGCACCACGACAGCATGGTGACCGTGTACCCGGGGGTCGTCGAGGCGGTGCGGCAGATCAAGGCCAGCGGCCGCCAGACCGGGCTCGTCACCAGCAAGAACCGGAGCGGCGCGCTGCGCGGGTTGGCGCTCGCGCGGCTGGACGGGATGATGGATGTCCTGGTCTGCGCCGACGAGGTCGCCAATCCGAAGCCTCACCCGGAGCCGGTCCAGAAGGCCGTGGGGCTGCTCGGTGCCGACCCCGAGACGACGATCTACGTCGGAGACAGCATCCACGACATGCGCGCCGGGCGGTCGGCCGGCGTGCTGACCGCGGCGGTGTTGTGGGGTCCGTTTGGCAGGAGCCACCTGGAGGACGCCAATCCGGACCATTGGCTGGAAACCCCGGCGGACCTGCTGCACCTGCTGGACTAGCGGCTAGGAGTCGAGCACTTCCCGCAACCGGCGCAGCAGGCGCTCGACGGTAAACGGCTTCTCGACGAAGCCCGCTCGTGGCGGCAGCGGAAGCTCTTCCGGCACGATCCCCCCGGAGGCCGCCGAAAGGAACAGGGCCTTGAGCTCTGGTTGGCTCATCCGGAGCCGTTCGATCAGCTCGTGCCCTTGCGATTGGGGCCCCGGCAGATCGGTCATCACCAGATCGATCCGCCGATCGCCGGCGGCCGCGATGCGAAGGGCGTCACCCGGGTCCCGGGCCTCCAAGACCGCGTATCCGTGTCGCTCCAGCAGCCGTCGCGCCGAGGTCCGCACGGCTGCTTCTGCCTCGACCAGCAGAACCGTCTCGCCGCTTCCAGGGGGGGTCCCGGTGGGCGCTGCTCCGTCCGCCGCCGTGTGGCGCGGCAGCAAGACGGTGACGACGGGGTCCCCGCCGGCTTCCGTTTGCGTCTCCAGTTGTCCACCGAGTTCCGCGACCAGCCCGCGGACCACGGTCAACCCGTCGTCCTCCCATCCGCGGTCGTCCGTTGGCGACTGAAGATCGTGTCCGATTCGACTGGGGGGGGCCGCTCCCGACCCGGAGGAGCGAACCGCCAGCGCCACGAACCCGGCGGGCCCGCCGCCGTTTCGCCCGCCGGGGGCGACGCCGGAGGGGCGATTGCGGGTGGACACCGTGACGCGCCCGCCAGCGGGCTTTCCCCGCGCGTGGAGAATCAGGCCCGCCAAGACCGCCTCCACCTGGTCAGCATCCGCCAGGACCGGCCAGAGATCGCCCTCGAGATCGGTTTCCAACAGGGCTCGAGGACCGAGAAGCGCCTCCAGCATCCTGGTTCGAGCGCCGATCAGGGAGTTGAGCGAGAGCCGCCGGGGCCGCGGGACCGCTCGTCGCCCCACGGCGAGAAGGCCGGTGAGCACCGCCGCGCGCTGGCCGGCGGCGCGGATCTGCTCGATGTCCTCCCGGGCGGGCTCTCCCACCCGGAGCTCTTCCAGGGCGAGATCGGAATAGCTCACGATGGCCGCGAGCAGGTTGGTGACGTCCCCGGCCACGGCTCCGGCAAGCTGGCCAACCGCGGCCTGTCCCCGGGCCGGGCGCAGCTGCTCTTCGAGCCGGACCCGCTCCCCCGCCAGCTCGGCCAGCCGCTCCGCCATCTCGTCGACCAACGCGGCACGTCCGGCCGCCAGCAGCTCCGCCTCGTGCAGCCGGGTCACGTCTCGGAGGGTGCCGACGATCCGGACGGCATCCCCGCCGGTATCGCGCTGGATGCAGGCGCGGTCCTCCAGGTGCACATAGGTGCCGTCATCCCGCCGGAAGCGGTAGGACTCCCGCCACGTCCGATCGCCTTTCGCGATCGCCGCATGCAGGCTGAATACGACGCGCTCCCGGTCCTCGGCATGAAGACGCTCATACCACCACCCGGCGGTTGGTCCCATCGCATGGGGCCGGGGGCCGAGCAGGTGGCCCGCGTCTTCCCACTCGATCCGGTCGGTCGGGAGGTCCCAATCGCGAAGAACCGCGGTATCGACCTCGGAAGCGAGCCGGTGGCGTTCCGCGTCATCCTTGAGCCGGGTCTCGGTACGCTTTCGCGCCCCCAGGTCTTGAAGGGCAAGGTGGAGACACCCGGCATCGGCGCCGGGGACGGACACGACCGTCGCGGTGGTCATCGCCCAGATCACGTCACCGGACCTGGAGAGGAAACGCTTTTCACCGGAGTAGCTGCCGCATTCTCCGGCGCGGAGCAGCCGGACGGCCTCCGCATCGGCCGATCGGTCCTCGGAGTGGGTGAGGTCCCGTGCGGGCTGACCCAGCAGGTCGGCGGCCCGGTGACCCAGCAGATCACAGAACGCCCGGTTCACCCGCCGCCACTCCCCCCCGGGTCCGATCAGGGCCATCGGGAGCCCCAGATCGTCGAATGCGCTGCCCCAGGGATCTCCGGCCTGCTCCCGGCCGGCCACCGGCTCATCCCCGGTCGACCGGTCCGGGAGGCCCTGGGCCACCAGGCGATGGAGCTCGATCGCGGTTTCCAGGGCAGCCGCGAGGTCCTGGAGCAGGTCCAGATCCCGATCCGACCAGAGGCGGGGCATCTTGTCGATGACGCAGAGCGCACCCAGCACGAGACCATCGGGAGACGTCAGCGGCACGCCGGCATAGGCGAGCCACCCCAGCTCGCGGACGGCGGGATTGGTCCGGACCAGCGGATGCCGGCGGGCGTCCTCGACGACGAGCGGTCGAGCCGAGGCCACCACGTGCCGGCAAAAGGAATAGGCGATCGGCATCTCCCGGCGGGTGGCCCATGGCTCGGGCAGACCCACGGCGCTCTTCAGAAACTGGCGCTCTTCGCAAACCAGAGACATCAGGGAGACGGGCGCACCGAGGAAGCGCGACGCGAGGCGGGTCAACCGGTCGAAGGCTTCCGTGGGCGGGGTGTCGAGCAGGGCGGTTCGGCGGACCGCGCGGAGGCGTTCCGTCTCCGGCCGAATGGCGTGCAACTGGGTCATAGGCCCGCGGACTCGGGAAACCGACGGCCCCGGCGAGCGGCCGGGAGCCTGCGGCAATCTGGCAACGAATCACCTGTGGTTCAAGGATCACCGACGATCGCCTTGCCAAGTCGAGCGGAGGAGGTATCTTCCCGCCGCCTGTTACCCGGACGGTACAATGCGCCTGCTGCCCAGAGACGAAAAGTTCTTCGACCTCTTTACCGCCGTCGCCGGGTTCACCGTGGAGGCGGCTCGGCTCCAGCAGAAACTGCTGGAGGCCGGCGAGGTGCATCGGGGGGCGATCGTCGATCAGATCAAGCGATTAGAGCACCAGGCCGACCAGGTGACCCACGACGTGGTGTCCCGGCTCGACCGGGTCTTCATCACCCCGCTCGACCGTGAAGACATCCACATGCTCGCCTCCCGGCTGGACGACGTGATCGACCTGATCGACGGGACGGCGCGCCGGCTGCTGATCTTTCACGCGGGAGAGGCGCCCCAGGGGGCCCGGCTGCTCGCGGACGTGGTCCTGCGGGCGACCATGCAGGTGCAGGTGGCGGTCCAGGGGCTGGAGCGGAACCGCGACGGCGCCGTTCTCGAGGCCTGCCTCCAGGTGAAGCACTTGGAGGAAGAGGGCGATTCGCTCTACCACGAGTGGCTGGGCCGCCTCTTCGACGGGAATCCGGACGCGTTGACCGTCATCAAGTGGAAAGAGATCTACGATAACTTGGAGAAGACCCTCGACTACATCGAGGACGCGGGTAACGTGCTCGAGTCGATCTCCATCAAGCACGCCTGAACATGGAGAGCGGCGTCGTCTTTGTCCTGGTGATCGTGCTCGTCGCCCTCGCGTTCGATTTCATCAACGGCTTCCACGACAGCGCCAACTCCATCGCAACGGTCGTCTCCACCCGAGTCCTCTCCCCCGGTGTCGCCGTGGTGTGGGCGGCCTTCTTCAATTTCGCCGCCGCCTTCGTGGTGGGCACGGCGGTGGCGCAGACCATCGGAAAGGGGCTCATCGACCCCAGCGTGGTGGACCCGAAGGTGGTGCTGGCGGCCCTCCTCGGGGCCATCATCTGGGATCTCATGACCTGGTATCTGGGCCTCCCCACCTCATCGAGCCATGCCCTGCTGGGCGGGTACGGCGGGGCGGCGATTGCCAAGGCGGGATTCGGTGCGCTCCTGCTGGGCGGCTGGGTCAAGCCGATCGCGTTCATCATCGTGTCGCCGGTCCTGGGACTGCTGCTCGCTCTGGCCCTCACGGTGGGCCTCTCCTGGCTGCTCCGAAGTCAGCGCCCGGGGCCGCTCGACAGGGTGTTCCGCCGGCTCCAACTGCTGTCCGCCGCGCTCTACTCGCTGAGCCACGGGGCCAACGACGCGCAGAAGACGATGGGCATCATCGTCGGGCTGCTGGTCTCGACCCAAGCGCTGTTCGTGGACCGGACCGGCTGGCTGCACTACCTCCACGTGCCGAATGCCGACCGGATTCCGCTTTGGATCGAGCTGGGGGCCTACACCGCCATCGGATTGGGAACCGCGCTGGGCGGGTGGCGGATCGTGAAGACGATGGGAACCAGAATCACCAGACTCCGGCCGTTCGGAGGCTTCTGCGCGGAGACGGCGGGGGGGCTCTCGATCCTGATCGCCTCGGGGCTCGGCGTCCCGGTGAGCACCACGCACACGATCACCGGGGCTATCGTCGGCGTCGGCGCGGCGAACCGGGTATCCGCAGTTCGCTGGGGGGTCGCGTCCCGCATCGTGTGGGCCTGGCTCCTCACGATCCCCATGAGCGCGGGCATTGCGGCGGCCGGGTACCTCCTCCTGCGGCGATAGGCTCAGGCGGCCCGCGACCAGTCGTTCCCCTCGATCGCGTCGCGGTAGTCGCCGATCAACCGGTCGTACACCGCGTTCCAGCCCCGGGCTCGACCAGTCCGCAGGGCGCCGGCGGACAGCGTCCGCCGGAGCGCGGGATCGTGGAGCAGGCGGTCCAGCCCCTCGGCGATCGCCGGCGCGCTATCGGGCTCCACCAGCCAGGCGTTCTGACCGTGCTCCGCATACTCCAACACCCCCCCTGCCGCCGCGACCAGCGACGGTAGCCCCGAGCCCATCGCCTCCAGCAATGAGTTCCCGAACGTTTCCGTCGGCGATGGGAAGGTGAACAGATCGGCCGAGGCATACGCCGCCGAGAGGTCCCTGCCCTCGAGCAGACCCGAGACATGGACCCCGGGCAGCTCCCGCGCCCGGATCTCCCGCTCCAGCGGCCCCCGTCCCACCAGCACGAGCTGCGCGGAGCCCCGCTGGGGTGCGAGCAGCTCCCAGGCCTCGAGCAGAAGATCGAGGTTCTTTTCCCGGGCCAGCCTCCCGATATAGGTCACCACCAGATCGTCGGGTGTGACACCCAAACGGCGCCGATATGCCTGGCTCCGGAAGCGCGGATGGAAGGCGTCGGGATCGACGCCCCGGGTCCACACTCCGGTATGGTGGATGCCATGCCGGTGCAACTGATGCTCGTACACCCGCGAGGGACAGAGCACTCGATGGGCGTGGTCGTAGAACCACCGGAGGTAGTGCCATCCCGCCCGGAGGGCCCAGGTCACTCCGTAGCGGGCGGCGTACTGGTCGTAGTCGGTGTGGGCCGATGCGATCACCGGCAGGGAGAGCTGGCGGGAGGCCTTGAGCCCGGCGAGCCCGAGCGAGAACTCGGTCGCCAGGTGCACGACGTCGGGTCGAAACCGGGCCAGGTCCGCCACGATGTCGCGCCCCCGGGGGAAGGCCCACTGCACCTCGGGATAGAGGAAGAGAGGCAGGCTAGGTGACCGGTGAACTTCGGGCCGGTCGGACCGGCCATCGGCCAGCGGATAGGTGGCGGAGTAGACCCGCACCTGGTGCCCCCGGGCCTGCAGGGCGTCAGACAGGCGGCGGAGGGTGACCCCGACCCCGCTGACCATCGGCCAATACACTTCGGAGAAGAGGGCGATCCGCATTCAAGGGATCCTGCGCGACAGAGTCGCCGATCGGGTTCGACGCCAGGTTGGTCGTACCGCCAACGCCTCAACCCTAGGGCCGGCCGGCTGCGCCGACAAGGTAGGTACAACCTCAAGGCCGACCCGGCCGCGTATTAGATTGGCGGGTATGCGCATTCGAGAGCCGGTCAACGCGGGATCTCACTTCCTCGGATTGGTGCTCGCCGGCGCGGGGACAGTAGCCCTGCTCCGGATGGCGCGCGGCGCGTTTGAGATGGTGGCTTTCGGGGTGTACGGCGCCACGCTGATAACGCTCTTCGGGATCAGCACGGTGTACCACGCCCTGCCGTTGCCCGAGGGCCGCCTGCGCCCGCTCCGGACCATGGATCATATCGCGATCTATTTCCTGATCGCCGGAACCTACACCCCGGTCGCGTTGCTCACGCTCCATGGCCCTGGCGGGTGGGCCCTCCTGGCGGCCGCCTGGCTGATTGCCGCCGCGGGAATCCCCTTCAAGATCTGGTTTCTGGATGCGCCGGTCTGGTTCTCGACGGCGAGCTACCTCGCCATGGGGCACATGGCGCTGCTGGCGACGGCCCCCCTCGTGGCCGCCGTGTCCCCCGGCGGCCTTGCCTGGCTGGTCGGGGGAGGCCTCACCTACACCGCCGGCGCCATCATGTTCACCCGGGAGCGTCCCGATCCGTTTCCCGGTATTTTCGGGCACCACGAGATCTGGCACCTGTGCGTCCTGGCCGGAAGCGCCTGTCACTATGCGTTCATGTTCTTCTACGTCGCCGCCGCGTAGCCCTGCGGACGGCGGGGAGGTCAGCAGAGGCGGTGGACTCAATCACGATCGTGGGACCGGATGTCCCCGGCTCGGCGCGGATGCTGACGCCTGAGGCCCTTCGGTTCGTGGCCGACCTGGTCAGGCGGTTCGCCGGCGAGCGCGAGGGTCTGTTGCAGAGACGCCAGGCGCGGCACCAGCGGTTCCTCGCCGGCGAGCTCCCCGATTTTCTCCCGGAGACCGCCCCGGTCCGGGACGCCGAGTGGATGGTGGCCCCCGCACCCCCCGACTGGGACGATCGCCGGGTCGAAATCACCGGCCCGACCGACGCCAAGATGATGATCAACGCCCTCAACTCGGGCGCCAAGGTCTTCATGGCGGATTTCGAAGACGCTCTGTCCCCCCCCTGGGCCAACGTGGTGGGCGGTCAGGCGAACTGCTACGACGCGGTCCGCCGCACCCTGGAGCATACCAGTCCGGAGGGGAAGCACTACCGTCTGGCGGCGGAGTTGGCGACCCTGGTAGTCCGCCCGCGAGGGTGGCACCTGGTGGAGTCGCACCTCTTGGTCGACGGCGCCCCGGTTCCGGCAAGTCTCTTCGATTTCGGGCTCTACTTCTTTCATAACGCCCGGGAGCTGCTCCGCCGGGGCACTGGACCAT
>Ga0326597_10002198_pt1 | contig 29471 bp, 21 predicted proteins | sample RVTome_12_FD_203789 | JGI IMG/M metagenome (GOLD analysis project Ga0326597, IMG submission 203789) | Soil microbial communities from uranium-contaminated site in the Upper Colorado River Basin, Wyoming, United States - RVT100D185 | ecosystem: Environmental > Terrestrial > Soil > Contaminated >... | reverse complement strand
GGGTTTTCCCTCGTCGTTCCACTCGATGAGGTCAAATCGGTTGAACGGTAAAACAAAACGGTCCAACAAATTGAAGCGCACCCCATTCCCCAGCACCAGCCTTATCACCCCCAACGCCGCCCGCCGCAGCGCAAACGGGTCTTTGCTCCCCGTCGGCTTCTCGTCAATCGCCCAGAACCCGGTCAGCGTGTCGATCTTGTCGGCCAGCGCCACGGCGACGCTCACCGGCGCGGTCGGCACCGCGTCCCCCGGCCCAAGCGGTTGATAGTGTTCGCGGCACGCCTCGGGAACGCCGTCGTTGTGGCCGGCGGCCTCGGCATAGTAGCGGCCCATGATGCCTTGCAGTTCGGGAAACTCGCCGACCATCGCCGATTGCAGATCGGCCTTGGCCACCCGCGCCGCTTCCGCCGCCAGATCAGGGGCGGCGCCGACGAGGGGGGCGATCTCGCGCGCCAGCGCCTCGATGCGCTTCACCCGGCCAAGCTGGCTGCCGAGCTTGTTGTGGAAGGTGACATGGGCGAGGCCCGCCGCCATGCCCTCCAGCCCTTCGGCCTTGACCCGCCGCAGGTCGTTTTCCCAAAAGAACCGCGCATCGGAAAGCCGCGCCGACAGCACCTTTTGGTTGCCTTGCAAAATCGTGGCGCCGTGGTCGGCGGTCTCGATGTTGGCGACGGTGACGAAGCCCTCGATCCGCCCGGTGGTGGGGTTCTTCACCGAAAAGAACTTCTGATGCGCGCGCATGCTGGTTTGCAGCACCTCGGGCGGCAGGCCAAGGAAAACCTCGTCGATCGCCCCCATCAGCACCACCGGCCATTCCACCAGTCCGGCGACCTCGGCCAGCAGCCCGGCATCGGCCACCACGTCAAGCCCCTGCGCAAAGGCCAGATTGCCCGCCTGCGCCCAGATCGCCGCCTCGCGTTCCGCCGCATCAAGCATCACGAAGGCGCGGCGCAGCTTGGCGCGGTAGTCGTCGAACGAATTCACCGCAAAACGCCCCGGCGCCATGAAACGGTGGCCTTCGGTGGTGTTGCCTGCGGTGATGCCCTCAATGGTCAGCGGCACCACCTCGGCCCCTGCCTCGGTGTTCAGCAGGCACAGGATCGAGTGCAGCGGGCGCACCCAGCGCAGGGAACCCGCACCCCAGCGCATCGCCTTGGGCCATGGGAAATTGCGGATGGTGGCTTCCAGCACCTCGGCGACAATGGCGGCGGCGGGGCGGCCGGGGCGCTCGATTGTCGCGAAATACACCTGCCCCTTCTTGTCGTCGCGCAGTTCCAGTTGCTCGCGCGCAAGGCCGGTCGAGCGCAGGAACCCTTCAATCGCCGCTGCCGGAGCCGAGGCGGCGGGGCCGCGGCGTTCTTCGCGCAGGGTCGGGCTTTCGGTGGTCAGCCCCTCGATGGTCAGCGTCAACCGGCGCGGCGTGGAAAAGGCGCCTGCCGAAGCATAGGTCAGCCCGGCCGCCACCAGCCCGTCGGTGACCAGCTTTCTCAGATCCTCTCGCGCGCGGGACTGCATGCGGGCCGGAATTTCCTCGGAAAAGAGTTCGATCAGCAGGTCGGGCATGTCACTTCTCCGCATTCGCGTTCAACTGGTGCCAGGCATAGCCGCGGCCATCGGCATAGATCGCCACCACCCGGTCAACCCCGGGCCGGATTTCCGCCTCGGACAGAAACGCCAGCGCGCGGCCTGCCTCCAGATCGGCGCCGATCCGGGCGGCGTCGAAACAGTCGAACCAGCCGGGCGCGTTCAGGGGCGTGGGGGTGTCGTAAAGCACATAGGTTTCGGTCGCGGTGGCCAGCGAAAGCGGCGTGGTGAAACAGCCGCGATAGCGCAGGGGCGAGCTGGCCGCGTCGATCCCGTCAAACCCCTGCGACAGGATCTGTTCGGGCTGGCCGGTGGCCAGCGCGGTCAGCCGCACTGCAGCCGCGGGCGCCGTCGCGGCGATCGGTTGGTAAAAGGCATGCACCTGCAGATACCAGACCGCCGCCCCGGCGATCAACGCCGATGCCACGAGGATGCCCGCTACTGCCTTGCCATTCACGCTGCCGCCCCGCCCGCCTCAGTCGTCACGAAGGCATCGGCGCAGGCCTTGGCCAAAGCCCGCACGCGGCCGATATAGGCCTGCCGTTCGGTCACCGAGATCACGCCGCGCGCGTCCAGCAGGTTGAACAGGTGGCTGGCCTTGATGCACTGGTCATAGGCCGGGTGCGCCATGACGATGCGGCGCCCGGCCTTGTCCACCGCCTCGGCAACAAGGATGCGCGCGCATTCTGCCTCGGCATCCTCGAAATGGCGCAACAGCATCGCCGTATCGGCAGCCTCGAAGTTCCAGCGCGAGTATTCCTGTTCGGTCTGGCGGAAGATATCGCCGTATTTCAGCGCAATCGGCGCCGCGGGGTCGTTGAACGGCATGTCCATCACATGATCGATACCCAGCACATACATCGCCAGCCGCTCCAGCCCGTAGGTCAGCTCTCCCGAGACCGGCTTGCAGTCATGCCCGCCGACCTGCTGGAAATAGGTGAACTGGCTGACCTCCATACCATCGCACCAGACCTCCCATCCCAGCCCCCAGGCGCCGAGGGTGGGGCTTTCCCAGTCGTCCTCGACAAAGCGGATGTCGTGCAGCGCAAGGTCGATGCCGATGGCGGCAAGGCTGCCAAGGTAAAGCGCCTGCAGATCGGGCGGGCTGGGCTTTATCAGCACCTGATACTGGTAGTAGTGCTGCAGACGGTTGGGGTTTTCGCCATAGCGCCCATCGGTCGGGCGGCGAGAGGGCTGCACATATGCGGCGGCCCAGGGGCGGCTGCCCAGTGCGCGCAGCGTTGTGGCGGGATGAAAGGTGCCTGCCCCCACCTCCATGTCATAGGGCTGCAGCACGGCACAGCCCTGCGCCGACCAGTAGTTCATCAGCCTGAGGATGATTTCCTGAAACGAGCGTGGCGTCGGCTGGGTCATGGGGCACCTTCGGGTCAAAGCGCCCTTTCCTTAGGCGGGGGTGCAACGGGGGTCAATCCGGGCAGGTGCCGGCAGCGAGGTTTTTGGGGTGACGCCGCCGATCTTCCTGCTAGTTTGCCGGGATGAGTCAGCAAAAGCGAAGCAGTCAGGGGTTTTGATGCGGAAGGTTGCAAGGTGGTTCGGTCTGGGGATGGTGCTGGCCCTGGGTCTGGTGGCGGGCGCGGTGCAGGCACAGACCAGCTGGGTGCAGATCGAGGCCAAGCCCAATCGGCAGGAAGCCCTGGCAAGCGCCGAGACATGGGCCAGAAGCTTTGCCAATGTCGCAGGTTTCGCGCTGAATTCGGGCTGGTATGCGGTGGCACTTGGCCCCTATGGGCCGGAAACCGCTGCCGAGCAACTGTTGCTGCTGCGCCGCGAAGGAATCATTCCGGGCGATTCGTATGTGGCCACCGCCGACACCTACGGCACGCAGGTCTGGCCCGCGGCGGGCGCGACCGTCACACCCGCGCCGCCTGGCGCTGCCGATACCCCCGTCCCTGCCGGCACGCCGGCCACCGCCGCACCCGAAGCCACACCATCCATTGCCGCGGCACTGCCGGATGAAACCCCGGCCGAGGCCCGCGCCTCGGAATCGCGGCTGTCGCGCGAGGCACGCATGGCGCTGCAACAGGCGCTGAAATGGCAAGGCCACTACCTGGCCGCGATCGACGGCGCCTTTGGTGCCGGAACCCGGCGCAGCATGGCCGACTGGCAGGCCCGTATCGGCGTCGAACCCACCGGCATCCTGACCAGCGCCCAACGCGCCGACCTGCTGGCCCGCACCGAGGCCGAGCGCGCCGCGCTTGGCCTGCGCCGCGTGCGTGACGAAGAAGCCGGAATTGAACTGGTCATGCCGGCCGGGCTGGTGGCCTTTGACCGCTACGAGCCGCCCTTTGCGGTTTACGGCGACAAGGATGGCTCGGGCGTGCAGGTGCTGCTGATTTCGCGCCAGGGCGACCAGACCGGCCTGTTCGGGCTTTACGATCTGATGCAAAGCTTTGAGGTCGTGCCGCTGGACGGCGCGCGCGAACGTTCGGCCAGCGGCTTCGTGCTGACCGGGCAGAACGCCCGCATCCGCTCGCACACCGAGGTGGGCCTGCGCGGCGGCCTGATCAAGGGCTTCACGCTGGTCTGGCCGGCCGGCGATGACGCGCGCATGGCGCGGGTGCTGGCCGAGATGCAGGCCAGCTTCACCCCGTTCGGCACCCGCGCGATGGATGCCGCACTTGGCGAGCCGGTGGCGGTGTCGCCCGCCGATCTGCTGTCGGGGCTGGATGTGCGGCGTCCGACGCTGACCCGTTCGGGCTTTTATCTGACGGATCAGGGTGCGGTGCTGACCACCGCCGACGCCGCCGCAGGTTGCGGCAAAGTGACCGTGGACGGGGTGGCGTTCAGCCTGGCCTTTGACAGTGCCGGGCTGGGCATTTCGGTGCTGACGCCGCAGGTGCCGCTGGCGCCGGTCGCGGTGGCCGAGTTCCAGACCGGATTGCTGCGCCCGATGTCCGAAATTGCGGTGGCGGGCTATCCCTATGCCGACGCGCTTTCGGCGCCGGTGATGACCTGGGGGCAGCTTTCGGCGCATGCCGGCCTGAACGGCGAGCCCGATATCGCCCGGCTGCGGCTGGCGGCGCTGCCCGGCGACGCGGGCGGGCCGGTGCTGGATGCCACGGGTTCGGTGGTGGGCCTGCTGCTGGCCGCCGAGCCCGGATCGCGGCAGTTGCCGCAGGATCTGGCGCTGGCGCGGCAAGCCGCGGCGCTGACGCCGGTGCTGGCGCAAAACGGCTTTGCGCCACGCGCCGCCAGCCGTTCGACCGCCCTGGCCGCCGAAGACCTGGCACGTCTGGCGCGCGGCCTGGCGGTGCAGGTGTCGTGCTGGAACTGAGCGGGGCGGCGGCCCGGGCCGTCCTAGCGGCGCCAGAACCGCGGCAACAGCAGCACGTAGACCGACATCAGCTCCAGCCGCCCCACATACATGCCGCCGATCATCAGCCATTTCGACGCGGTCGGGAACTGGTCGATCGCGCCGTTGCCTGAAACCTCCGGCCCCCAGGCGGGGCCGACATTGGCGATCGCCGTCCAGGCCGCGGTCAGCGCGGTTCTGGCGGAAAGCCCGGTCAGCGACAGCCCGACGATCAGCACCCCGTAGCTGAGGATGAACAGCGAAAAGAACGCGATGACCGAATTGACCACGCCGGTCTCAACCGGGCGCCCGGCGTAATGCACCGCCAGCACCCGGTGCGGGCTGTGCAGCCGCTTGATCTGGGTTTTCACCGCATCGAACAGGATCTGGTAGCGAAACACCTTGATCGAACAGGCGGTCGAGGAAGTGCAGCCGCCGATCAGTCCGACCACGATGATCACCGTGAAGGGGAACTTGCCCCATGCCGTCACATCGGCGCTGCCGTAGCCAGTGCCGGAAAACAGCGTGACGATATTGAAGGTGGTTTCGCGCAGCGCGATCAGGAAGGGCGCGTCGAGCACCAGCATCCGATAAAGCAGCACCGCCGCAACGGCATAGGCCAGCCAGCGCAGATAGGCGCGCACCTGCGCATCGCGCCACAGCGGCGCGGCATTGCCCTGCGCCAGTTGCACAAAGCGGATGAACGGCATCGAGGCCAGAATCATGAACACTGTCGCCGCGTATTCCGGCGCCCCGCGATAGGCGCCGAAACTCGCATCGTAATTGGAAAAGCCGCCGGTGCTAAGCGTGGTCAGCGCGTGCACGATGGCGTCGAAAGCGGTCATCCCCGCCAGCGCATAGACCACGGCGCACAGCACCGTCAGCCCCACATAAACGCGCAGCATGGCGTTGGAAATGTCGATCGCGCGCGGCAATATCTTGCCCAGCGTGTCGAACCCTTCCGAGCGGAAAAACTGCATGCCGCCGACCTTCATCACCGGCAGAAAGATCAGCGCCACGATGACGATGCCAAGCCCACCCAGCCATTGCAACATGGCGCGCCACAGATGCGTGCCCCAGGGCAGGCCGTCCAGCGCCGGAAACGCGGTGGTGCCGGTGGTGGTAACCCCAGACATCGCCTCGAAAAAGGCGTCGGTGAAGGTGACGTCAGGCGCCCCGATGATGAAGGGCAGCGCGCCGAAGGCGGGCAACACCAGCCAGGCCCCCGAGGTCAGCAGGAAGCTGTCGCGCAGCGTCAGGCCGCGCCCGATCGCGCTTTGCGAGGTCAGCGCCAGCAGCCCGCCGCTGGCGGTGGTGATGATCGCGGCTTCCAGAAACGCAGTCCAGTTGCCGCTGCCGCGCTGCCAGTCAAGAACCATCGGCAACAGCATCAGCAACCCCAACACCGTCAGGAGCAGGCCGATGATATAGGAAACGGGGCGCAAATCTATCATGCGCCTTTGCTTGGCGGGGCGCGGCGGTGCTGTCAAGCGGCTCGCTATTGGCGAAATTGGTAAGAAAATGTGACAGGTTTGCGAATTGCGCTTGCGCCGCAGCGCAGCATCGCTAACCTGTCGCGCATCCTGCCCCCCTCGTGCTGCCGGAGGCCCCATGTTCCGCAAAATCCTGATCGCCAACCGCGGCGAAATCGCCATTCGTGTCATGCGTGCCGCGAATGAGCTGGGCAAGAAGACCGTTGCCGTCTACGCCGAAGAAGACAAGCTGTCGCTGCACCGTTTCAAGGCTGATGAGGCCTACCGGATCGGCGAGGGGATGGGGCCGGTGGCCGCCTATCTGAACATTGCCGAAATCATCCGCGTGGCGCGCGCATCGGGCGCCGATGCGATCCACCCCGGCTATGGCTTGCTGTCGGAAAACCCCGATTTCGTCGATGCCTGCAGCGCCGCCGGCATCGCCTTCATCGGCCCCGGCGCCGACACGATGCGCGCGCTTGGCGACAAGGCCAGCGCCCGGCGCGTGGCGATCGCCGCCGGTGTGCCGGTGATCCCCGCGACCGAGGTGCTGGGCGACGACATGCGCCTGGTGCACGACATGGCCGAGGCGGTCGGCTACCCATTGATGCTGAAAGCCAGCTGGGGCGGCGGCGGGCGCGGCATGCGCCCGATTCAGTCGCCGTTCGAGCTGGAAGAGAAGGTCCGCGAAGGCCGCCGCGAGGCCGAGGCCGCCTTTGGCAACGGCGAAGGCTATCTGGAAAAGATGATCCTGCGCGCGCGCCATGTCGAGGTGCAGTTGCTGGGCGATGCGCACGGCGGGCTTTACCACCTTTATGAACGCGACTGCACCGTGCAGCGGCGCAACCAGAAGGTGGTCGAGCGCGCCCCCGCCCCCTACCTTTCCGAAGCGCAGCGCGACGAGGTTTGCGGCCTGGCGCTGAAGATCGGCCGCGCCGTGGGCTACCGCAACGCGGGCACTGTCGAGTTCTTGATGGATATGGATGACGAGCGCTTCTACTTCATCGAGGTCAACCCGCGCGTGCAGGTGGAACACACGGTCACCGAACAGGTCACCGGTATCGACATCGTGCAGGCCCAGATCCGCATCGCTGAGGGCGCCACCCTGGCCGAGGCGACCGGGGTTTCCAGCCAGTCCGGGGTGCGGCTTTCCGGCCACGCACTGCAATGCCGGGTCACCACCGAAGATCCGCAAAACAACTTCATCCCCGATTACGGCCGCATCACCGCCTATCGTTCCGCAACCGGGATGGGCATCCGGCTTGACGGCGGCACCGCCTATGCGGGCGGCGTGATCACCCGCTATTACGACAGCCTGCTGGTCAAGGTCACCGCCTGGGCGCAAACGCCCGGTCAGGCCATCGCCCGGATGGACCGCGCCCTGCGCGAATTTCGCGTGCGCGGCGTTTCGACCAATATCGACTTTGTCATCAACCTGCTGAAACACCCGACCTTTCTGGACAACACCTATACTACCAAGTTTATCGACACCACGCCCGCGCTGTTCGATTTCAAGCAGCGGCTTGACCGCGCCACCAAGATCCTGACCTACATCGCCGACATTTCGGTGAACGGTCACCCCGAAACCGCGGGCCGCGCCCGACCCCACGCACAGGCGCGACCGCCGCGCCCGCCGCTGGCCGATGTGCCCGCCGCCCGTGGCACGCGCCAGTTGCTTGACGACAAGGGGCCGCAGGCGGTGGCAGACTGGATGGCGGCCGAGCAGCGGTTGCTGATCACCGACACCACGATGCGCGACGGCCACCAAAGCCTGCTGGCGACGCGGATGCGCTCGCTCGACATGGTGCGCGCGGCGCCCGCCTATGCGGCGAACCTGCCGCAGCTTTTTTCGGTCGAATGCTGGGGCGGCGCCACTTTCGATGTCGCCTACCGCTTCTTGCAGGAATGCCCCTGGCAGCGGCTGCGCGACATCCGCGCGCGCCTGCCCAACGTGATGACGCAGATGCTGCTGCGCGCCTCGAACGGCGTCGGCTACACCAACTACCCAGACAACGTGGTGCGTTTCTTCGTGGCGCAGGCGGCGAAGACCGGGATCGACGTGTTCCGGGTGTTCGACAGCCTGAACTGGGTCGAAAACATGCGCGTCGCGATGGATGCGGTGATCGAGGCCGAAAAGCTGTGCGAAGGCACGATCTGCTACACCGGCGATATCCTGAACCCCGACCGCGCCAAATACGACCTGGCCTATTACGTCAGCATGGGCAAGGAGTTGCGCGCGGCCGGCGCACATGTGCTGGGGCTGAAGGACATGGCGGGGCTATTGAAGCCTGCCGCGGCGCGAGTGCTGATCGGCGCGCTGAAAAACGAGGTCGGGCTACCGATCCATTTTCACACGCACGACACTTCGGGCATCGCCGCCGCCACGGTGCTGGCTGCCGCCGATGCCGGGGTGGACGCGGTCGATGCGGCGATGGATGCGTTTTCCGGCGGCACCTCGCAGCCCTGCCTGGGCTCGATCGTCGAGGCGCTGGCCCATACCGCGCGCGACACCGGGCTGAACATCGCCGCGATCCGCCAGCTTTCCAACTATTGGGAGGCGGTGCGCGGGCAATATGCGGCATTCGAAAGCGGCCTGCCCGCGCCGGCGTCCGAGGTCTATCTGCACGAAATGCCGGGCGGCCAGTTCACCAATCTCAAGGCACAGGCACGCAGCCTGGGGTTGGAGGAGCGCTGGCACGAGGTGGCGCAGGCCTATGCCGATGCCAATGCGATCTTCGGCGATATCGTCAAGGTCACGCCAAGCTCGAAGGTGGTGGGCGACATGGCGTTGATGATGGTGGCGCAAAATCTGACCCGCGCGCAGGTCGAAGACCCGGGCGTCGAGGTGGCCTTTCCCGATTCCGTCGTGGACATGCTACGCGGCAACCTTGGCCAGCCGCCCGGCGGCTGGCCCGCGGGCATCACCGCAAAAGTGCTGAAGGGCGAAGCCACCGCCACCGCGCGCCCGGGCGAGGCGTTGCCGCCGGTCGATCTGGAGGCGCTGCGGGCGCAGGTCTCGGGCGAGCTGGACGGGTTCGCCGTCGATGACGAGGATCTGGCGGGATATCTCATGTATCCCAAGGTGTTTCTCGACTATATGGGCCGCCACCGCATCTATGGCCCGGTGCGCACCCTGCCCACCGCAACGTTCTTTTACGGCATGCAGCCGGGCGATGAGCTTTCGGCCGAGATCGACCCGGGCAAGACACTGGAAATTCGGCTGCAGACGGTGGGCGCAACCAACGAAGACGGCATGGCCAAGGTGTTTTTCGAACTCAACGGCCAGCCGCGGGTGATCCGGGTGCCCAACCGCGCCGTCAAGGCCGCCACCGCGGCGCGGCCCAAGGCCGCCGAGGGCAACCCCGCCCAGATCGGCGCGCCGATGCCGGGGGTGGTGGCCTCGGTGGCGGTGAAACCGGGGCAGCGGGTCAACGCGGGCGACATGCTGCTGACGATCGAGGCGATGAAGATGGAAACCGGTATCCACGCCGAGCGTGTCGCACTGGTCAAGGCGGTGCATGTGACCGCAGGCCAGCAGATCGAAGCCAAGGATCTGCTGATCGAACTGGAGGTCTGAGGCGGCGACGCGGCAGATCCCGCCACTTGTCGCGCGGCGCGCTTGTGCTAGGTAGGCCGTTGGGCGCGGCGCCGGCCGCAACCAAAACCCGCCAGCCAAGAGGGCGCCATGATGGAATTGCTGCTGGACCCCGCCGTCTGGGTGTCGTTCCTGACGCTGACGATTCTCGAAATCGTGCTGGGCGTCGACAACGTGATCTTCATCTCGATCGCCGCGGCGCGGCTGGCGCGGGCCGAACAGGCGCGGGCGCGCTACATCGGGCTGATCGGTGCGCTGGTGCTGCGCGTCGGGCTGCTGTTTTCCATCACCTGGATCGTCGGGCTGTCCGAGCCAGTCATCACCCTGGCCGGTTTCGGCGCATCGTGGCGCGACATCATCCTGCTGGCGGGCGGCTTTTTCCTGCTGTGGAAGGCCAGCACCGAGATCTTCGCCGAGGTCGAGGGCGAGGCGCATGGCAGCGACGGCGCCGCCAAGGCGACGATGCTGGCGGTGATCATGCAGATCATGGTGCTGGATCTGGTGTTCTCGCTCGATTCGGTGATCACCGCGGTTGGTATCGCCGACCATCTGGAGGTGATGGTGGCGGCGGTCGTGGTGGCGATTGTGGTGATGATGGTGGCGGCCGAGCCGATTTCGGAATTCATCACGCGGCACCCTTCGACCAAGATGCTGGCGCTGGCGTTTCTGGCGATGGTCGGCATGGCGCTGGTGGCCGACGGCATGCATCACCACGTCGAACGCGGCTTCATCTATGCCGCGATGGTGTTTGCCGGTGCGGTGGAGGGGCTGAACCTGTGGCGCCAGAAACGGCGGCAGCAGAAGCCGCAGCCGCAGGCATAGGCGGGGCGGAATTTTCGCCGGGCACGCATTTTCCGCTTGCAGCGCGTGCCGCGACTTAATAGATCCGCCGTCACCGAAACCGCCGCGGCGGCAACGGAAACGGAGTGCGGGCGTAGCTCAGGGGTAGAGCACAACCTTGCCAAGGTTGGGGTCGTGGGTTCGAATCCCATCGCCCGCTCCAGAACACGAAAAGGCCCTCGGGAAACCGGGGGCCTTTCGCATGTCAGGGCACTGCGCTGTTGCGGCGGCGATCGGGGGGCGTGTTTCAAGCGATGCAAGACCCCTGCCCTGCGCCGGGGCAGGTGACCCGGCGCGCCGCACAACGCCTGACCCAAGCCCGACCGTGCACCCCGTGCACGGGCCGCGCCCGCCCATGGGGCGGCGGGCGCGCATATGCACCCGCCTGTGCGGTCGCGTCCCGTGCCCCAACCGGCGCGACTGTGGAGGGCCCCTTCGCTGGTGCTTGCGCGCCAGCGAACTGCGGAGCGGTCTTACCACTGGAAAGCCCGCTTTCCCCGCGAGGGTCACTGGTTGCCAACGCCTTCACCCGCACGCGGCCCGGCACCGGCTTGACACCGGCCCGCCGGCGCCGTCATCTGGCGCCCGGTTTCGCAGCAGCGGCAGGACGTTGAAAACATGCAACGCGTAATCGGCGCCGCGATCCTTGCGATCTATCTTGCCCTGACCGCGCTTGGCGCGCCGCTATTGCGGCTGGTGCTGGCGCGGCGAGCGGCGCGCGGCAGCGAAGACCCGAATCGCTGGCGTGAAAAGCTCGGCCTGCCCGGCGTCGAACGGCCCGAGGGCACACTTGTCTGGCTGCATGCCGCCTCGGTGGGCGAACTGCTTTCGGTGGTGGCGCTCATCCGGTCGCTGGCGGCGGCGCGGCCGGACCTTTGCCCGCTAGTCACCACATCGACCCAAACCTCTGCGCGGCTGGCGGCCGAACGGCTGCCCGCGCGTGCGCTGCACCAATATCTGCCGCTCGACACGCCAGGCGCGGTGCGCCATTTCCTCGATCACTGGCATCCCGACGCGGCGGTCTGGGTGGAAAGCGAGCTTTGGCCGCGCCTTGTCGAAGAGACCGCGGCGCGCGGCATACCGATGCTGCTGATCGGAGCGCGCATGTCGGACCACTCGGCGGCGCGCTGGAGGCGGCTTGGCGGCCTTGCGGCGCGGCTGCTGGGGCGGTTCGCGGTCGTGCAGGTGCAGGACGCGCAAACCGCGCGCCACTTCGTCGCGCTCGGCGTTCGGCCGGAGCGGCTGCAATCGCCCGGATCGCTGAAAGAGGCCGCCGCACCGCTGCCCTTCGAGGTGGCCGAGCGCGACCGGCTGGCGGCACTCTGGGCAGGGCGGCCGCGCTGGCTCGCCGCCTCGACCCATCCTGGCGAGGATGCTGTCGTGCTGGCCGCGCACCGGCGGGCCGCGGCCGCCCTTCCGGGGCTGCTCACGATCATCGCACCGCGCCATCCCGAACGCGGCGCAGCCGTGGCCGAAGCGGTGCAGGCGGCAGGACTGACGCTGGCAAGACGCGGGGCAAGCGGCGGCGACGAGGCCGGGGCCGAGGTTTTCCTTGCCGACACGCTTGGCGAAATGGGGCTCTGGTTCGATCTCGCGCCGGTGGCGTTCATGGGCGGCTCGTTGGTGCCGGTCGGCGGCCACAACCCTTTTGAACCGGTCGCGCAAGGCTGCGCGCTGCTGCATGGGCCCGAGATCTGCAATTTCTGCGACGCCTATGCGCGACTCGACGCCGCGGGCGGCGCGCGGCAGGTGACAGACGCCCAATCGCTTGCCGACGCTGTCGCCGCGCTGCTGGCCCAGTCTGGCGCCCCGGCGCGGGCTCAGGCCGACCGCGCCCGCGCCGCGATGCCACCAGGTGCAGATGCGGCGCTGCACGTGGCCCTTGCAGCAGTCCTGTCCGTGCTCGCACAAGCCGGCGCGCTGTAACCTTCTGCAAACTTGCGTGAAGCGGTTTTCCTTGCGAGTGGCGCGATCCGGGCTAAAACCGGGGCCAGCAGCGAAAAGGCAAATTCATGGCAACCGCCATCATCATTCTCGCCGCGGGTCAGGGCACCCGCATGAACTCCGATCTTCCGAAAGTGCTTCACCCGCTCGGCGCCGCTCCGCTCATCGCGCATGCGCTTGCGGCGGCGGCGACGGTGGAACCCGAACGCCTACTGGTCGTCACCGGCCACGAGGCCGCGCACGTGGCCATGGCGGCAGCCGGCTTTGCCCCAGAGGCCGAGGTGGTGGTGCAGGAGCCGCAGTCGGGCACCGGCCATGCCGTGGCCGCGGCGCTGCCCGCACTTGCAGGCTTCGAGGGCCGGGTGCTGGTGCTTTACGGCGACACCCCGTTCATCCGCCCCGAAACCCTTGCCGAAATACTCAAGGCCAAGGCCGAGGTGGTGGTGCTTGGGTTCGAAGCCGCCGAGCCGGGCCGCTACGGGCGGCTGGTAACGGGCGCCGGGGGGCTGGAGCGAATCGTGGAATTCAACGATGCCAGCGATGCAGAACGCGCGATAACGCTTTGCAATTCAGGCGTTATCTGTGCCGATGCCGCGCTGCTCGCGCGGCTGGTTTCCGGGCTTTCCAACGACAATGCGGCGGGCGAGTTCTACCTTACCGACATCGTCGCCGCCGCGCGCGCCGAGGGTCGGGCGCTGGCGGTCGTGACCTGCCCCGAGGCCGAAACCCTGGGCATCAACAGCCGCGCCGAGCTGGCGGCCGCCGAGGCGCTGTTTCAGGCCAGCGCGCGGGCCGAGGCGCTGGACAACGGCGTCACGCTCAGCGCCCCCGAAACCGTGTTTTTCGCGCTCGACACACATATCGGCCGCGATGCGATCATCGGCCCCAACGTGGTGTTCGGCCCGGGCGTCACGATTGAATCGGGCGCCGAAGTGCGCGCCTTTTGCCACCTCGAAGGCTGCCACATCAGCCGCGGCGCCACGGTGGGCCCCTTTGCCCGGCTGCGCCCCGGCACGGAACTGGCCGAGGACGTGCACGTGGGCAATTTCGTGGAAATCAAGAACGCGATCCTCGACGAGGGCGTGAAAGTCGGGCACCTGAGTTACCTGGGCGACGCGCATGTGGGCGAGCGCGCCAATATCGGCGCCGGCACGGTCACCTGCAATTATGATGGCGTGATGAAGCACCACACCGAAATCGGCGCGCATGCCTTCATCGGATCCGACACGATGCTGGTGGCGCCGGTGCGGGTGGGCGACGGCGCCTTGACCGGCTCTGGCTCGGTGATCACCGAAGACGTGCCGCCGGGCGCCGTGGCCGTGGGTCGCGCCCGGCAGATCAACAAGCCGGGGCTGGCCGCCAAGCTGTTCGCCCGGCTGCGCGAGCAAAAAGCGCGGCGCAACGAGGGGAAAGCCTGATGTGCGGCATCATCGGAATATTGGGTGACCACGAGGTGGCGCCGCTGCTGGTCGAAAGCCTGAAGCGGCTGGAATATCGCGGCTACGATTCCGCCGGCATCGCCACGGTGCACAACGGGCAGCTGGCGCGGCGCCGCGCGGTGGGCAAGCTGGCAAACCTTTCGGATCTGCTGGTGCACAACCCGCTGGCCGGCAAATCCGGCATCGGCCACACCCGCTGGGCCACGCATGGCGCGGCGACCGAGGTGAACGCGCATCCGCACCAGTCCGGCCCGGTGGCGGTGGTGCACAACGGCATCATCGAGAATTTCCGCGACCTGCGCGCCGAACTGCTGGCTGCCGGGTTGCAGCCGCAAACCGAAACCGACAGCGAAACCGTGGCGCTGCTGACCCGCATGCACATCGACCGCGGCCTGCCCCCGCGCGAAGCGGCGCGTGCGACGCTGGCACGGCTGCAAGGGGCGTTCGCGCTGCTCTTTCTGTTCGACGGCGAACCTGATCTGCTGATCGCCGCGCGCAAGGGCAGCCCGCTGGCCATCGGCCATGGCAAGGGTGAGATGTTCGTGGGTTCCGACGCCATCGCGCTGGCGCCCTTCACCGACGCCATCACCTATCTGGAAGAGGGCGACCACGCCTTCGTCACCCGCGCCGGGGTCGAGGTGTTCGACGCCGCCGGCAACCGCGCCAACCGCGATCTGGCGCGCATCGACCCCGGCCAGACGCGGGTGGAAAAGGCGGGCTACAAGCATTTCATGGCCAAGGAAATCGCCGAACAGCCCGCGGTGCTGGGCGACGCGCTGGCGCATTACCTGCCGGGCGGGCGGCTGAACCTGCCCGAAGGGCTGAATTTCGCGCCGCTCGACCGGTTGACGCTGGTGGCCTGCGGCACCGCGCATTACGCCTGCGCGGTGGCGAAATACTGGTTCGAACAGCTTGCCGGGCTGCCCTGCGAGATCGACGTGGCAAGCGAGTTCCGTTACCGCGAGCCGCCGCTTGCGGCGCGCAGCTGGGCGCTGTTCGTCAGCCAGTCAGGCGAAACCGCCGATACGCTGGCCGCCCTGCGCTATTGCCGCGAGCAGGTCGAAAAGACCATCGCCGTGGTCAATGTGCCCAGCTCGTCAATCGCCCGCGAGGCCGATCTGGCGCTGCCGATCCTTGCCGGGATCGAGGTCGGCGTGGCCTCGACCAAGGCGTTCAGCTGCCAGCTTGCGGTGCTGGCGGTGCTGGCGTTGAAGGCCGGGCTTGACCGCGGCCGCATCACGCCCGCGGCGCTCGCTGCCCATATCGCCGCGCTGCAATCGCTGCCCGGGCTGATGAACCAGGCGCTGGCGCTTTCGGGCGAAATCGGCACCCTGGCCGAGCGCCTGGCCGAGGCGCAGGACGTGGTGTTTCTGGGTCGCGGGCCGATGTATCCGCTGGCGCTGGAAGGCGCGTTGAAGCTGAAGGAAATCAGCTACATCCACGCCGAGGGCTTTGCCTCTGGCGAGTTGAAGCACGGCCCGATCGCGCTGATCGACCGCATGGTGCCGGTGGTGGTGATGGCGCCGCATGACCGGCTGTTCGACAAGACCGTCTCAAACATGCAAGAGGTGCTGGCCCGGCATGGCAAGGTGCTGCTGATATCGGATGCACCGGGCATCGAGGCGGCGGCGGCAGGGTGCTGGGCGACGCTGAAACTGCCGCAGGTGGCCGAACCCTTCGCGCCGATCCTCTACGCGATCCCGGCGCAGTTGCTGGCCTATCACACCGCCGTGGCCAAGGGCACCGATGTCGATCAGCCGCGCAACCTGGCAAAATCGGTGACCGTGGAATGACGCCCGAAGCGGCGCTTGCGGCGCTTGCAGCACTGGCCGATCCGGTTCGCGCCGCGGGCGCCGCCGCCTATCACAAGGCTCCGCGCATCTACCTTGGCCTTGCGGTGCCGCAGATCGAGGCGCTGGTGGCCGAATGGCGTGCCGGGCTTGACGTGCCCGGGCGCGTGGCGCTGGCCGACGCGCTGTGGCAATCCGACATTCACGAGGCGCGCATTGCTGCCGCCAAGCTGTTGACGCAGACGCGCATTACCGATGACGGGGCGGTCTGGCGCCTGATCGCGTCCTGGGTGCCGCAATTCGATGCATGGGCCATCGCCGACCACGCCGCGGCCGCCGGCGGGCGGCGTCTGGTGGCGCATCCCGACCGGCTGGACGCCGTCGAAGCCTGGATCAGCCACCCCAACATTTGGGCGCGCCGCGCCGCGCTGACCTTCACCCTGCCCTGGACCCGCCTCACGCACCCGAAACCTGCCGATCAGGCGATCCGCGCCCGCGTTCTGGGCTGGGCCGAAACGCTTGTCCCGGACCGCGACTGGTTCGTGCAAAAGGCCATCGCCTGGTGGCTGCGCGATCTGTCGAAACACGATGCCGCCCGCGCCCGCGACTGGCTGGCCGAACACGGCCCAACGCTGAAACCCTTCGCGCGCAAGGAAGCGGCAAAATACCTGTGACCCCGGCTTCTTCATTGCAAAAATACCCCCGCCGGAGGCCAGCCACGCCGTCGCCCGCGCGCAGGCGCCGCTTGCCAACGCCAACGCCGCCCCCTACCTTGCTGCCATGACCCCGCTGATCGACCCATTCGCACGCCCCATCAGCTATCTTCGCCTGTCGGTCACCGACCGCTGCGATTTTCGCTGCACCTATTGCATGGCCGAGCACATGCAGTTCCTGCCCAAGCGCGACCTGCTGACGCTGGAGGAACTTGACCGGCTGTCCAGCGCCTTCATCCACCTTGGCGTGCGCAAGCTGCGCATCACCGGGGGCGAGCCTTTGGTGCGCAAGGACATCCTGACCTTCTTTCGCGCCATGTCGCGGCATCTGGCGTCCGGCGCGCTGGACGAGCTGACGCTGACCACCAACGGCTCGCAGTTGGCGCGGTTTGCCGCCGATCTGGCGGCGGCGGGGGTGCGGCGCATCAATGTCTCGCTCGACACGCTCGATGCGCAGAAGTTTTCCGCAATCACCCGCTGGGGGCGGTTGCCGCAGGTGCTGGACGGCATCCGCGCCGCCACCGAAGCCGGGCTGAAGGTCAAGATCAACGCCGTCGCGCTGAAGGGTTTCAACGAGGATGAATTGTTTTCGCTGCTCGACTGGTGCGCCGGCGAAGGCCATGATCTGACCTTCATCGAAGTGATGCCGATGGGCGAATTTGGCGATGCGGTGCGGCTTGATCAATATTGGCCGCTGTCCGAACTGCGCGCCCGGCTGGCCGAACGTTTCACCCTGACCGAATTGCCGCTGCGCACCGGCGGGCCCGCAAGCTATGTGCAGATCGCGCAAACCGGCCAACAGATCGGCTTCATCACGCCGCTGACGCATAATTTCTGCGAAAGCTGCAACCGCGTGCGGCTGACCTGCACCGGCGAGATGTTCATGTGTCTGGGGCAGGAAGACAGCGCCGACCTGCGCGCACCGCTGCGCGCCAGCCCGGATGACGCCGACATGATCGCCGCGATCCGCGCCGCCATCGCGCGCAAGCCCAAGGGGCACGATTTCGACTATTCGCGCGGCGCCGTCGCCGGGCAGATGACCCGCACGATGAGCCATACCGGCGGCTGAGCGGCGGCGCGCGCCCGGCTGACCTGGATCATGGTGCGACGGGTTGTGGCGCGTAATCTGGGCGTGATCACATACGGAGGCAGACCATGTATCGCCATATTCTTGTCGCTGTCGCATTCGATCAGGACCACAAGCCCGGCAAGTCGCTTGTCGCCGCGCGCCTGCTGGCCGATGGCGATGCGCGCGTGACGCTGGTTCACGTCATGGCCGAAGTGCCCGGCTATGCGCTGTCCTACATGCCCGAAGGCTATGAAGAGGAATTGCAGCGCGCCGCGCTGGCCGAACTGGCGGCGCTGTCGCAAGACCTGCCCAACAGCGCCGCGGTGCTGCTGCACGGCCACGCGGGCAACCAGATCCTCGAATGGGCGGCACAGAACGAGGTCGATTGCATCGTGCTCGATTCGCACCGCCCCGGGCTGCGCGATTATCTGCTGGGCAGCACCGCAGCGCGCATCGTGCGCCATGCGCCCTGCACGGTGATGGTGCTGCGCTAGGCTCCCTGGCGGCCATGGCGCGACGGCACGGGCGGCAAGGTCAGCCCGCCGGCATGCGTTCCTCAACCATGCCGGCATACCAGCTTGCCCCGAAGGGAATCGCGTTGTCGTCAAAATTGTAGGCCGGGTGGTGCACCATCGCGGTATCGCCGTTGCCAAGGAAGATATAGGCGCCGGGGCGGGCGTTCAGCATGAAGCTGAAATCCTCGGCGCCCATCAGCGGCGCGGTATCGGCATCGACCCGGCCCGAAACCGCCTCGGCCACTTTCACTGCGTGCGCGGTGTTTTCCGGCGCGTTCATCGTTACCGGATAGCCGCGCTGGTAATCGACCTTTGCGGTGGCACCAAAGGCCGCCGCGGTGCCCTCGGCAACTGCCTTGACGCGCGTCTCGACGAAATCCTGCACGCCCGGGTCCATGGTGCGCACCGTGCCGCGCAGCAGCACGGTTTGCGGGATCACGTTGTGCGCCTCGGATTCGGTGCGGAAGGTGCAGATTGACACCACCACCTGTTTCAGCGGGTCCACGTTGCGGCTGGCAATCGACTGCATCGCGACCACGATATGGCTGGCGACCAGCGTGGTGTCGATCGTCTCATGCGGCTTTGCGGCATGCCCGCCCTTGCCGGTCACCACCACGTCGAACTGATCCGCCGCCGCCATCAGCGCGCCGGGGCGGATCGAGAACTGGCCAACCGGAATGCCGGGCATGTTGTGCATGCCGTAAACTTCCTGAATGCCCCAGCGGTCCATCATGCCGTCAGCCACCATCTCGCGCCCGCCGCCGCCACCCTCTTCGGCGGGCTGGAAGATCAGCACCGCAGTGCCATCGAAGTTGCGCGTCTCGCTCAGGTATTTCGCGGCACCCAGTAGCATCGCGGTATGCCCGTCATGGCCGCAGGCATGCATCTTGCCGGGGGTTTTCGAGGCGTAGGGCAGCCCGGTCGCCTCGAATATCGGCAGCGCGTCCATATCGGCGCGCAACCCGATGACGCGACCACGCGAGTCGCTCTTGCCCCTGATCACGCCGACAACGCCGGTCTTGCCGATAGCTTCGACCACCTCGTCGCAACCGAAATCGCGCAGCAGCGCCGCAACCTTGGCGGCGGTGCGGTGCACGTCGAACAGCAGTTCGGGGTTTTCGTGAAAATCATGCCGCCAGGCGGTGATTTCGGGCAGCAATTCGGCAAAACGGTTCTTGGGCGGCATCGGGGGCTCCTGTCGCAAGGGTGTGGCGGCGCATCGGGTCCGCTTGATGGCCCCAGCCTGTGCCAAGGCGCGGGCAAGGGCAAGATGCCCTGCACAGGCGGGGTGACGATTTTTGACCCGATGGTCAAGCGCGCTTGCCGGCCCCCGTCAGGTGAAGGCACCACGGTGGCGGCGATCCCCTGCGCTTCCAGCCAGTCGGGCACCCAGTCGATCAGCGCAAGATTGCTGCTGCGGCTGACCGTCGCAAACGCGACCAGCCGGTCGAGCAGCAGACGGGCGGTGGCAAGGTCGGACATCGCGGTCTGCGGTAGCGGCGGGCAGGTCGCGATGCCGCGCCCTGCGGGTCAACCCCCGCAAAGGGGCTTGACCCGGGAAAAAGTTCCGGCATTGCTGCGCCTGCGAGATGGCCGTTCCGTATTCAGCCCCCGGCGCGGAATTACCTTAACGTCACGACGAAAGAATCGAACTTGCGCGGGCGCAAAAAATCTCTGACACTGGCGCGAATGGGGCCGCTAACATCTGGCCGGTAACATGCAAAAAACAACAATAACAACCGACTGGGAGCAATCCATGCCCGATGGGGCACAAGCTGTCCTTCATGTTGAGGGTTTGAAGACCGTCTTCAAGGTCCGCGGCGGCGAAGTTCACGCCGTCAACTCGGTAAGCTTCGATATCAAACCCGGTGAGCTTTTGGGGGTGGTGGGCGAATCCGGTTCGGGCAAATCGGTCACCATGATGTCGCTGCTGGGGCTGCTGCCTTCGCCGCCCGCCGAGGTGCGCGAAGGCCGGGTGATGTTCGACGGGCGCGATCTGCTGAAATGTTCGCCGGACGAGCTGCGCGCGGTTCGCGGCCTGGGCGTGGGCTTCATCTTTCAAGACCCGATGACCTCGCTGAACCCGGTGTTCACCATTGGCTTTCAGCTGATGGAGCCCCTGCGCCGCCATCTTGGGATGAGCAAGGCGCAAGCACGCGAACGCGCGCAGGAGCTGCTTGAACTGGTGAACATTCCCGACGCCGGGCAGCGGCTGGGGGATTATCCGCACCAGTTTTCCGGTGGCATGCGGCAGCGGGTGATGATCGCGATTGCGCTTGCCTGCGACCCCAAGGTGCTGATCGCCGATGAACCAACAACCGCGCTCGACGTGACGATTCAGGCGCAGATACTGGAGCTGATCCGCGAGCTTCGGCAAAAGCTGGGCATGGCGATCGTCTGGATCACGCATGACCTGGGCGTGATCGCGGGCATCGCCGACCGGGTGATCGTCATGTATGGCGGCCAGATCGTCGAACAGGCGCCGGTGGGCGAGCTGTTCGCCAACCCGCGCCACCCCTATACGCGGGCGCTGCTGAAAACCGTGCCCTCGGTGCTGGGCACGCGCGAGGCCAAGTTGAACGTGATCGAGGGCCAGCCGCCGATGCTGACCGCGCAACCGGATTCCTGCCCGTTCCGGCCACGCTGCGCGCATGCGTTTGAACGCTGCGCACGCGAAAACCCGCGCCGCCGCCCTGTCGGGCCGGGCCACGATGTCGCCTGTTTCTGGGATTTCGACAGCAACGGGGCCGCAGCATGAATGCCGCGCGGAGGACCGAGCATGTTTGACGAAACCCCGATCCGCAAGACGTTGGTCGAGGTCGAAGGGCTGAAGCTGTATTTTCCGATCACCGCGGGCCTGCTGCGCCGCCGCGTCGGTGACGTGAAGGCAGTGGATGGCGTTTCGTTCAGCATTTATGAGGGCGAGACGCTGGGGCTGGTGGGCGAATCCGGTTGCGGCAAATCCACCTGCGGGCGGGCGCTGCTGCGGCTTTATGATGTGACGGCGGGCAGCATCCGCATTGGCGGGGTGGATATTGCCGGCCTTGGCGCCGACGCGCTGCGCCGCATGCGCCCGACCATGCAGATGGTATTTCAGGATCCACAGGCCAGCCTGAACCCGCGCATGACCGTCGCCGGCATCATCGGCGAGCCGCTGGACGAGCACACAAGGCTCAACCGCGCCGAAAAGCTGGCGCGGATCTACGAATTGATGGATGCGGTGGGGCTGTCGCGCGATTTTGCCAACCGCTATCCGCACGCGTTTTCGGGCGGCCAGCGCCAGCGCATCGGCATCGCCCGCGCGCTGGCCTTGAACCCCAAGTTCATCGTCTGCGACGAACCGATCGCGGCGCTTGACGTCTCGATCCAGGCGCAGGTGGTGAACCTGCTGGAGGAATTGCAGGACCGGCTAGGGCTGACGTATCTGTTCATCAGCCATGATCTGAGCATGGTGCGCCATATCGCCGACCGCGTGGCGGTGATGTATCTGGGCCAGATCGTTGAGCTTGCCAGCCGCGAGGCGCTTTACGAAAGCCCCAAGCACCCCTATACGCAGGCGCTTTTGTCGGCGGTGCCCGAGCCGGACCCCGCGCATGAGGCCAACCGCCGCCGCATCATCCTGACCGGCGATGTGCCCTCGCCTGCCAACCCGCCGCTGGGCTGCAACTTTTGCACGCGCTGCCCGAAGGTGATGGATATCTGCCGCAAGGTGGAACCGCGCAGCCGCGAGATCGAACCGGGCCGCTTTGTGGCCTGCCACCTTTACGACCCAGCAATGACCGCCGGCACAACGGCGGCACCCGAGGCATCAGGCAGCAACAGCTTGAGCAACAACAATCCGACAACCCAACAAGGAGTCTGAGATGAAACTGAAAACCGCCCTTCTGGGCGCGGCGGCTGGCCTTGCCTTTGCCCCCGCCGCCTACGCCGAACGCGGCACGGATGGCCATGTCAACATCATCTACTGGCAGGCTGTCTCGACGCTGAACCCCTATCTGTCCTCGGGCACCAAGGACGTGGAAACCGCCAGCCTGGTGATCGAGCCGCTGGCCGGCTTCAATGAAAAGGGCGAGGTCATCGCGCGCCTTGCCGCCGAAGTTCCGACGGTGGAAAACGGCGGCGTTTCGGCCGACCTGACCACCATCACCTGGAAGCTGAAGCCGGGGCTGCTGTGGTCCGACGGCACCCCGGTCACCTCGGCCGACGTGGTGTTCTCGGCCAATTACTGCATGGCGCCCGATGGCGGCTGCGCGCAGCTGGCGCGCTATGAAGGCATCAAGTCGGTCGAGGCGGTGGACGATCTGACCGTGCTCGTCACCTATGACGAACCGCGCCCGAACCCCTATACCGCCTTTGTCGGCGCCACCTCGCCGATCATCCAGAAGGCGCAATTCGAGGCCTGCATCGGCACCGCCGCCTCAAGCTGCACCGACCAGAACTTCCGCCCTGTCGGCACCGGGCCGTTCGTGGTCACCGACTTCCGCACCAACGACGTGGTGCAGATGGCGGCGAACCCGAACTACCGCGACGCGGCGAAACCGGCCTTTGCCACGCTGACCGTCAAGGGCGGTGGCGATGCCGCAGCGGCGGCGCGTTCAGTGCTGGAAACCGGCGAGTTCGACTATGCCTGGAACTTGCAACTGGCCCCCGACGTGCTGGCCGGCATGGAAGCGGCCGGCAGGGGCAAGGTCATCAACGCCTTCGGCACGCTGGTCGAACGCATCGAGATGAATATGACCGACCCGTCACCCTCGCTGCCGGAGGGCCAACGTTCGACGACCGCGCATCCGCACCCGATCCTGTCGGATATCCGCGTGCGCCAGGCGCTGAGCATGGCGATCGACCGCGAGATTCTGGTTGAAATCGGTTATGGCAGCGCCGGCCGAGCCAGCTGTAACCTTGTGCCTGCGCCGGAAATGTTCGCCTCGGACAACACCGGCTGCCTAGTGCAGGACGTCGCCGGCGCCAATGCGCTGCTGGATGAGGCCGGCTGGGTGCCTGGCGCGGATGGTATCCGCACCAAGGACGGCATGCGCCTGAAGCTGCTTTACCAGACCTCGGTCAACGCTGTGCGCCAGGATTTCCAGGCGATCATCAAGCAGTGGTGGAACGACATCGGCGTCGAGGTTGAACTGAAGGCGATCGACGCGGGCGTGTTCTTCGGCGGTGATGCGGGTTCGCCCGACACCTTCCAGAAGTTCTATGCCGACGTCGAAATGTATGCCAACAACTTCGACGGCACCGACCCGGAACCTTATCTGGCGCAATACACCTGCGAAAAGGCGCCGAGCCCGACGACCCAGTGGCAGGGCGAAAACATCAACCGCTACTGCAACCCCGAATACGACGCTCTGGTCGTCGAACTCGGCCGCACCGGCGAAATGGACAAGCGCGCCGAACTTGCCAAGCGCATGAACGACATGCTGACGAAAGACAGCTTTACCGTGGTGCCGCTGGTGGACCGCGGCCGTAACTCGGGCCACTCGAACACGCTTGGCGGCGTGATCCTGAACACCTGGGATTCGGAACTGTGGAACGTTTCGGACTGGTATCGCATCAAGTGATCTGAACCCCGCGCCGTCCCAGCCTTTGCGCCGGGGCGGCGCACCCCCGACAGCGAGAAGACCCGAGGCGCCGATGTTCACCTTTGCCCTGCGACGATTGCTGATGGCAATCCCGACGCTTCTGTTCATTTCACTGGTCATCTTCCTGTTGCTTGAGGCCGCGCCCGGTGACCCCCTGGGCGACGTGCCGCTGACCGTGCCGCCGGATGTGAAGGAAAAGATGCGCGCGGCCCTGGGCCTCGACAGCCCCTGGTATGTGCGCTATGTCCTTTGGCTGAAACAGTTTTTCTGGGTCGAGCCGCTGAACCTATATGATTACATGTTCGGCACCGACCACGCGCGCGGGTTGCAGCGGGTGATTTCGTTCCAGTCGCGCCAGCCGGTCATGCAGATCATCGTCCAGCGCATTCCGCAAACGCTGACCGTGGTCGGCATGTCGTATTTCATCGGCATTGCCATCGCGCTGCCGATCGGCATCTATTCGGCCTATCGCCAATACAGCTGGTTCGACCAGATCGGCACGCTGGTATCGATGATCGGCTTTTCGGTGCCGACCTTCTTTTCGGGCGTGGTGCTGATCATCTTTTTCGCGGTCAAGCTGCAGTGGTTCCCGTCGATCTACGACACCACGCACCGCGTCACCGACTGGGCCAGCCTGATGAAACAGGTGCGCCAGATGGCGATGCCGGTGATGGTGCTGTCGCTTTACAACGCCGCGCAGATCAGCCGGTTCATGCGCTCATCCATGCTCGACAACCTCAATCAGGATTACGTGCGCACCGCGCGCGCCAAGGGGCTGAGCGAAACTGTTGTGGTGCTGGTGCATGTGCTGCGCAATTCGCTGATCCCGGTGGTTACCGTGATCGCGCTTGGCGTGCCGACGATCTTTGGCGGCGCGATCATCACCGAACAGGTGTTCAAGGTGAACGGCCTTGGGCAGCAGCTGATCACCTCGATCCACTCGAACGACATTCCGATGGTGATGACGCTGACCTTCATCTTCGCCATCCTGATCGTGACCTTCAACCTGATTGCCGATCTGCTTTACGGCATTCTCGACCCGAGGATCCGCTATGACTGATGCCGCCCTTGCCGCAACCCGGCGCAAGGCCCCCCGCAACCAGTGGTGGGATGTCTGGGACCAGTTCAAGACCCACAAGGGCGCGCTGATGGGGCTGGCGGTGCTGTTCACGATACTGGCGCTGATCCTGATCGGGCCGTGGATCTGGACGCTTGACGCCGGCTTTGTCAGCCTGCGCGAACGCAACCAGGGCTTTTCGGCGGCGCATCCGCTGGGCACCGACCAATTGGGGCGCGACCTGCTGGCGCGCATCATGGCGGGCGGCAAGGTCTCGATCTCGGTGGGGCTGACTGCGATGCTGCTGTCGATCACGCTTGGCACCACGATCGGGGTGCTTGCGGGCTATTTCAAGCGGCTGGAAAACCTGCTGATGCGCGGCACCGACCTGTTTCTGGCGTTGCCGCTGTTGCCGCTGCTGCTGTTGATGGTGACTCTGTTTCGCGAACCGCTGTCGCGCACCTTCGGCCCTGAAACCGGGATCTTCATCCTGATCGTCACCGCGATCGGCGCCACCAGTTGGATGCAAAGCGCGCGCATTGTGCGCGGCTCGGTGCTGGCGCTGAAAGAGGCCGAATTCGTGCTGGCGGCGCGGTCTATCGGCACGCCGTCGCGACGCATGATCACCCGGCACATCCTGCCCAACGTGATGAGCCCGATCATGGTTTCGGCCACACTTGGCATCGCCAGCGCAATCATCACCGAATCCGCGCTGTCCTTCCTTGGCCTCGGCTTTCCGCCCGATTTTCCGACCTGGGGCCGGCTTTTGTTCGACGCGGTGGACGCGATGCAGCAATACCCGGCGCGGGTGATCATGCCCGGGGTGATGATTTCGCTGACCGTGCTCAGCGTGAACTACATCGGCGACGGTCTGCGCGATGCGCTTGACCCGCGCATCCGCGGGCGCTGAGCGCGCCTTAGCGCAAGATCGGCGGCCGGGTCGGATCCATCCCCGGCGCCGCGCCAGGCTTGATCACCTGATCGGGTTCCTGCGCGGGTTCGGGCAGATCGAACACCTGCGCTACCGCGGCAAGCCGGGCAAAAAGCGCCTCGTCGCCGGTGACGAAGGCCACGTCGATCTCACCCGCCTCCAGCCCCGAAAACGCCAGCGCCTCGGCGACCGCCTTGGCCAGCGCCGGTTCTGCGCCGGCGACCGCGCCCAGAAAGGCCAGCATATGGCCACGCCGGCCGCCCTCATAACTGACGCCCGCCAGCAGCGCCTGCGCGGCATAGCCCGCCAGATGCACGAATTTCGCATCGAGCGCGGTCAGCAGCGCCCCAAGCGCCGCCGGGCCAAGCGCCGGGTGATGAAAGGCGCGCGGCGTGCCGGTGACCGGCTCGGGCGTCTCGGCCAGCGTTTCGGTCAGCCATTCCAGCGCCTCGGGCGGCAGCAGCATCGCCGATTCTGCAACCCCGAGGTTCAGCCCCAGCCCGATGCCCTGCTCGGCCAGATATTGCGCGATCACCCGGCCCGGCAGCGCCGCATAGGGGGCGGGGATGCCGGTGAAGGCGCTCAGCCGTTCTTCCAGATCGAAGGCCAGCACGTAGTCACCCTGTTCGGTTTCAAACAGCTGCGGCGTGATCGCCTCGCCCACGGGTTCGGTTTCCAGCAGCAAGAACAGCTCGGCGTCGGCCAGCAGGTTGTAAATCGCCAGCCGCGCGGTGGCGTCATCGGGTGCGGCCTCGACGGCGGCATGGGCAAGATCATAGGGCGTGGCTGCGGGCATCGCGGCGGCTTTCGCTGGGGCACGCCGGGGCGCGCGGTTGCGCCCCCCTAGACCGGGCCGCAGCGCGGAGCAAGCAAAAGTGGCATGCGGCAAAGCAGCGGTTGCGCCAAAGCCGGACAATCGCTTAAACAGGCGCAAAACTTCGGGGGGAGTGAGAATGTATCGGGTCTGGAACTTCGTCACCAGCTATTCGCTGCTGCTTATTGCTGGGGCGGCGCTGGCGCTTGTCTGGGCAAATCTGGACCCGCACAGCTACCACGCCATGGTCGATTTTCCGCTGTTCCGCGATTTCTTCGTCGGTGAGGCACATGTGGTCGATGGCCATGTCAGCCGCACCTTGACGCTGCATTTTCTGGTCAACGACATCCTGATGGCCTTCTTCTTCGCGATGGCCGGCAAAGAGGTATGGGAGGCCGTAATCCTGCGCAACGGCGAGTTGCGCGGCCGCAAGGCGATGACGCCGCTGATCGCCACCGCGGGCGGCATGCTGGGGCCGGTGGCGGTGTATCTTGGCCTTGCCGCGGTGCTGGGGATCTACGAATCCGTCAGCCGTGGCTGGGCAATTCCGACCGCCACCGACATCGCCTTTTCCTATCTGGTCGGGCGAATCGTGTTTGGTGCCGGGCACCCGGCGATCCGGTTCTTGCTGCTGCTGGCGATCGCCGATGACGCCGCGGGGCTGATAATTCTGGCGATCTTCTACCCCACGGGCGAACTGGCGCCCGCCTGGCTGCTGCTGTCGCTGGCCGCGGCGCTTGGGGTATATTATCTGGTCAACGACCTGCCGCGTCGGCGGGACCGCGGCAACCAGCTGCGCCCGAACTCGACCTGGGTGCGCCAGAAACTGTCGTTCTGGCCCTACCTCATTGCCGGTTGCCTCAGCTGGTATGGCTTCATGCGCGCCGGCATTCACCCGGCGCTTGGCCTGTTGCCGATCGTGCCGACGATCCCACATGCCGACCGCCCCTATGGCCTCTTCGCCGAGGCCGAAAGATACCTGAAAGATCTGCTGAACTGGATGGAACACCGCCTGAAATACCCGGTGGAGATCGTGCTGTTTCTGTTCGGCCTGCTCAACGCCGGCGTCGAATTCAGCGCAATCAGTGAACCGACGTGGCTGGTGCTGGCCGGGCTGCTGGTGGGCAAGCCGGTGGGCATTTTCGTCATGGGCTGGGTCGGGGCGCGGATGCTTGGCTTCGGGCTGCCCGAGGGCATGCGGCTTTCCGATCTGGTGGTGCTGGGCTGCGTTGCGGCAATCGGCTTTACGGTGGCGCTGTTCGTCGCCTCGGTCGCCTTTCCGGGGGGCGACATCCAGGATGCGGCCAAGATGGGCGCCTTGTTCAGCTTTGGCGCGGCGCTGCTGGCTATTGTCGCGGGCAGGCTGTTTCGGGTGCAGCGCTGCGAGATCTGAACGGCCCTGTTTCGGCGCCATCCTCAATGGCTGCGAAAATTGCGTATTTCATGGGCATGCAGACATAATGTTGCCGGATTGGCTGGCTACATGCATCGTTAAACAAGACACCCTAGGGTGCGCAAGCTATGCCTGACAGGGCCAAAGGCGCGGAATGCTCGAATTCGTCAATGTCAGCAAATCGTTCTGGACCGGCAAGAACCGCAAGGTGATCCTTGACCGCGCCACCTTCCGGGTGGAACTGGGCAATTCGCTGGGCATTCTGGCCGCCAACGGCACCGGCAAGACGACGATCATCAACATGATGGCCGGGCTGGAAAAACCCGACGAGGGCGAAATTCGCAAGACCTGCCGGGTCTCGTTTCCGCTCGGGTTCATGGGCGGTGTGGTCACCAAGCATACCGGCACCGAAAACGCCCGCTTCATCGCCCGCCTTTACGGGCTCGACCCCGACTATGTCGAGGCCTTCTGTCGCTGGTTGACCGGGATCGCTGAATATTTCGATATGCCGGTTGGCACCTACAGCCAGGGCATGCGCGCGCGCTTCACTTTTGCGCTGCTTTTGGCGCTCGAATTCGATATCTATCTGATCGACGAAGGCATGCCCTCGACAACCGACGTGGAATTCAACCGCAAGGCCGGCGAGATTCTGCGTGAGCGGCTGCAGAATTCAACCGTGATCGTGGTCTCGCATCAGGCCAAGACGCTGGAGAAGTTCTGCCGTTCGGCGGCGGTGTTGCGGGATGGGCAGCTTTACATGTTTGACACCTTGGAAGAGGCGAAACGGCTCTATGACTACGGTACCCAAGGCTAAAAGATTCCGCGTCCGGCGCAGCTTGCCGACGCTGTCACCGGTGCTGGTGGAACTGGCGCCCCGCAATGCCGCGGGCGACGGCGACCCCGCAGTGCCGTTGCACCGGCCCGAACCCGCGATGCCCGCCTATTTCGCCAGCGAGGACGACGGGTTTGGCGAAAAGCGCTTTCCCACCGCGGCGCGCGACAGCGTGCTTGGCCCCAGCGAACGCAGCCCCCAAGACGAAATCGGCGAGATTCGCGCCGAAGGGCTGACCGGCCGTCAGCTGCGCATGGCGCGGCGCGTTGCGCAAAAACACGGGATCGAGGTGACTTCGGATTTTGAAGCGGTGCGGCTGCTGCGCAAGCGCGGCCTTGACCCGTTCCAGCATTCCGGCGTGCTCGACCTGATCACGACCGCGCAAAGCGACAGCCGATCCACCGCATTGGCGCGGCTTGACGGACCGGGCGCCGACGCGCGCGTGCAGCTGCCGCAGACGGTGCGACCGGGCAGCAACCTGCCCTCGACCGAACTGGTGCAGGAAGATCGCCGCGCCCGCGAAATCGTTGCCATGCAGCGCGATATCGCGCAGCGCCGCCGCCGCCGGGTGGCACTGCTGTTCAC
>Ga0326597_10002197_pt1 | contig 29477 bp, 22 predicted proteins | sample RVTome_12_FD_203789 | JGI IMG/M metagenome (GOLD analysis project Ga0326597, IMG submission 203789) | Soil microbial communities from uranium-contaminated site in the Upper Colorado River Basin, Wyoming, United States - RVT100D185 | ecosystem: Environmental > Terrestrial > Soil > Contaminated >... | reverse complement strand
GAGCCCGTTTGACCTGAGCGGCTTCTCAGCGACCGTTCAGGCCCCCGCGGTATACCGCCCGCATCTATCCCGCCGAGCGTGGGGGGAGGAGTCGGTGTCCGATCCCAGCGGGCCCGAAACCCTGTCCGCAACGAGCGACCTGGTTCTCGCGGTCCGTGTGGTCCTTTCGCCGGGTGGGCAATGGGTCCGTGGAGCGGTCGTGGACCCAGAGGGCTGCCACGACCGGCCGTTTGTAGGCCTCGCCGGGTTGTGCGAGGCACTCGGCGAGTGGCTGGCGGAAGTCCGAGGACGGCAAGAGGCACGACCCGATCAGCGACCACAGGACAGCTAGCGAGGCGAGAGGAGCAGGCGCCCGCCACGGGCGCCAAGGCGACTGGCAGCGCGGCAGTTGGCAGCAACGAGGTGCGACTGATGGAGATGAAGATCACGAACCGGAGCGACCGTCAGGTGCTGCTCCGGCTGAAGAGCGGCGTCACGCGAAACCTGGCGCCGGGCGAGGTTGCCGACAAGCTGGAGTCGGTCGAGGTGCTCGGCAACGCCCGCATCGCCCATCTCGACGCAAGCGGGCTCGTCTCAATCGAGACGTCCGAGGGCAAGCCGGCACGCCCCAAGCGGGCCAAGGCGGCCACTCGCCCGGCAACGAAGCGGTCCGGTGGAGCCGCCGCCCGACGCGCGACTCCGAGTGGCGGACGGACTGCGACGCCCGCCACGAAGCCCACGACCGAGTCCTGACTGAACGGAGCTTGTTGGCATGGCAACGTTGACGGCACCTGGTGTCTACGTCGAGGAACAGCCGAGCGGCGTTCGGCCAATCGAAGCCGCCGGAACGTCGACGGCGGCCTTTTTTGGAGAGGCCGAGCGTGGCCCGCTCGGCAGTGTCGTCAAGATCTTCAACTTCACCGATTTCCAGACCGCATTCGGCGGCTTCCTTGACGGTGGGCGGCACCTCGCGCATGGCGTCTACCAGTTCTTCAACAACGGCGGATCCGCGTGTTACGTCGGTCGGGTGGCGCCGAACGCCGTCACCGCGTCGGTCACGGTCATCGACCGCGCGGCCGTTCCGATCGACAGCCTCACGATCAGCGCGTCGTCGGCGGGCGGCTGGGGCAACGAGATCATGGTCGACGTCGACTCTGCGCTGGCGTCTGATCCCGATAACCAGTTCGTCCTGACCGTCCTCCGGGAGAACCCCGACCCGGCCAAGGCGCCGATTGTCCTGGAGACGTGGCCCGACCTGAGCATGAACCCGGACGAGCCACGGTTCGTCGAGACGATCCTCGCCGGGTCCGTCTACGTTCGCGCGGCCGTCAACCCTGTGAGCCCGAACCCGAACGTCATCAACGGGTTCAGTGTCGGCGCGGTCCTCCCCTCGATCGCGCCAGTGCTCGGTGCGACCCAGCGCGTGATCCGGATCAACATCAACAACGACGGCCAGCGCGTCGTGGACTTCACGGCCGCTCTCAACGGCGTGAACCTGTCGGACCCCGTCGCGATCCGGAACGCCATCGCCCCGGTGATCACGGCGCTCGCGCCCCTCCGCGCATCCACAGATCCGAACTCGTACTCCGGTGCGACCGTCGTCTGGACCCCCATCGGCGCGACCGGCCAATACACGATCACCGCGGGTGGCGCCGCATCCCTGACGTCCAGTGTGGTCGTGGACAACGGTCCCAACCCCGGCACGAACGCGGCCGCGGCCCTGGGGCTCGGGCCGAAGAACGGCGGCCATGAGGTCTTCGGTGCGTCTCCGACACGCCCCGCGGACACCCCGGTCGGCGATCTTTATCTCGTCGGCGACGACACGGTCGCAGGCAGTGTCTCCGCGGTGGTCGCAGGCGCCAACGGCACCACGCCGCAGGACAGCGACTACGTGGCCGCACTGTCGATGATCGACCTGATCCGCGACGTGAGCCTGATCGCCATCCCGGGCATCGGGTCCGAGGCCGTCATCGACGCGGCGATGAACTACTGCGCGAACCGGCAGCTGAGCGACTGCTTCTACGTCGGTGACGTCGCGAGCAGCGACGACACGTACACGGAGGCGATCGCCTTCCGTGACGCCCTCAACGGGCCGAACTCCTACGGCGCCACATACTTCCCGTGGGTGTACATGCTCGACCCTAGCGGGCGTTCGTCGGAGCCGATCCTCGCCCCACCGTCGGGCTTCATGGCGGGCCTGTACGGCCGGATCGACTCACGCCGCGGCGTCTGGAAGGCGCCCGCCGGCAGCGAGGCCATCCTGGCCGGCGCCGTGGGTCTCGCGACCGAGATCAACGACGTCCAGCACGGTGACCTGAACCGACATCCCAAGAGCGTCTGCGTGATTCGCCGGTTCCCGACGACCGGCATCGTCAGCTGGGGTGCCCGGACGGTGAGCTCGGACCCCGAATACAAGTACATCTCGATTCGGCGGACGGCGATCTTCCTCCGCGTGAGCATCTACAACGGGATTCAGTGGGCGGTATTCGAGCCGAATGACGAGCCCCTCTGGGCATCGCTACGTCTGAACATCGGTGCGTTCATGAACACGCTCTTCCGACGAGGCGCCTTCCAGGGAGCGACGCCGAAAGAAGCCTATTTCGTCAAATGCGACGCCGAGACGACGCCGCAGGCCGACCGCGACCTCGGAATCGTCAACGTCCTGGTGGGGTTCGCGCCGCTCAAGCCCGCCGAGTTCGTCGTCGTCAAGATCCGGCAGATCGCCGGCCAGGCGCCGTGAGCATCGTAATCGTTGGTTTGGGAGCCCGGGCACGCGCCCGCACGATGAGGCGGTGAGATGGCGGAATTCAGCGTCAATACCCACGAGTTCGATCCGTATCGGGGGTTCAAGTTTCGCCTGAAGTGGGACAACGACTATGTGGCCGGATTGAGCAAGTGCAGCGCGCTCAAGAAGACCACCGAAATGGTCGAATGGCGCCAGGGGGGCGATCCAAGCCACAGCCGGAAGCTGCCGGGCAAGACCACCTATGAGTCGATCACGCTCGAGCAGGGCGTGACCCACGACACGCGTTTCGAGGAGTGGGCGAACGCCGTCAACAACTTCGCCGGTGACGCCCTGATGACCCTGAAGAATTTTCGGAAGGACGTGACCCTCGAGGTCTACAACCTCCAGGGCGCACCGGTGATGGCCTACAACATCTACCGCTGCTGGGTCTCCGAGTACACGGCGCTGCCGGAGCTGGATGCGGCCGGCAACGCCGTGATGATCCGCACGATCAAGCTCGAGAACGAGGGCTGGGAGCGGGATGCGGCGGTGGGCGAGCCGACCGAGAGCTGATCGGCCGTGACCATGGGGCGCTCCTGACATGACGATGCTGTGCACGTTGCCAGGCGGCCACTTCGCCGAGGACGGTACCCTGCACCGGACCGCCGAGCTCAAGGAGCTCAGCGGCCGCGAGGAGGAACTCCTCGTCGGACGATCGACGACCCGCTCCGCGGGCCGCGTCAGCGAGGTGCTGAGCCGCTGCGTTGCCCGGATCGGAGCGATCCAGCCGGTCACGACCGACCTCGCCCGCGGGCTTCTCGTCGCCGATCGCCAGTTCCTCCTGCTCAAACTTCGGGAGATCTCGATCGGGTCGCGGATCAACGGCACGGTGCACTGTCCATGGCCCGCGTGCGGCGCGAAGGTCGACGTCGACTTCTCGACGACCGACGTGCCGGTGACAGCGGCTGAAGACCCGGCGCCGACCTACACGATCGAGCTCGCGGACGATGCATGGCTGGACGACGGCGCACCGGCCCGGGCGCAGTCCGTGACATTCCGACTCCCAACCGGCGCGGACCAGGAGGCGCTCGAGGATCTGGTCGCCCAGAACGCTGCGGAAGGACTCACAGCCCTCCTCGACCGGTGCGTGGTCATCGATGCCCCGGATGGCGCATCGCAACCGTTCGACGCCGGCAGCCTGTCGTCCCGCGGGCGGATGCGCCTCGAGCGAGCCATGGAGGAGCGCGCGCCGAGCGTATCCCTGGAGATGTCGATGACGTGCCCGGACTGCGGGCGCGGCTTTGCGATCCCGTTCGACCTCCAGGACTTCTTCTTCGGCGAGCTCCGAACGACAGGCGACCTGCTCCGGCGGCAGGTTCACTACCTGGCGTTCCATTACCACTGGAGCGAGCGGGAGATCCTCGACCTGCCCCGCGAGAAGCGCCTGTCGTACATCTCCGTTCTCGCCGAGGAGATCGAGGCACTCAACCATGCCGTCTGACGGCGGGTTCGGGGATCGGCCGGCCCTCCTCGCGGGCTTCGCGAGCGGGACCCGTTGGTCGTACCGGTCGGCCGTCCACCGTCTGCTTGGGTCACCCCAGCCAGATGACCTCTCGTTCGGCTCGACGCCGCCGCTCCCGCCCGCAACATTCGAGTACGTTGGCCAACGATCGTCGGGAGACTGGTGGACCGATCGCGCCGCGGTCGACGCTTCCCGCTCGACAATCGTTCATCGCGCTGACCCGCTCCCCGCCGCGCCGCCGGTGCCGGTCGCCACGCGCCGTGTTTCCGTCCCGGAGCAGGTCGACATCACCCGGGTTGCGGAGGAACAGCCCCGGGGCCCGGATCCTGACTCGAACAGCACGCCGGTTGTACCGCTCCGCGCCGACGTGACCTCCCACGGATTGCTGGAGGTGGCGCGCAGCGCACCGGTCGTCGCCGCGGCGCCGAGTGCGCGTGCGGCAACCGCGTTCCCCCGAGCGATCACGCCGCAGCTTGTTGGTCCGCCATCGTCGGCGGACCGCCCGGCCCCCAACGGAGCCCGAGTTACGAGCCACCTGGCGGGCCCCGGAATGCCCTCGGTGCGCCCGGAAGGGATTCTCATCCAGCCAGGCGCTGTTTCCGTTCCGGCCGCGGAATTCTCCATCCCACCCCGGCCGGCCGACGATCCTGCCCCCACCCTCGATCGGATGGATCCACCCGTCGCTACGCATCCAGCACCACGGCAGCCACGGCGGGCGGTCGACCGACTCGAGACGGCAGTGGCGGACCGCGACCGCGGACCGGTTGCCGCCGATCTGGGTCCCGGATCGACCCCGACGCCCCGGCGCCGCGTCGCCGTCCCGGAGCCACAGAATCCCTCCCGTCGCATCATGCCGCAGACGCAGCCTCCGGCCATGCCGGGCCCTCCGGTCGATCGCCCGCTGCCGGTCGCGGAGCCGGCCCACCAGGCGTTCCAACCACGCACGAACTCCGGCGTCGATCGCATGCCGGCGCGGTTGCCGCAGCCGCGAGTCGCGGATCCGCCCGCGCTCCAATCTCCGGAGCCGCGTGCGGTCTCTCCGCGCCACCAGACCCGCAACGCCGAGCGCATCCGGAGCCTGCTGGTCACGCCGGTGCCGCCGCGCCGGACGGTCCCGCGATCGTTCTGGGCGAGCAGCGCGCTGCGGTCCACCCATCGTGGCGTTCTTCGCTAGGGATGGGAGGAGATGAGCGCCTCCACGGTCATCGGGCGGGTCAGCGAGTCGCTGCGGAGCCTGCTCGTCACCGAGATGCAGTTGGTCCCCGTCGTCCCCGTCACGATCCTGGCACCGGACGAGCCCGGAGGAGGGCGTCGCATCAACCTGTTCCTGTACCGGGTGCAGGAGAACGCCTTCCTGCGCAACCAGCAGTGGCAACTGAACCCGAAGGACACCAGCAAGCTCGTCGCGCCGCCACTGCCGCTCAACTTGTCCTATCTCCTGACCCCGTACGCGGCGAACGATCCGACGCTCGGCAACGCCACGGTGCACGAGATTCTCGGTGAAGCGATGCGGGTCTTCTACCAGTTTGCGGACGTCCCAGATGTCCACCTCGCTGGTGACCTGGCCGTCGCCCGTGAGCGCATCAAGATCGCGCCAAGTGACATCGACCTCGAGGAGTTGAGCCAGGTCTGGGGCACCTTTTCCCAGCCGTTCCGGCTGTCAGTGAGCTATGAGGTGTCGGTCGTCCAGGTGGACCAGAGCGCGAGCACCGAACGACCATTGCCGACCCGCGTGCGGACGATCGGCGTGCCGCAGATCAAGGCACCCTACCAGCCGCCCGTCGTGGACCGAGTGAATCCGGTCAGCGGGATCGCCGGGTCGACGATCACCTTCTTTGGCGAACACCTCGATGGGTGGACCGCAAGCGTCCGGATCCTCGACTCGCTCATTCTCGACGCCGCCCCGATCTCGGGTGACTCGTTCACCGCCATCCTGCCGGCGGCCATGCTCAGCGGCTTCTACCAGGTCCAGGTCGACGTGGCCCACCTCTTCCGGCGCGCCTTCACCTTCGAAGTGACGCCGTGACCGAGCTCGCGACGATCGCCGCCGTCCCAGACGTGGCGCCGTATCTCGACCCCGCCGAGCACCTGGCCGATGAGCTGGATCGTCTCGACCTCCTGCTCCGAATCCGGGCCGAGTCCCTCCAACGGAGCTGGGGCGACCGTCCCGCGTCGGACGGTCCGCCCGGCTACGTGTCCGAGGAAGACGTCGCCTGGCTGCTCGGCGGGGGCCGCGATCTGCTCGATGACCCGGTTTCGGACCGCCGCTGGTACGAAGAGCTGGCGCAGGCCCGTTCGGAGATCGACGCGCGGCTCCGCCGGACCATCGAACACGGGGGAGCCCTTCCGCTCGCGCGTCTCGCGGCCGTGTTCGGGCTGTCCGACTTCGAGGCGGACGCGGTCTTGATCTGTCTCGCTCCCGAGCTTCGACGACGCTACGACCTCATCTACGCCTACCTCCAGGACGACATCGCGCGGAAGCGTCCGAGCTGTGATCTCGTCCTGGACCTGCTGTGCCTGACCGAGTCCGAGCGGTGGGCCGCTCGGGCGTGGCTGGCGCCACATGCCCCGCTGATCCATGCCGGCATCATCGAACTCATCGACGACCCGCTCAGCCCATCGGGGTCCTCTGGTCTCGCGCAATTCGTGCGGCTCGACCCGCGGATCCTGCGGTTCATCCTCGGCGAGTCGACCTTCGACGCTCGGCTGTCCGGCATGATGCGGCTCCTCCAGCCCGACGGCGCGGCCGACCTCCTCGCCGTCGACCCTGGGGCCAAAGACGCAATGCTGGGATTCGCCCGTCGCTGGGCAGCCCGCGCGGATGCGGCCCGGCCGCGCGTGGTGCTGAACCTGCGCGGACCCCGAGGAGTCGGGAAGCGCTCGCTCGCGCTCGCGGTGTGCGCCGAGCTGGGACGGCCGATGCTCGTGCTCGATGCCACGCGACTGCCGGCCGACGTCCACGAGACCGAGCTCCTCCTCCGGCTTGCGTTCCGCGAGAGCCTCCTGCATCAGGCGCCGCTCTACATCAGTCCCGTCTCGCCGTTCACGCACGCAGGCGACGAGGCGGCCGGCTTGCGGACGGCACTAGGCCAGGCTGTCGAGGCCTACGGCTGGATGACGTTCCTCGCCGGCCAGGATCCGTGGCCCGATCGCGAGCCGTTCGGCAACGTCGTGTTCTACAGCACGACCCTCCCGATGCCGACTCCCGCCATCCGGCGCATTGCGTGGAGCGACGCCCTCGCGACCCACCTACCGGAGCGCGATGCGGGCGACCTGGCATCGAAGCTCGCTGAGCGGTTCCGCCTGACGCCCGGCCAGATCCGGCACGCCGTCGCAGCGATCGAGGACGAACGCGTGGTGCATGCCGCATCGCAGACGCTGTCCTTCGAGCGCCTGGCTGCCGCGAGCCGCGATCAGGCGCAACACGAACTTTCGACACTCGCCGTCAAGATCGCCCCGGCGCATCGTTGGCCGGACCTCGTCCTGCCCGACCCGGCACAGGACCAGCTGGTTGAGCTCTGCGGGCACATCCGGAACGAGAGCGTGGTCTTCGACCGGTGGGGATTCGGCACGCGCTTGACCTACGGCCGCGGGGTGAGTGCCCTGTTCTCGGGGCCGCCTGGGACCGGCAAGACGATGGCCGCGGAGGTGATTGCCGCGGACCTCCAGCTCGACCTGTTCAAGGTCGACCTCGCACGCGTGGTGAGCAAGTACATCGGCGAGACCGAGAAGAGCCTGGGCCGGATCTTCGCAGAGGCGGAGAACAGCAACGCCATTCTGTTCTTCGACGAGGCGGATGCCCTGTTCGCGAAGCGCACGGACATCTCGGACGCCCACGACCGCTACGCGAACCTCGAGACGAGCTACCTGCTCCAGCGGATGGAGGACTACGGCGGCGTCGTGATCCTCGCATCGAACCTCCGCGAGAACATCGACCCGGCCTTCATCCGTCGGCTTCGGTTTGTCGTCGAGTTCCCGTTTCCCGATGCGGCCAGCCGGGCCAGGATCTGGCGTGCGCACCTCCCCGCCGCCGCACCCGTCGACCCCGATATCGACTTCGCGGTCCTCGGCGAACGGATCCAGGTCGCCGGCGGGAACATCAAGGACATCGTCCTCAATGCGGCATTTGCGGCGGCGTCTGATGGCGGCGTCATCGGCATGAAACACGTGCTCCACGGGACGCGTCGCGAGTTCGAGAAGATCGGCAAGCTCTGGGACGGGTCGCTCACGACCCGAGGAAGGGGCTAGGTGCCAGCTCGATGCCCCTGAACAACGCCCCCAAGATCCTGCGCGGCGCGTTCGTGGAGTACGGCCTGAGCCTGCCCCCGCTGTTCGTCGTCTTCCAGTACAACCCGCTCGAGCTCAGTCGCAACCGCAGTCTCGCGTTCCGGCCGCCGAATGACACGGCGGGCGGCGGCTCCGACGACGAGGACGGGTCTTCGATGTTCCGCTGGTTCCGGGAGCCGAAAACCCTGCGCAAGTACCACCATGAGAAGAGCGACCTCTCGGATATCCAGAAGGGCCAGAAGGTCACGTTCGAAGAGGAGTCCATCCGGTTCGACATCCGGCTCGACGCGACCGATGACCTCGAGAACGGGAACGTCATCGCCGCGACCTTCGGCGTCCTCCCTCAGCTCTCGACTCTGGAGCTGATGGTCTACCCGAAGCAGGAGAGTCTCATCGGCGCAGCTCTCGGCAGCCTGCTGGGATCACCGGGCGGGTTCAGCTTCACGAAAGGCGAGAACCCGCCGCTGGTGTTGTTCATCCTCGGCCACAAACGCGTGCTCCCGGTGAACATCAACAGCCTGAGTATCACCGAGACCGAGTTCAGCACGCTCCTCGATCCGGTCCGAGCCACGGTCGCGGTGGACCTGACCGTCATCGAGGGCGGGAACCCGCTCTTCACCTACTCGAAGATCGCGAAGGAAGTCAGTTCCGTCCTGAACCTCGCGAACATCGCCGATATAGCGAACGTCGTGGTGCCCGGATGAGCCCACTCTTCTCGCCGACCTCGAGATACCGTCGAATTGCTGACGTTGCCACGATCGATGGTCACGGCCGAGCGACGACCTCCAGGGACTTCCGCCCGCTCCCGGACCAGCCTGGAACGTTCCAGCACGTCGTCTCGGCCTCCGATCGCCTCGACCACCTCGCGTTCAAGTACTACGACCAGCCCCGCGACTGGTGGCGGATCCTCGACGCGAATCCGGCATTCATCGATCCCGAGTCGCTCCTCGGCGACGACCGGTTTGTCGAGGTGCTGCTGCCGGTCTCCTGGTCGGGCGCCGAGCCGCGATGGTCGGAGCTGCAATCCGCCCTGCTCGCCACGCCTGGGATCGGCGCGGCCCTGATGGGCTCCGAGACCATGCCGATTCCGACGGCGACGGTGTCCGATGGCCCGGTCGCGTTTACGATCGCGGGCGCGATGCTGGTCGAGCTCAACGACAGCGTCCAAACGCAGGCGGTCGGAGGGCCCCTGGCGGCGGCCCTTGCGGCGAACCTTGTGGTGCTCGCGCAGCCGCTACGGGTGGAGGCCCTCGGGACTGCCGCATGGCGGATCAGTGAGCTGGCGAGCAACGTCATCTGGACGTTTGGTTTCGATCCCGGACCGAACGTCGTGGCCGCCAGCCCCGGAACCCTCGAGTTCGCTTGGTCGGCCGCGATCGCGTACAACCGAGCCCTTCTCGGCCCCCAGGATCTCGCGGCCATTGCCGCGGCGACGGGCTTCTCCACGGGCATGCCCACCGAAATTCGGCGCGTCGGCAAGCCGGTCGTCATCCCGCCTCGGACGGCATGACGATGAGCAACGAGAGCTTCGTGATCAAGGCCGACGGTGAGGAAACAACCGACGTCTACGACGAGCTGATCTCCCTGGAGGTCGAGCTGTCTGACGAGCTGCCGGCGACCTTCCGCATGTCGATTGCCATGTCGACAGATCCATCGTCCGGAACCTGGCGGTTCCAGGATGAGGAGCGATTCCGGATCTGGAAGCAGGTGGACATCGCGGTCGGGTTCGTCGACAGCGGCCCTGAAGACCTGTTCAGCGGATATATCACGCGTGTGCAGCCACGCTACCCTCAGGACGACGGCCAGTGCGTCCTCGAGATAGCCGGGATCGACGGCAGCGTCCTCATGGACCGCGAGGAGAAGCTGAAGGATTGGCCGGACAAGGCCGACAGCGACATCGCCCGGGAGATCCTCGGCGCCTATCCGCTCGAAGCGAACGTCGATGACACGGAGATCGTGCACGAGGAAGCCGCGTCGACGGTCATCCAACGCGAAACCGACCTGAGGTTCGTGCAGCGGCTCGCCCGGCGGAACGGCTTCACGTTCTACGTGGACGGTGGGACGGCGAACTTCAAGCGGGTCGATCCACAGACGCTGCGTCACCCGATCCTCGCTGCCCATTTCGGCGCGGAGACATCGTTGTCCTCGTTCCGCGCAACCGTCGACGCCCTCCGTCCGGCCCGGGTCTCGATGTTCCAGCTGGATCACCTGAGCAAGGAGGTCCTGGTCGCCGAGGTGGACAGCCTCGAAAGCGATCCGCTCGGGTCGCTCGATGCCGCGGCCTTCCTCCCGCCATCGTTCGCGGGCCCCTCGACGGTGTACGTCGCCAACAACGCGGTCACGGGCCGTCCCGAGATGGACGCGTTGTGTCAGCACCTGTTCACGGAGGGAGCCGCGTTCGTCACGGGCGAGGGCGACGTTGATTCCAGTGTGTACAACCACGTGCTCCGCCCTCGTGGGCTCGTGACGATCAAGGGCGTCGGTGAGACGTACAGCGGGGACTACTACGTCTCATTCGTCCGACACACGATCACGCGCGGCGGCTACAGCCAGTTGCTGCGGGTGACGCGGAACGCCCTGCTGCCGACGGGGGACGAGGAGTTCTCCGCGGGTGGCGGGCTGGGTGATCTGCTGTGAGGGAACGCTGATGGTCGAGATCGAGTCGGTCGTTGCCCGTCTGGCGGATTCGGTCGAGCACCGGTTCTTCGGGAAGTACCGCGCCCTGGTCGTCGACAACGACGACAAGGAGCACCTGGGGCGCCTGAAGGTCCGTGTGCCGAGCCTGTTGGGCGACGAGGTCGTCACGGGTTGGGCGGCACCCTGCATGCCGTACGGGGGCGGGCCGGACCGCGGGATGCTGTTCGTTCCGGAGATCGGTGACGGCGTCTGGGTCGAGTTCGAAGAGGGCGACCTGGAGTTCCCGATCTGGGTCGGGACCTTCTGGAGCAAGCCGGACGATCAATCCGAGATTCCGTTTCGGATCAAGCCGGATGGCAGCAAGGACGAGTCGGACCAGGAGCCCCCGACGCGAAAGATCATCAAGACCGCCAAGGGCCACACGCTCCAGTTCGAGGATGCCGACGGCGAGGAGATGGTGATCCTTAAGGAGGCCAAGAACGGGCGGGTCGTCACCCTCGACAAGACCGGGATCGCGATCGACGACGGTGCCGGGAACCGGCTCGAGATCACCGCCGACAAGTTCCGGATCGTGTCGGCCGTGCCGTTCATGATCGAGGCCAAGGGCCAGCCGATCAAGCTTATCGGCGACACGATCGAGCTCGAGAAGGGCTGAGGCGATGGGAACGCTGGTCGTGGTGGCAGATGATCCGGTCGCCGGAACGGACAAGCACAATGTCGCCGGCGCCGCGACGCCTCCGCCTCCCGGTGCGCCCTACGCGGGCATCGGCGACTACGACTACGCCGGATCGATGACCGATCAACTGGCGGACTTCTTCACGATCGGCGGCAAGGCGGTCGCGGTGGTCACCAGCGAGAGCTCGCTCGACCCCGGCGAGACCGCGCCGCCGGCCGGCGGCCACTCGGGGCCCGCCGGCTCGAACTTCGTCCCGCCGTCGCCGGCGCCGGTCCTCGCGAGCCTGACGATCACCGAACCGATCGGAACCGGCGTGCCCAGCGCGACCGCCGGCAGCACCTTCGCGAAGGCCGGTGGCGATGCGCTCTTGCTCGACGGCGACAGCATCGACACCTGCGACGGGCTCAACGTGCCGATGAACTCGACGGTCACCTCGAGTGGCCAGGACTTCGTGACGTGTTCGGAGTAGGTCGCGCCGTGGAGCGATGCCCGTGAGCGGTCAGGCGACGACGCTCGGCTTCCCGTTCGCCGTCGACGGCGGCAACGTCGTCGCGACCGGCGGGAGCGACACGATTCGGGCCAAGGTGATCCAGGTCCTGTTCACGGCGCCCGGCGAGCGGATCAACCGGCCGGAGTTTGGCTGTGGCCTGTTCAATCTCGCGTTCGATCCGAACAACGACGTGCTCGCCGCGGCGATGGAGTTCACGATCGGTCAGGCCCTCGCCCGCTGGTTGCGAGCGGACCTGATCGTCGAGAGCATCAGCGTCCGGGCCGAGGAGGAGCAGGCCGTTGTCGAGGTCGGCTATCGAACGATCCAGGAGCTTGCCCGCCAGGCCGTGAATATCCGGTTCCGGCCATGACGCGATCGATGAGCTGCCGCCCGCGACTCCTGAGCCAGGGAGACCGGTGATGGTCGACACGACACCGGACGGCTCCCGCTTGAGCGTCGACTATGGAGCGCGCGACTTCGATAGCCTGCTGCGCTCCATCCGAAGCCGGATCCCGGACACGATCCCGGAATGGACGGACTTCGACGCGGAAGCTGATTTCGGGAACGTCCTGCTGCAGCTCTTCGCTCACACGGGAGACCTGCTCAACTACTACATCGACCGGGTGGCGACCGAGAGCCTGTTGGGCACGGCGCAGACCCGCCGGAGCGTCATCCAGCATCTTCGACTGATCGGCTATCGCCTGGCGACGGCCGCCCCAGCTGCGACGACGGTCACCCTGTCCTTCCCACCGCTGACCTCGCAACTCGTGGTCATCCGCCGCGGCGACGCATTCACGAGCCGCAGTGGACCGGGTGCCAGGAGCGTCCGCTTCGAGTTCAACTCGGAACAGCCGCTTCAGATCGCCACCAACTCGATCGCCGTGACGAACGGTCGGAAGGTCTTCAGCGGCCTGCGGATCGAGGAGGGTCGCCTCGTCGAGGACGAGTTCCTCGGCAGTTCGACAGGCCAGCCGAACCAGCGACTCCGCCTCGCGCATCCGCGTGTGATCCTCCGGCCGATCGGGCCGCGGTCCGCCGGCGCGCGCGACATCATCCTGCGCAGCACGGCTGGTGGCGTCGTCACCGAGTGGACGCTGACCGAGACGCTTGCATTCAGCCGCTCGACCGCGACAGACGTGGCCATCGAGATCGACGAAGACGACCGTGCGACCCTCGTCCTCGGCGACGGACGTTTCGGCGCCGTGCCCGCGGCAGGGGCAACGCTCCGAGCGACGTATCGCGTGGGCGGCGGGACCTTGGGAAATCTGCCGGCGGGATCGATCCAGACGATTCTCGATGCACCGCAGCTTTCGAGCCTCGCCGCCGAGATCAACAACGCCGATCCCGCGACGGGCGGTGCGGAGCGCGAGGAGATCGCGCACGCGGTCGGCCACGCTCCGGCGGTGTTCCGGTCGCTGAAGCGCGCCGTCACCACCGCGGACTACGAGGCGCTCGCGCTGATGTTCGGTGGCGTCGGGAAGGTCCGCGCGGGCCGCGGGGGTTGGAACCTCGTTCGTCTGTATGTCGCACCGGAAGGCGGCGGCCACGTCAGCGATGTCTTGCGCTCGAGCCTCGTGACCTACTTCGAAGATCTCCGGCCCGTTTCGACGCTCGTCGAGATCATGGACGTCGAATACATCCCGATCGCCGTCACGGCAGAGATCGCCGTGATCAGCTACTACTCCCAGGCTCAGGTGGCTGAGGAGGTGCGCGAGGCGGGGCGGCGTCTCCTCGCATTCGACTCCGTCGACTTTGGGACATCCGTGTACTTGAGCAAGTTCTATGAGGCGATCGAGGCGATCCCCGGGGTCGATTTCGTGAACGTGACGGAGTTCCGACGTGTCGAGCAGCCTGCCGGCTCGCTCGAGGCTTCGGGAAAGATCGTCCTCGCCGAGCACGAGTTGGCGGTGGCCTCCACCGAAGCCGGCTACGACAGGCGGATCCAACTCGTCGTGAGCGGGGGGTTCATCTGAGCTGATGAGACTGCTCGACCTCACCCTTTCCACGCATCCCACTGGTCATCGGATCGATCTCCGGTGGCTGAACCCTGACCCGGTCGGGTTTCCCGGTATCCGGGTCGTCCGACGCGAGGGGACATTCCCGAAGCGGCCCGACGACGGTGTGGTCGTCGTCAACGGAATCGGCCTGGGCTCCGGGCTGGACGATCTCGGTCGGGAGATTCACGTCCACAGTGACGTTGGGCTGAATGGCGACACGACCTACTACTACCGCTTCTTCCCGTTCACGGGTGCGCCACCGCCGTTCGACGGAGACCCGGAGAACCACGCGATCGGGTACGCGAGCTCCGCGCTGGGCAACGGCGAGCGGATGTACGCGCGACTCCCCGCGATTTATCGACGCTACGACGCACAGACCAATCTGCTTCGTCGGTTCGTCGAGCTCACGGGTACGGAGCTGGACGTCCTGGAGAGTCATCTCCGCAGCTCCCGCGAGTTGCGCGACATCGTTGACGTCGATGGCCGGATCCTCCCGAGGCTCGCCGAATGGATCGGCTGGAAGACCGATTTTCGTCTCGAGTTCGACGGCCAGCGGAATGAGATCCGCGACGCCCCTGCGCTGTTCCAGCGGGTCGGGCTCATCCCGGTGGCAAACGCGACCGTGACCCGCATCAGCGGCTGGCAGTGCCGCGCAAAGGAGTACGTCCACAACGTCCACCGAACCAACGAGCCGCCAAGGTTGCAGGTGTGGGGTCGGCGCCTTGCTGCCAACTTCACGGAGCTGGATCCGGAGACACTTGTCACGAGCGACTGGTCGCACGATGGGCGCGCAAGCTCGACGGTTGACGACCATGGCGTCCGCTGGGTCGTCTACCACACCCGCCACGCCGACGGGAGCCGAGTCTGGTACAAGACGTCCCCGACATTCACCCTCCCGGTCGAGACGGCCGCTGCACTCGCCGCCGCCAACGTCGCAACGCTCCAGGTCGCGTTTTCCGCCGCAGGGGCACCACTGACAGCGGCGGCCACGGTCACCGCGACTGGCAGCCTTTGGCACGTCGACGATCCCGGACCGCGGTACGTCGTGGAGCCGGAGTCCGATCGCCTGCTGGTGTATCGAATCGACGGACCACCGCTCGATGCCCCGCAGACGGCCTCAAATCCGTCACCGTCGTTTGCCCCCAGCCGCCCGCTGACCGAGGGTGACGACACGACGGAGAAGGAGCCGGTGACCGTACTCCAGGGCGACACGCTCTGGGTCATCTGGTCGACCTTCGATCGGAACACCGGCAAGTGGGAGCTCCGCAACCGCACCCGCCGCGACGGCCAGTGGTCGGAGCCACGGCGTCGGTTCTGGGAGGGGCCCGCGGATCCCATCCCCGAGCGTCGCCAGCCTGCCGCGGTCGTCGACCAGACGAACGGTCTGTGGCTCTTCTGGCTCGAGCGCTCCGGAGACCGCTGGTCCGTCCGCTACAACCGCCATGACGGCACCAACCTCGCGGTCGACCCGTCGACCGGATGGCAGTTCGCTCCGCCGCTCGACTTCCCGCTCGATGGGCCTGCCGACCCACGGGTTCACGACAACCTGTCGGCCCTCTTCCACGCCGGCGATCCGAATCGGCCGATCTGGGTGTTCTGGGCTCGCCAGAACGCCCTCGCCGCGGACCCGGCACAGACTCGGTGGACGGTGGCGTACCGAATCAAGCGCAGCCTCGCGCCCGGGGTCCTCGACTGGGATCCGATCCTGGAGCTGCCGAAGCCCGTCCCGGACGTCCACGATCGCGAGCCCGCGGCGCGGGTCGACGCGACCGGCAACGTGCTCCTGTTCTGGAGCTCGACGTTCGATGCCAGCTGGTCGATCTGGCGCGCGACGCTGGATCTCGCGCCCGCGCCGCCAGTCTGGGGCCCGCGGATCACGGTGACGGGCGGCCCATACGGAGAACGCCGTCCGACGGCGATCTCGCTCGGGGGCGAGACGCTCTTGCTGTACGGCGGCGACCGCCATCTCGCCTACTTCAGCCGCGTCTACGGGACCGCCGAGACGCTGGACTTCCGCTACACGGGCTCGACCACCGCCGCGACACGCAATGCGCCGGCGATCGCGCTGCGCGGCCTATTCACGGACTTCGCGACCTACACCCATGACGGGGCCACCGGGCTCGATGACGTCTATCGACGCGACACCGTCGGCCTGTTCGTGACCCCGACGACCCTCGTTCAGGCGGAGATCGATGCCGGGCTCGACCGGCTCCGGGCCGTCATTCCCGAATTCCTCCCCGCGCCCGACCGCGCGGTGTTCACCCCCGAATGAGTGCTGACATGTCCGGCAATGGAGGTCGTTTGGATGGCTGACTTCTCGCAATCGCCGCTGACGATGCTGGACAGCAACCGGGCCAAGGGCTATGTCGGCCTGCACATCGAGCAGGGCGTACCGGTCCTCGACCGCGACCTCAACCTGCTCAACGACCTGCTGAGCGCCACGGTCCGGAGCGTCGTTGCGCGCTACCTCGGCAGCGGCATCCCGACTGCGGCTGAGGGGTTTGAGATCGCCGCGATCCCCGGCGCCAACGACTTCACGATCCTGGCCGGTCCGGGTGGGGTCGGGTCGGCGCTCGTTGGCGGGATCGAGGTGACGATCACGGGGGACATCGCGTACAGCGCCCAAGTGGGTGTCCCGGCCCTGACCATACCGACGGTGTTCCAGGCCAACCCGCGCATTGACATCGTGTACCTCGACGTGTCCCTTCGAGACATCGAGTTTCCGGAGGACGGCACGCTTTCCAACCTGGCCGACGTCGGGATCCAGACCTCGGTGCGGCAGAAGCCGGAGTGGGTCGTCCTCGTGGCCGAAGGAACGGGACTCCCCGCTCCGGCTCCCGGCCACATCCTCTACGAGCTCGCCCGGCTCAGCCGGCCACTCAACGACCCGAACATCACCGCCCCGATGATCGAGGACCGCCGTGACCCGATGTCGCCGCTCACCGTGATCGAGCAGCGCCTCCGGGCCGTGGAGGTCCTCCTGCTCCTTCCGCAGTTCGGTCCGCCCGGCGCCCAGTTCCAGCCGATGATCGGCGTGTCGATGACGCCCGTGACCTTGTTCGGGCTCAATTTCAACGTCGGCGGGACGCCGACCGTGCTCTTCGGCGCCGTGAGTGCACCGGTCGTGTCGGCGACCGCCACGGAAATCCATGTCACGGTCCCAACGGGGATCCCAGGCGGAACCTACTCGCTCACGGTCATCACGGCGTCCGGCCAGGACGTGAGTTCCGACCAGTTCCAGGTCATCGTCCTCGTGCCGCCGCCCCCGCCAGCGTTCGCGGCACCGGGAAGTCAGTTCAACGTCGTCGTCGGAACGGCTAATACGCCCGTCATTCTCAACGGGACGAACTTCGATTCCGGCGGCACACCGACCGTGCTGTTCGGCGCGACTCCGGCAACGCTCAACGGCGCGGTTACCGCGACCACCATCCCTGTCCTGGTACCGGTGGGTCTTGCCCCCGGACCTACCTCGATCACGGTGACGACGGCCGGGGGCACGGTCGTCAGCAACGACACGTTCATGGTGTTCTAGGAAAGCGAGGGGCGAAGCATGGCGTTCGATGTCTATCCAGCCGCGCACACGGCCCCATTGACGGTCGTGCCTGCGGCCACGAGCACGCCGGACGCTCTGACGGAGCGCTTCGGCGCCGACAACTACATGCACATCCGGGTCGCGATGAGTGCGGCCACATGTGGCCCGGCCGGCTCGCCGAATCCCACGGTCTTCCTCCGTGCGGGAACCGGGGCCTCGACCGAGGTCCAGGTGCTTCCCAACGTGTCCGTGATCAACAACGGAACGTCGGTAGTTGCCAACGCCTTCGCCCAGATCGAGTCGAATGGGATCGTCTACGTCCGGATCTTCCGGACCACCCCAACGCCCCAGACCTGGGCGTTGAGCATTCGGAACAACGACGCAGCCATTGCGCGAGACTTCGTCTGGGCAGGGGCGACAGCCGACGCCGAGTCGAAGCAGCCGTGGATCAACGCCGCGGCTTCGGTTTCGGACAACCTCCTCGTCGGGCAGGCGGGCTCGCTAGTCCCGGCGGTGAAGGTGCAGAACCGTGGCACGGGAAACCTCTCCCTCCAGGATCCAGTCGGGATGTCGCTCGGCACGGGGCTGACCCTGGCGAGCTACAGCTCGGGGCCTCCGCCGATCACCCTTGCGCCGACGGCCTGCGTCGACATCGTCGTCAGCGCGGCAGCTCCTGTCGCGCCCGGCACCACCAACGCCACCTTCGACGTCACGTCGTCCGATGCCCTCGGCCAGACCGCCGGAGCCACGACGCACAACCGCCGGGTCGCCCTCCAGGTCAACGCAGCCAAGCTCGAGATCGTCCTGCTGCTCGACGCGTCGGGGAGCATGAATGACCGGCCGGATGGCTCATCGACCGGCGTCTTCGAGCAGAAGCGCTGGGGGCTCCTCGTCCATGCCGTAGAGGAGTTCTTCGCGCTGATCACCCAGATCGGAGCTGCCTACGGGTCGACCGTCGGCTCGTTCGGTGTCGCGATCTTCAGCGGCGGCACGACCGGCACGATCGACACTGCGGAGAAGATCGACGTCACGAACTCAGGAAAGGTCCTGAGCGTCGTCAACGCGCTCAAGGCGACCACGCCATCGGGTGGCACACCGATGGGGGCAGGGATCGAGCACGTTCTCGGATCGGTCGCCGGCGCGAGCAACTTCTACAACATGGATGCCGCGAGCCTGACCAACAACCGGCGATGGATGGTGTTCATGTCGGATGGCGCCCACAACTCCGGGGTGGATCCCAGCACCTTCCTCACCGGTTCGAACAGCTTCGACGCGAAGAAGGTCAAGGCATTCACGATCGCCTACGGAGCGCCCGGAGCCGCCGAGTACGACCCCGCACGCCTCGCCGGGATCGCGTCTTCGACCGGTGGCATCTCACAGGTCGCCAATACAAGCGACGGCCAGTTCGCCCACAACCTGCGCAAGGCGTTCCGTGACGCCCTCATCACCGGACTCAGCCTGGTCCCAATCCTGGACCCGCGGGCCGTGCTGACATCCGGCACACCGGAGATCCGACGGGGCATCTCGATCACCACGTACGACCGGCTGCTGTCGGTCGTCGTCACCTGGGAGACCTTCGACCCGAGCCACGTGTCCGTGCAGCTCATCACGCCGAACTGTGAGGTCATTACCGCTGCGGTCGCGCAGGCCGACCCGCACATCGCGTTCACGGGGGCCTCGCGCTCAGCGATCTTCACGTTCGACCAGTCATATCTCCGGAACGACGCGACGCCGAGCGAACCGCGCGGCGGTCTCTGGACGCTCGTCATGTCCATCGACCCGGGCGTCGCCAGCGAGCAGATTGCCTACGACGTCATGGTCGACTCCGGTCTGAAGCTCGACGTCGACTTCGTCAACGATCCGCGATATGCGGGCGACTCGCTCGATGTCGCGGCGGCGTTGACCCTGGATGGCGTCGGCATCGAGAACGCGTCCGTCGCCATGCGCATCGCGAGCCCCGGGATGGCGTCCTCGGCGTGGCTCGCCGAATCGCTCGTGACCGAGGCGGAGTGGCAGGCGGCCGAGCAGGCGATCGGCCCCGACCGCACCTTCTACTCGGTCAAGGCTCTGGCGCTGAAGAACAAGGGGGTCGCGTTCCCGGGGTTCGATGTCAACGACACGATCACCCTGCTGGACGACGACCACGACGGCACCTATCGCGCATCCGTCGCCACGACGGTCGAAGGCGCGTACACGTTGCACGTCGTCGCTACGGGCACCACCGACGATGGTGTCCCGTTCCGGCGGGAGCGCATGCTCCGCCCGTATCTGGACGTTCGGCCGGATCCACTGTTCACCCTGATCGAGATCATCTTTGGCCGGTACGGCGGCGAGGGACCACTGACCGCCCTGGTGGTGGTGACGCTGAAGGATCGCTTCGGCAATGTCCTGCTCCTCGATCCCGCCCTGAATCCGGCGATCAACCTCACGATCGCTGGCGGCCAGTTCACCGGGCCACTGATCGCGGCTCTCAATGGCACCTACGTCCGGCCGATCCAGTTCGCGCCGACGACGAGCCCCGTGATCTCCGTGGCAGTCGGCGGGCAGGTGATCGTGCCGGCACATGTGGTCCCGGCTGTCTCCAACCTCACCTATGCCGACCAGGTGGTCGCATATGTCGCGGGCGCCGAAGCCGCGCCCGGGATCAACACGCACACGGATCCGACGGCCGCGCTCGGACCTCCGACGTCCAAGCTGCCGGATACGTTCGTGTCACTCGGCGCCACCGGCGCCATCACCCTCGGCGTCAAGGGCCAGGCGGTTCTGTCTTCGGGCGCGACCGATCAGCCCGACTTCTCGGTGTTCGTCCGCCCGGACCGGGATCTCCGCTCGTACCGGGTCGAGGCGCTGGTCGATGGACGCTGGCACGAGCTGGGCACCTCTCCCGGCCTCTCCCAGGACTTCTCGCTGACCGCGGCAAACCTCCCGTTCGCGAACGCGATCCGCGTGACCGACACGAGCGGCCGGATGATCGACAGCACGTTTGCTCCCGAGTCGACCCCGGGCGTCAGCGTTCTTGCCGTCGGTTTCGCCAAGGTCGGCGACGTGCCCGGAGGATGCGGTGCCTGGATCCAACGGGTCGTGGCCTGGATCAAGGGCAAGTTCTGAAGTGACCGGTCCGGCGCTCGAGGTCGCGTTCAACCGGCGGGGGCCGGCACGGTGAACGCTCCGGCCCATCTCCGATCTGATCGGGTCGGGATGCCCGACCGACCGCGGGCCCGGCTTCCGGCGAGTGACCATGCTGCGAGCTCGTCTTCGTCGCAGTCGGCCGAGGCGCTTCGACGGCGGGTGCTGGGCAACCGCGAGCTTGGACGAATGACCTCGCGGCGGCAGGTGACCGGAGTGGACGGGCCGGGCCCCATTGGGCAGCGGCCTCGGCTGGTCGCCGTCTCGGATCCGGTTGTCGTCCGCCGCTGCGGTGGGACCGCTTGCGCTCCGGGCACCTGCGACCATCGCGACGAGCCCGTGCAGATTCGGCGAGCCGCGACGTCGAGCGCGCCAGCCGTCACGCCATCGATCGTCCGTGCCGGCGCGCGCAACCCGGGTCACCCGCTCGCCCGGGCGACCCGGTCGCGGATGGAGCGTCACCTCGGGCACGACCTCGGCCACGTGCGGATCCATACCGGTGCAGAGGCAGGTGCGGCAGCAAACGCCATCCATGCTCGGGCGTACACCCTCGGGTCCGATGTCGTGTTCGCGCCCGGCGCGTTCCGGCCTGCGACGCCCGAGGGAGACCGGTTGATCGGTCACGAGCTCGTCCACGTGCTCCAGAACGCACGACGACCGGTTCCGACGGGCTCGTTGTCGATCGGTTCCGACCGCGCGCCGGCTGAAGAAGCGGCGCGCTCGATTGCCCGGGCAATCGAGTGAGGGAGCTGGTTCGCGCCGCGGCCAGCCAGCGGGAGGCCAGCCGGACCGCTCTCCGACGATCTCGCCCACCGAGCCGCACTTCGCTCCCGGGAGGCGGATTCCAGGTCGTGCGGCGACCGATGCGCGGAGCAGTAGGCGGCCCCGCCCGCCCGGGACGGGCCGATGGGGACCTGATGATCGTTCGCCCAGAAACGGTGTCGTCCGACCGCCGAGTGGCCGATGCGGCGGGCCGGGTGCTGCGCCAGGCGCTGGGCACCCGAGGTGGCGCACCGGGCGGGCGGGGACCCTCGGCCGGACCCGGGGGCGCCGGCAACCGGATGGCCTGGGGTCTCCCGGTCAGCCAGCCCAGCGACCGCCATGAGACCGCGGCCGCCCAGGCGGCGCGCCAGGCCCTCGCCGCCGGTCCGGGCCACGATCCCCTGCGGCCGATCGCGCCGAACCAGCATCAGGCGGCGCTGCCGGTCGGGACCGGGCGGCCGCTGTCGAGCGCCCTGCGCGGCTACTTCGAGCCGCGCTTCGGGACCGACCTGTCGGGCGTCCGCGTCCACACCGGTCGGGCAGCGGCGCGCGCCGCCGCCCGCGTCTCGGCCCAGGCGTTCACCGTCGGTCGCGACATCGTGTGGGGCGGCGCCGGTCCTCGCCACGACTCGCCGGCCGGACGCTCCCTGCTGGCCCACGAGCTGGGACATGTGACCGATCCCGCGCCACCACGCCCGGGGATCGATCGGACGTGCATGCCTGCCGCGATTCCGCCGCCGGCGACCATCTCGCTCGGCGGGAGCGGCTGGAACTGGGAGATGGCCGAGCTGTGCCTCCAGTCGCGGTATCCATATCGCGGAATCGTCGGCAACAACCGGGACTGGCGGTTCCTGCAGGCGCCACCGGGATCGGCAGAGGCGCGCGATCTCGATTGCTTCAAATCCCACCTCGTTGCGAAGAGCGGCATGTTCCTGTCGATGCCGGACATCATCGATTTCACCCGCGCCGAGATCTACGACGTCACGACCTGGGGTCAGGAGCGACCGCATCGGATACGGCTCGATGCGGACACCGGCCTTGCGACGGCGCTCGCGGCCAACCCGGATTGCAGCGGTTCCGGACGGGTCTGGGTTCCCGGCACGTGGGTGCCGAATCCGTGGTACTGGCTCGGCGGCGACCTCTATATGAGCGTCACCAACGTGCGCGGGCTGCTGCTGTACGACGTGGTCAAGGACGTCACGAAGGAGCTCGTGACCGCGGCGGCCCTGGCGGCGATCCTCGCTGCCGGCAAGAACATGCTCGGGAAGCGCCTCGTCACCGCGGCAGCGACCAAGGCTCCGCCCGTGGCCGTGGCGCTGGCCGCGGTCACGATCCTCGTCCTGGTCACGACCGACGCCGAGCTCGCGTGGGGGGCGGAGGGCGATCCGATCGAGAACCTGATCAAGGCGATCGAGAACGAAGGCGAGACCCTTCCGGACGAGATCAAGGAAGCCCTGCGCAACGACCCGGACCTCCGCGCCAAGGTCGAGGCGGCAAACAAGGAGCGCGACCCATCCAAGCGGGCAAGGGCGCTGAGCAAGGCCTGCCTCGAGATCGTCGCGAAGAACAAGGATCAGTTCAGTCGCGAGGACCTCGAAGCGCTGACCACGATGGTCCAGGTCGTCGCCGACGACAAGCTGCCCGAGAAGACTCCGACCGTGGCGGCCCTGAAGAAGCAGGCGGAAGGGATCCGCGCGGGCAAGAAGCCCGATCCCCAGGCTGGCACCGCAACTGGGGGCAAAGGCGCGCCGAAGGCAGATGCGGCCAAGACGACGGCCGACATCGAGAAGGACGTTGCGGCCGATCGGCCAACGCTGCTGCCCGAGACGATCCGCAAGATCGCCTCGGCTCCGGAGCTCACACGGCGCCTGCTCGATCGCGTGGCCGCCAAGACTGGCACCGGCGCGCCCTTGACCGATGCCGACATCGAGCGGCTCCTCGCCGCGGTCCCGGCGGACCTGACCCAGGCGCAGTTCGACGCGATCGTCGCCAAGCTCGAGGCGGGAACCTCCCAGAAGCCAGCCGACCTGATCACGAATCTGGAGCGGCAGCTCGCCGCCGTGAAGAAGGAAGCACAGGCGAAGACGGCCGATGAGCTGGCCAAACAGCACCCGCAACTCAGCCAAGCGGCACGCGAGAAGCTAGCCGCTGCCTCGCCGGCGGCCCGGAGCATGCTCGAAGCCGCCGCGTCGAGTGGGGCCCAGGGTGTCAGCCTGACGGACGAATCAGTCGATCGATTCCTGAAGATCTTCCACGAGGCCGTGACGCCCGAGAAGATCGCAGCCCTGGCGACGAGCCTGGCCGACGCGAAGCCGGGTCAGACGATCGACGAGGTCCTCGACCATCTCGAGAAGGCCGTCAAAAGTGCGCCCGCTCCGGCTCCCAGTGGAACGTCGGCCGGTGCCGCCAAGGCCCAGGGTGAGGGAGCTGCTGGGAAGGGGAAAGGCGGCGGTGGCGGTGGCAAAGGGAAGCAGAAGGGCCCGCCTGAGGGCCAGGTCCTGGCGAGGATGCTGGTCCTTCTCGCCTCGAAGGTCGGGCCGAACGAGAACCGCCTCGAGTGGGACGGCAAACGGCCGGTCACGGGCTCGGTCAAGACGAGCGCCCGGTACTTCGGAAAGCTCCCCGACGGGACCGCGTACATCGCCCGCGTCACGGTTTCGTTCAGCAAGGTGGCCGGCGACGAGGCGACGTACGTGATCCACCAGGCGTCGAAGGTCTACGACCTCAACGCGAACAGCCTGGCGGACGCGAGCACTCTGGCCGGCACCACGCACAAGATGACGATCGACCCGGAGCGGGCGAAGTGAGCGGCCGTCGGGCGACGGTACCCGGCGTGGGGCGGCTGTTTTGATCCGGACGCTCGCGGCGCGCCCCGTGACGACCGGCGGAAGCGGCCCAACTCGACGACGACCCTACCCCGTCATCGGGCGGCCGCCGGCCGCTCGTCCAGCCATGCGCGAACAGCGGATGGGGACGGTCAGCGGGCCGCCGGCCCGGAGTGCCGAGAGGGCGCTCGGCGCGGCAACGTCCGCGCCTGATCACGCGACCACCGGACAGGTCCCGTCAGCGGTTGGAGCCGTCCTCACGGAACCGGGAAGCCCGCTTCCCCAAGGCATTCGGACGGTCATGGAACCGCTCCTTGGGCGGGACCTCGCGCGAGTGCGCCTCCACCAGGGGCCCACTGCCCTCGCGACTGCGAACGCACTCGACGCACCCGCGTACACCGTCGGACGTCACGTGGTGTTCGGGCGCAGTGCATTCGCGCTGACAACCCGGCGCGGCGCATGGTTGCTGGCGCACGAGCTTGTCCATTCGGTGCAGCAAGGGGTCGCCGAACCTCGTGACGTCAGCTGCCTCCGGATCGGCGCGCGGGACGCGGCTGGCGAACGAGCGGCGGAACGCGCAGCCGATCGGGCAATGCATGGAGGAGCCACCGCGACGCGCGTCCAGTCGGGCTCCGGCGGCCTCATCCAGCGCGCCGAGCACGGAACGTACGTATCTCGTGGCGGGCCAGCGGCCTTCCTCGACGCCGCGTTCAATTTCTATCGGACCTGGGGCTACCCGAACGTGCAGCGCGTCTCCAATATGCAGGAGGTTCTGACCGACCTCGACCGGGCGAGGGGAACCCTAGATACGTTCCGCATCGTCGCGCACGCGAACGCGGGCGGGTTTCTGGAGCTCGGATTCCTCCCCGGACTCTCGCCCCAGGAATTCGACACTGAGACCGTGCAATTCACGAGCGAACAACCGTTTCGCGAGCGAGTCGCGGCCGAAGAGATCCTTGCCCAGGGCGTCCTCGCCAACCTCGTGGGCCGGCTCCGAGCAAACGCCGCGACCGGGCCGCTCCTCACAGCGATCGGCGTTGGCGCTGACCTGCCTGCGGAAGCAAGCCCGCTCGGCATCCTCCTGCGCGCGATCCTCGAGCGACAGTTCCTGCGTGATCTGCGGCTTCCCAACGGCGGTGCGCCAGTGATCCCGGGTGTCCTCGCCGGCCTGGCAACGCGTCGGCTCGACGCCTACCGCGAGGCCGTCGTCAACAGCGTCCCACGGGCGGATCAACCGGCGTTGCGCCAGGCGATCGCCCAGCTGATCGCGCAGATTCCGGCCGCGCTCGTGGCTTCGGGGTGGGTGTTTGCGCCGATGGACCAGGCCGACATCGACGCGATGGCGGTCCCGATCAGGGCCCCGGGCGCCGGGCCCGCGCGGCTGCGGCCGGACCTGGCCGTCAGTATTCGCGAGGGCGCGACCGGCCCATACCTGCGCCTGCTGCGGAGCGTGCAAGGCAAGGTGGACACCGGAACCCACGTCCAGATTCGCGGCTGCGAGGTCGGCCAGAACCCCGACTTCCTGGAGCAGATGCGGGCGTTCTTCGGAAGGCCCGACCACCTGCCGTCCATCACCGCGCCAGACTTGTTCCAGTACTACTTCCAGCTGAGCTTCGCGACCTTCCCGGGAGGTCCGGCAGGCGATGCTGCCGTCACAGCGGCGTGGAACGATCCCGCGATCGGCCTTCCCGAGAGCTTTGAGGATTCGAGGCGGATCCGAGCGGGCGAGATGATCAGGGTCGCCGACGAACGAGTTCCTTCGCTCGAGGATGTGGCTCGGCGGTACGGGCATGATCCTGCGCTCATTCGAACCCTCAATCCACAGATCCTGGACCCGACCATGCTCCGCGGCGGCGACATCGTCTGGCTCAAGGCGCCCGGGATCCGGGCCGGCACGAACACGAGTCTTTCCGACATCTGCGCCACCGTCCTTGGAAACGAGCACCTGTGGCCCAGGATCTGGAGCTACAACCCGCAGATCCAGGACGCCGGTCACCTCAGCCCTGCGGACTGGATCTGGCTGGTCTCTCCCGAGATCAGGCAACGGGCCGGCCAGATCTCGATGCCGCCGACCATCGACGAGTTCCGGGCAACGATGGCCCGAGGTGAGGCGTTCGTGGGGGTCGATCGGCAAGCGAACCGGCCGACGGCGCGGATGGCCGAGGCCACGAAGGCTGGCTCTGTCGCTGCGTGGCTGGCCCGCCAGAACTTCGATCCACGAGGTCGGACTGCGGTCGAGCTGTCACGCCTCTACGCGGGCAGGAGCTTCGGGCCGGCGATGCGCCAGACCTTCGTGTCGTTCCTGTCCAGGTCCTTCCCGCAGGTCGAGGACCCGATCTGGCAGGACGATCCGCGGTTCCCGTCGCACATCATCCGACGGCCCTGAGCGTCGCGCACAGGCCGAGCCGAGCGAACGAATGGTGGCCGTGCGGCACACACCCCATCCGCAAGTTCGTCCTCGTCGCCTTGAGCGTCAGCTTCGACTCCGCCCTCGGCTCAGCCGGTCGTGCAATCTCGGACGCACCACCAGACCGCGTCGCAGCTTGGGGACGCAGAGCTTGGTTTCGAGCAACGGGATCGTCATGACCCCGTTCTGTAGCCGACTCCTAGCGCCTGCGCGTAACCAGATGCCGTGCGAGCGGGGATGCTCCGTAATTACGTCGCGTACAGATCCCAAATGCGGTCGGCGACTTCTGCGCGAGACCTTCGCCTGACTCGGGGTCAGCGGACGTGGGCCTTATGCGCTATCCCGATCAGCGACGCGCCACTCCTCGGTTCCCTCGATCGGAATCAGCTTGAATCCCGGGTGGGTACACACACATCCGAATCCTGTCGGGCGCGCCATGACGCTTTGCTCGGCGTCCCTCCCGAGCCGGTCGAGCTCCCGGCGTCTGGTTCCGGCCTGCGAGTGAGTCGGGCGACCTCGTGGTCGGCCGATCTCTGATCAACACGGCCGACGGTGTCGGCTCCATCGAGCCGTGCTACGCCATGATCGCGTTCGGGGTGACTCGATGCAGCTCCCCGCCCCCAACCCAGCGCGGCTCCGAGGCGGCTTCCACGCCGCCGAAGAGTGTCGCCAACGACGTTCGCGGCCGACCCGTCGAGCTCGAACCGAGAGCAACGGACGAAATCCACCCCGCTCATCGAACTGAACCTGCCTCAGTCGACGCCAATGCAGTGTCGGACGCCGCCTGGCGTCCCAGCTAGGAGGTCGAGAGAACGACGATGAGAGTGAGTCCGATTGCCATTGTCCTGAGCCTGATCCTCGCGATCGCGCTGGCCGCACCCGTGGGGGCCGCGGAGCAGCGACCGATGACCGGGCAGTTCACGGCCCAAGCGGGACCGGCGACTCCGCGATGCGGGGATGACCTGACCCTCGGCTTCGAAATCCGCGGGGTGGCCTCCCACCTCGGCAGCCTGACCGGAACCGGCTCGAACTGCACGGAGTTGACACTCGCCACGACTGCCGTGGCCATCTGGGATGGGCTCGCCACGTTCGTTGCGGCCGACGGTTCGACACTTACAACGGTCTCGGTTGGGTCGCAGGAAGCACCCGTCGCGGGCCGGGCGGTCTTCTTGCTAACCCACACGATCACTGGAGGGACTGGTCGGTTCGTCGACGCCGCCGGCATCTGGACTGTGAGCGGGGTGATCGACTTCACGACCGGCATCGTGGACGGCCGGGTGAGTGGCTGGCTGAGCTACTGAGGGCATGCCGGAGTCGTGACGGCCGAGAAATCGAACCGTCCGGCTCCGTCGCGCCGCCTTACGGTTGCATGAGCAACCGCGCAGCGTGGAGCAGTATGGATCGATCCTTGGTCGAACAGGCGCAGCGGGGAGATCGCGAAGCCTTCCAGGCGGTCGCCTTTGCCCTGAGCGACCCGCTTTTCGCGGTGGCGCACCGGATTCTGCGCGACTTCGATGCCGCAGGTGACGCGCTGCAGGTTGCGCTCGTCCGGATCTGGCGAGACCTGCCGAGCCTGCGCGACCCGGCGCGGATTGAGGCTTGGGCGACCCGGGCCCTGGTTCGCGCCTGCTACGACCAGCTGCGGAGTGACCGACGGGCGTCACCCACCACCCTGCGCCTCCTCGCCGACGCGGACGGCGACCCGGTGCTGGCGGACCCGGCAGCGTCGATCACGGACCGCGAAGAGATGGAGCGGGCATTTCGGAGGCTGAACGCGGACCAGCGCGCGGTCATCGTGCTCCAGTACTACCGCGACCTCACCCTCCCCCAGATCGCCGAGCTCCTCGGGGTACCGATCGGGACCGTTCGGTCGCGTGCTCACTACGCCAAGCGCGTACTGAGGGACGCCATCGAGGCGGACGCGCGCCCGACCATCGTGGAGACCAGCATCCGATGAATGTCGAACGCGAAACCGATCGGCAACTTCGCGCGTGGACGTCCGAGGGCATCGATCGGGCCCCGGAGCGCTTCGTGTGGGCCGCGCTCGACGAGATCGAGCGTGTGCCACAGCGCACCGCCTGGCGGACCCGGCTCGATGGGCTCGCCATCAGGCTGCGACCGGCAGCGGGCCTCATCGGGGCCGCCGCGGTCGCCCTCGTCGCCGTTGCCGTCTTCGCGCGCGTCGTCGCCCCGAACCTCGGGGTCGGCGGCGTGCGCGCGTTCGCAATGGCCGATCTCCCCGGCATCGTGCTCTGGGAGGACACCATGCCGCCGGCGTGGACGCTGGACAACCTTGTCTCGAACCCCACCGAGGTCCTGTTGGTCCCGATCCGGTCCATGACCATCGCGGAGATGGAGGCCCTCCCGCACCCAGAGGGGTACGTCGGCGGGCGGTTCACGAACTTCGGCGGCCCGGATGGGGCGTTCATGTCCTGGGCAACGCTCTTCGAGACCGATGCCGATGCCACGGCGGCCTTGCCGTTCTTCCAGCACGAGATGGAGTCGATAGACG